>Ga0335081_10007531_pt1 | contig 17404 bp, 14 predicted proteins | sample Lox_Sample_35_FD_206713 | JGI IMG/M metagenome (GOLD analysis project Ga0335081, IMG submission 206713) | Soil microbial communities from Loxahatchee National Wildlife Refuge, Florida, United States - Lox_Sample_3.5 | ecosystem: Environmental > Terrestrial > Soil > Wetlands | place: USA... | reverse complement strand
CCTCTTCGACTCGTCTGAAATCTTGAATCAGCTTGATTTCATCATCGGCAATCTGATTTACTTCCGCGACCTGACCTTCGAGGACTTCAATAGCCATTAAGAGATGGTCGGCCCTGAGTTTGTTCATTTCGAGCCTTCGACCTTCTTCGGCTTGCTCAGCTTCTACCAAGAGTTCATCGATAAAATTCATTGATTGTTCCTTTCGTCAATTGTTAAACAAGTCCTCTATCGGCAAACGATGTATAACTATTGCCAGCAAAAATGAGATGGTCGTGCACAGGAATCCCGAGGATTTTGCCTGCTTCTACGATCTGCTTGGTAATTGCGATGTCTTCCTGGGACGGCTCGGGGTTCTCAGAAGGGTGATTATGGGAAATCAATATCGCTGCCGCTGTTGCCACTATCGCCCCCCGGAATACCTCTCGGGGGTGGACTAGGCTGCTGTTGAGCGTGCCTTCTGAGATGATTTCCAGCCCAAGGACGCGATTGGCACTACTGAGCCAAAACACAACGAAGCGTTCCCGGACCTGGTCTTTAAAGAGCGCGTTGTAGTTCTGGAAGAGAATGTCCGGTGAGGAAATGACAACTGATGATTTGCCCTCGAGCTCTGGGATGGACTCTTGCAGTTGTTGAAACTTCCAAGTGACGGTGCGAAAGAGATATTTCATTGCTTGATAAGCTTCCTGAATAACTCACACGAGTATCTTACATCGCAGAAGCGGACACAAGTGAATTGATTCCAATTGTAGGGGAAGTCTCCCCTCTGAACATCTTCGGTGGCTTCTAGGAGTCTCATGAGGTATCGCTGCTTGAATCCATCGTGCAGGGTGAACCATTTCCATGCCTCTAGGCGGGGGTTGAAGAGCAAGTAACCTCCACGCTTTATTTTGATACCCTTTGCTTGTTCCAAGCCCATTTGGTAGATGACAAGTTGGTCCTTTGTCATCCGCTGCCTAGAATGGGCGTTCTTGAAATCGATGAGCGTACCTTCGGAGTTCTTTGGGTCCACCATTAGAAGGTCAGCCCGGCCGGTGATGGCAAATTCTTTAGTGATTTTCTGAAAGAATGAAGCTTGGGGGAAGAGTTGATATTTCTCCAACTCGAGCGTGCTCAACATCGTGAGGGCGGTTGCTAATCCCATCTTTGTCTCGGTGACAACAGCGAGTCTTTCTTCATCCGAGTTCCAACCGACTTGTTTTTCGGATTCCATCATCGACCAAGCCATTCTGAACTGAGCCTTTGGCCAATTGATATCCTGAAATTCTCCACGATGGAGCCAAAGTTCGAGAAGCTTATCAACGACCAAGCCTGGAACCGCTAGCTTCGCGTATGCCGTGTCCCGTTCTTCATCGAGATGTTCATATCTTTCAATATGGCCGATTCTATACTTCGCTGGGCACTGCTTCCACAATGACCAACTCGAGGGGCTCCATATCATCATCTTCTGCTTCTCCAAGCTATGCCTCAGACTCTATTCGCAAAATTGATAATGGAGGTTTTGGCAATTGTCAACTGAATCATCCACCTGGAACTAGTGGTTTGAGGTGCTACGAATCATTCTCCCTTTCAATTACATTGACTTTGTAGACGACGTACTGCAAATTTTACTTGCTTGTCGTTGATTGATTTCGTATATTTGTAATGCATCTACTGAAGAATAAAATAAATATGAAGCTCTCAACGTTCGCAAGAATCCAAACAGGTGTGTATGCCAAGACCAATCCGCATGGCGAATGGGTCTATCTTCAGTCGCGCCACTTCGATGAGTCGGGCAACCTCCGTGAAAAATTGGATACGGAATTGTTGGTCGATTCCAAAATGAGCAAACACCTACTTGCGGAAGGCGATGTTCTTTTCATGGCCAAAGGGAGTCGAAATCTCGCGTCCATTTTCAGCGGGGCCAACATCAAGGCCGTTCCTTCTTCGTCATACCTCGTCGTCCGCGTTCTCGATCAGTTCAAGACGCAAATAATTCCAGAATACCTGCAATGGTTTATCAATCATCCCCGGACACAGGAAAGACTGAGATCCCATGCGAAGGGCAGCGGCATTCCTTCTGTGACGCTTGCGGACTTCGCTGCTCTGGAAGTGCCCGTCCCAGATATAGAGACTCAGACGCGAATCCTGGCGATAGCAAAACTCGCCACGAAAGAACGTGAGCTACTGACATTGCTCGGCGACCTGAAGAGCAACGACATCGATCAGAAACTCCTTTCAAAAGCCAAATCATAAGGGCAATCTACCATGGCAAAAAAGATCACACGGGAAGAAATCAACAACATCGTCTGGAAGGCGTGCGATACCTTCCGCGGCATCATCGACCCGAGCCAGTACAAGGACTACATCCTCACGATGCTTTTCATCAAATACGTAAGTGATGTCTACAAGGACAAGTACGCCGAGTATCTCAAGAAGTACAATGGTGACAAACAGCGAGCCGAAAGGGCGATGAAGCACGAACGATTCATTGTCCCGGCGAATTGCACATTCGATTTCCTCTATGAGCATCGTAACGACTCTGACATTGGACAGAAGATCAACGACGCCCTCACCGATCTCGAAGAAGCAAACCGGGAGAAACTTTTCGGACAGGATGGGTCGGGGGTCTTCCGGAATATCGACTTCAATTCGAACAATCTTGGCGACGTGAAGGACAAAAACACACGCCTCAAGAACCTGCTCATTGACTTCAGCGATGAACGGCTCGATCTCCGCCCTTCAAACCTGGAAGGCCAGGACGTCATCGGTGACGCGTATGAATTTCTCATTGCGAACTTTGCCTCCGACGCAGGAAAAAAGGCAGGAGAATTCTACACACCGGCGGCCGTTTCTACCCTTATTGCCAAATTGACAAAGTCCGCACCGGGGGCGCGCATATGCGATCCGACGTGCGGCTCCGGTTCTCTTCTCATCAAGGCAGCAAAAGAGGTTGGCTCTGAAAACGTCGCGGCATATGGACAGGAAGCGAACGGAAGCACCTGGGCACTGGCCGTGATGAACATGTTCTTACACCGTTTGGACAATGCTACGATACGCTGGGGCGATACCATTCGCAACCCAAAACTGAAGCAGGGCGATGAACTGATGAAGTTCGACACCGTGGTGGCAAATCCTCCGTTCAGTCTCGACAAGTGGGGCAAGGTAGATGAAAAAGAAGAAGACAAGAAAGTAAAGAGCTTTGACCCTGAGACAGACCAGTATCGCCGGTTCTGGCGAGGTGTTCCACCCAAGAGCAAGGGGGACTGGGCCTTCATCACCCATATGATAGAGACTGCGTACGAAGGCAAGGGGAAGGTTGGGGTTGTCGTTCCGCACGGGGTTCTCTTTCGCGGAAGCTCCGAAGGAAAGATCCGACAGAAAACAATCGAAGAGAACATTCTCGAGGCAGTCGTTGGTGTTCCTGCCAACCTCTTTTTCGGGACCGGCATTCCCGCTGCCATCCTGATCTTTAACAAGGGCAAAGAGAAGAATACAAACGTCCTATTTGTCGACTCAAGCCAGCGCTTTGAAGCGGGCAAGAATCAGAACAGGCTGAGAGCCGAAGATATTGATCACATCGTGGATCTTTACCGGAAATTCAATGGTGGCAAACTGAAGCCGGGAGTTGTCGAGGCGAAGTTCGCCTATGTCGCCACCTTTGACGAGATCAAAGAGAATGAGTTCAATCTCAACATCCCTCGCTATGTGGACACGTTTGAGGAAGAACCGGAGATCGATATCAAGAAGGTGCAATCGAAGATTGATAAGCTGGAAAGAGAACTAAAGGCGGTCCAGGTTGAAATGGCGCGCCAGCTGAAAGAACTGGGGCTCTGACATGATTGAACGAGTAAGAAAAGCGATACCAGCGGGGATTGCTCGAAAACTCTGGATAAAGGCCGGCGGCCGGTGCGAGTACGAAAACTGCAACCAAGTTCTGTGGCGAGATTCGCTAACACAAAGGGATATGAACAAAGCTTACATATCTCACATCATAGCCGCAAGGCCGAAATGGAAAAGAGGCAACAAGAAACTATCAAAGCAGAAGCAGATAGCGTTCGACAACTTGATGCTTCTCTGCGATCAGTGTCATAATCGCATCGACAAGGCGCAACCGGATGAGCACCCGGTCGGCAGGTTGCGAAAGATGAAAAAACTTCACGAAGAACGCATCGAATTCCTCACGTCAATAAAGCTTGAAAAAAGGACCCATGTTGTAATGTATGGAGCAAGAATCGGTGAGCACGGAGTTCCGTTAACCACCGATGAAGTCTTCGTTGCCCTACTTCCGCAACGTTACCCCTCGAATGAAAGACCAATCGAACTCGGGATGAGGAACAGCTCGTTTGAAGATAGAACAGATGAATTCTGGCGGGTTGAGAAGAAAAATTTGGAAAACCTCTTTCAACAGAAGATGGTGCCTCTCAAAGGGAACGATGAGGTTCAGCATTTCTCCGTATTCGCTCTGGCGCCGCAGCCGCTGCTCATTCGACTGGGTACGCTTCTGTCCGACATTTATCCGGCGGACGTCTTCCAACGACACCGCGAGCCGTCTACGTGGAACTGGCAGAATGAATCCGAAACAAAGGAGATCCGCGTGGATGAACCAGCTGACAAAACCGGTTTACCCGTACTGAAGCTCTCTCTTAGTGCGACCATCACTGACGACAGAATAGTTGTAGTATTGGGCAAGGAGTGCAGCATTTGGACCTTGTCGATCGACACGCCCAACAATGACTTCCTGAAAACCCGAGCACTTCTAAGCGATTTCAGGAGAAAAAGTCGACTGGTGTTTGACCGCATCAAAACCGCACACGGCGAAAACGCACGGATCCATATCTTTCCGGCAATGCCGGTCTCAGCGGCAGTGGAGCTTGGCAGAGTATGGATGCCTAAGGCCGATTTGCCACTAGTAATTTACGATCAAAACAGAATGGCGGGCGGATTCAAGAAGGCAATCAATATTGACAACAGCATGTGAGACAAGCGGCGGAGACTAATTCACGAAAAATCTAAGAACAAAATAGGGGAGCCCAATATGCCTACACTTACGCGAGAACAGACGAACCAGTTCAACGACATTTTCGAAGAATTTGGCAGAACGCTCGACATTACAGAAGAACAGTATCAAGCAGCTGTCAAAAGCTATCAGTACGTGGGACAATGGCTCGCGAGCGATGACTCACCTCTGGCACCGTTTCACCCCGAGATTCTTCCGCAAGGTTCGTTTCTGTTTGGCACAATGACAAGACCTGACGGCGAAGACGATGATTTGGACATCGACCTCGTATGTCGATTCGATGGCAAGCTCCCGCAATGGACTCAATTTGACCTGAAGAGAATCGTTGGGGAAAGGCTCAAGAGCAATGGTGTCATAGCGAGGCTGGTACAATTTCCGGATGGAAGACGTTGCTGGACGCTGAAGTACGCCGACTCGTCACATTTTCACATGGATGTTTTGCCGGCGATCGTCAGCTCGGGATACAAAACAATCCTCGAAAAATCACTGCGAGCTGAAGCAGGATACGACTTCGGCCAATTGGCAATTCGCATCACCGACAAGAAGGAAAATAATTACAAGACCGCAACTCGACCGGAGGAGTGGTTGAAGAGTAATCCGTTTGGCTACGGAATCTGGTTTGAACAACAGGCAACCGTTCGCTTTGAAAAAGCCGTTCGATTTAGTGAAGCCGTCCAACCGGTTCCTGTTTACAGGAAAGACAAACTTCCTCTCCAAAGAGTTGTACAAATCCTTAAACGCCATCGCGACCTGATGTTCAATGGCGATGAGCACAAACCGATCTCCATTATCATTACCACGCTTGCCGCCAGAGCCTATAGAAAGGAAACGAACATAACAGAGGCGCTCATAAATGTAGTGAAACAGATGCCAAGCGAGATCGAAGAGGTCTACTCGACCGAAAAGCGCAAGATGGTCAAGCGCATCATTAATCCGGTGAATCCGGAGGAGAATTTTGCTGATAAGTGGCCTGACAAGCCCGTCAAAGAGAAGAATTTCTACGACTGGATAGCAAAAGTTACAGCCGACATATATACTGCAATGCAGCAGCGTGGACTGCAGAAGATCCAGGAATCTCTCGAAAAGCCGCTCGGTAAAAACACTGTAATCAAAGCGTTCAGCAGCTATGGGGAAACCCTAAGAAAAAGCAGAGAGTCCGGCGCATTGCGCATGGCGGGGGGGGCTGGGGTACTTGGGGAAGTTGGCACAGTTGTGAGAGGACATACTTTCCATGGCAATTAGTCTAACTCACCCTCTCAACCTTGCTGTGCAGGCTGCGAAGATAAAGACGTTGTTCCCCCATTCGAGCTTGAGCTGTAATCCCAATCGACTCGTGTGGAGAGCAACCATTTCTCCATCACCGTTGAGCAACACGTACGAAATAGAATTGATCTATGTTCGTAATAAGCAACCAGATGTTTATGTGCTCAGCCCAAAATTGTTATTCTTCCCGGGCAAGTCAAGCCTTCCGCATGTTTATAGTACAGAAGAGCAGCGCCTGTGTCTGTATTATCGCAGAGCGAGTGAATGGAGAAAGGACATGTTCCTTGCGGATACGATTATTCCGTGGACTTCCGAATGGCTTTTACACTACGAGTGCTGGCTCGCCACCGGGATTTGGCATGGCGGTGGAATTCACAATGTGGCAGAAATTGAAAAGCTTAAAGATCAGGAGATCAATGGCGAAGAGTAGATCAATGTCGGAGCACGGAGTTCACCACGGGAAGCCTGGAAAAAGGCCTAGCTCGCATGCGTCGATTCCGGCCGATTGGCATACAAGGGATCTTATCGGATTCTGTGTTGATTCAAAAAGAGCTATTGTGGACGGCCCGTTTGGCTCAAATTTAAAGACGATTCATTTCAGGGACAAAGGCGTCCCCGTAATCAATAGTTCTTTCGTCACAGGATTTAGCTTCAAGCCGGATCACTACACATTTGTGGACGAAGACCTTTTCCGCAGGGAAATCCGTAGTAAGGTGGAACCGGGCGACATAGTGATGGCAAAAATTGGCGCCAGATGTGGTTCGTCGGCAATAATGCCGCAAGGTCATGCGGTAAGCATTCTCTCAGGCAATTCATTGAAGATTACCGTTGACTGCGATCGTAATTCTAACGAATTCGTCTGGTACAATTTGGTTTGGCACTATCAGAAAAATCAGTTCGCAGATTGCAGGTCGACCGGGGCGCAACCGGCAATTTCCACCCCTTTGTTGAAAAAGCTAAGACTTCCGCAGCCCTCGAAAAGGGAGCAAGACGCCATTGCCTATGTCCTTTCTCGTTGGGATATCTGCATTTCCAAGACCCAAGAACTCATCGCCGCGAAAGAGCTCCGCAAGAAAGCCCTCGTGCAGCAGTTACTCACGGGAAAGAAACGGCTGACGGGATTCAAAGGTGTTTGGCAGCATGCGTCTATCAATTCTATTGCCTCGGAACTATCCATCAAGAATTCGAAGGACAAAAAGCTCACAGTGCTTTCCTGCACTAAGCACGAGGGTTTGGTGCCATCGCTTGAATACTTCGGCAGAAAGGTATTCAGTAACGATCTCAGCACATACAAAGTCGTTCCCCGCAATGCATTCGCCTATGCTACAAACCACATCGAAGAGGGCTCCATTGGCTATCAATCGCGATATGACGAGGCGTTGATAAGTCCTATGTACACGGTTTTCAAAACGTCCAAGTCCGTGAACGACGAATTCCTATACTCTGTATTGAAAACTCACAAATACGTGCACGAGTATCAAAAAAGGATGGAGGGTTCCATAGATCGAAGGGGCGGATTGAGGTGGGATGAATTTTCCAAAATAAGAGTGCCGATACCGGACTTCGTTGAGCAGACTGCGATTGTCAAGGTACTCTTTGCTACCAGCCGGGAAGTCGTAGTTCTGAAACAGAAATTGGATCTGTTGAAAGAACAGAAAAGGGGCCTTATGCAGAAACTCCTTACTGGCCAAATTCGAGTAAACCACAAATAGAACGCAGGATTGCCGTTATGGCACAAAATGAGTTCCATGCATTAGAGCACATTCCTGATGAGAAGGAATTGCAGAAACTGGTTCCAAACCTGTGTTACGTAAGGATCAACACTGATGCACTTCCAGAAGTGATAAGATCGAACGGGTTAGCGCAAAAATGCAACAGTTTTCTTATTGCCGCATCGGGGAGCAACAATGATATCTGTTACACCGCGATAGGACTAAGACCTGACAAGAATAACACAGTGATAGATGAGCATCCATTTGTCTTCTATTACAATGGCAAAGACACGACGAAGAATTTTTGTGGAATCATAAACCATGGCAATTGGGACCAGAGAACCGTCCCTCTTGAGCAAGCTCAAATTGACGCATTGAGCGCCTGCGGATTGACGGCAAGTTTTACCTATAAGACCATACCAGATTCTGCATCGGGACAGCTGTCGGATCTAAGCAAGAACGGAATGTTGGTCGGGATATCGAAACAATTCGATGTGCTTCTTTCTCATGTAGATCACTCCGAGGAACAAAACTCCTAACTAAATGCAGACGCCATCTTTCAAAGAAGATCATATCAGTCAGATTCCTGCGCTTCAGTTCTTGCAGAATCTCGGGTACATCTATCTGACGCCCGAGGAGGCGCTGAAATTACGCAACAACAAAACAACGAACGTTCTGCTGGAGGATGTCCTTCGCAAACAACTGAAGGAAATCAACGCAATCCGGGTAAGCTCTCAGAAAACGACAGTCTTTAGCGATGCGAACATTGAGCAAGGTATTCGCGCGCTGAAAGATATACCGATGCAGGAGGGATATCTCGTAGCGTGCGAGCACCTCTACAATCTCCTCACACTCGGTATCGCCCTCGAACAGAGCATCGACGGCGACAAGAAGAGCTTTCCGCTAAAATACATCGATTGGGAAAACGAACACAATGTCTTCCACGTGACTGAAGAGTTCCCAGTCATGCGTGCGAACAGTAAAGACACCTATCGGCCCGACCTTGTTCTGTTTATCAACGGCATACCGATTGCCATCATCGAGTGCAAGCGGCCGGATATGAAGGACCCCCTCGCTCAGGCTATCTCGCAGCATCTGCGCAATCAGCAGGAAGACGGCATTCGCGGCCTTTATGTCTACGCACAAGTCTTGCTCAGTATTGCAACAAATCAGGCGTCGTATGCAACGAATGCCACAGAGGAAAAACTCTGGTCAAAGTGGGAAGAGCGTTTCGAAAGCGCCGAGGACGATCAGAAGTACAGGACGCAGCTTGATTCGCTGAAGAACAAGGCGCTCTCTCCCGAGCAAAAGAATAAGTTGTTTGCAGACCGATTCAAATACGTGAGGCAGTATTTTGATGCATTCGAACAGGGACACATCGAACCGACGAAGCAAGACGAATACCTGTTCGGACTTCTCAGGCCCGAGCGTCTGCTCGATCTCATCTTTAATTTTGTCATCTTCGAAGCGGGCGACAAGAAGATTGCCCGGTATCAACAGTTCTTCGTCCTGAAGAAGACGATGGACCGGGTCCGGAGGATCGAGCAGGGAAAGCGTAAAGGGGGTGTCATCTGGCACACGCAGGGGAGCGGGAAATCGCTGACGATGGTGATGCTCGCGCAGGCCATTGCCCTCGAAAAATCGATTCACAACCCCAAAATCGTCCTCGTTACCGACAGAATAGACCTTGACGCACAGATCAGCGGCACTTTCAGAAAATGCGGAAAGCCCGTGCTTAACGCGGCGACGGGTGAAAATCTCCTGGAACACCTCGCCAGCAAGAGCGATGCCGTCGTCACCACGGTCATCAATAAGTTCGTTGCGGCCGTCAACAAGGCCAAACAACCGTTTACATCGCCGGACATTTTCGTCCTTGTCGATGAAGGTCATCGCACGCAGTATGGCATGTTTCACATCAAAATGATGAAGGCGTTGCCGAACGCGTGCTTTATCGCCTTCACCGGAACGCCGCTGATGAAAAAGGAAAAGAACACCGCGGTGAAGTTTGGAGGCATCATCGACACGTATACGGTCAAAACCGCTGTGGCGGATAAATCTGTCGTGCCTCTTTTGTATGAAGGCCGATATGCGATCCAGAAGGTGAACGAAAAACCGATCGACAATTATTTCAGGATGATTTCGGAGCCGTTGACCCCCTACCAGCGTGCCGACCTCAAGAACAAGTTCAGTCGGGCAGACCAACTCAACGTTGCCGACCAGAAGGTGTACGCCATTGCTTGGGATATCAGCCTGCATTATCGAAACAACTGGCAGGGGACGGGGTTCAAGGGTCAGCTGGTATGCCAGAGCAAAGATGCAGCGGTGAAGTACAAGAATTTTCTTGATGAGATCGGCATCGTGTCGTCTGAAGTTCTCATTTCTCCTCCGGATGAGCGCGAAGGAGAAGACAGCGCTTTTGTCAAATCCACTGAGCGGGTAAAGCAGTTCTGGCAGAAGATGATGGACCAACACGGGAATGCGTCCCGATATCAGAAGAACATCATTCATCGATTCAAAAACACGGACGAGCCGGAAATCATCATCGTGGTCGACAAGTTGCTCACCGGGTTTGACGCACCCGTCAATACTGTCCTGTATATCACGCGCGCCCTGAAGGAGCATTCACTGCTCCAGGCAATCGCACGGGTGAACCGTGTTTATCCTAGCAAAGATTACGGATACATCATCGACTACTTCGGAGTTCTAGGCGAGTTGGGAGAAGCGTTGGCGCTCTATTCACAACTTGAGGACTACGACGAGTCCGAGCTGGCCGGTACGCTCTCGCAAATCAAGGAGGAAATCAAAAAGCTCCCGCAGAAACATTCAGAATTGGCCGACCTGTTCAAAACCATTCCGAACAAGCGTGATGCGGAAGCGTTCGAGCATTTTCTGCGGGATGAAGCCATCAGGGCAATGTTTTATGAAAAAGTCTCGGCCTTTTCCCGGACGCTCAAACTTGCCATGTCGTCCGTGGATTTCCACAAGGAAACTTCCGAGCAACTGATCAAGAAATACACGGATGACGCGAAATTCTATCTTTCCCTGCGCTCGTCGGTGGCTCAGCGGTACTCCGATACCATCGATTTTTCCGAATATGAAGACCAGATCCAAAAACTCATCGACAAGCACATCGAGACGGATGAAGTCAAGCCCATCACGCAGCTTGTGAATATATTTGACCAGGAGAAATTTCAGCAGGAAATAGAAAATGCCGTTGGTGAAGCGGCGAAGGCGGACAGGATCGCATCAAGGACGGCAAAACACATCACAGAGAAGATGAACGAAGACCCCGCCTTCTACAAAAAGTTTTCAGAGATGCTGAAGGACACCATCAATGAGTACGAGCAACATCGCATTTCGGAGGCTCTGTATCTCACGAGAACGAAAGAGATCATGGACGAGGTCCTTGCCCGGGCCGACAGAGACACGCCGCCCGAATTGCTCCAGCGTGGTGTCGCAAGGGCGTTTTACGGGTTGGGGCAGGAATTTCTCGAATCGAAGCTGAACGACGCTGCGATTCGCAAAACGGCAGCGGTCGAGTCGGCGTTGGGGATCGATGAAATTATCCGGGGACTGGTTCTTGAAAATGGCGTGGCCATCGTCGATTGGCAGGACAAGACCGACCTCATCGGAAAGATCCAGATCCAGGCAGGCGATTACCTCATCGATACGATCAAAGACAAATATCATCTTGACCTGACGTTCGATGAGGTCGACGATTTTGTGGCGCAGTGCATTGAAGTGGCAAAGGTGCGGTACAAATGAGGAAGCTCCGGTTCGGATCAAAAGTGATCACATACGCGCTTTCGTTTGCAAATCGGAAGACGCTCGGTATCACGGTTTCCCCGGAGATGGCTGTCACGGTGAGAGCACCTTATCGGACCTCATCTCGAAAAATCCGCAAGATTCTGAGAAAACGGGCGGCGTGGATATTGAAGCAACAGGAATACTTTCTTGCCTTCTATCCGAAGCAACCGCCGAAGCGATTCGTAAACGGTGAGTCGCATCTTTACCTCGGCACTCAGTACCGACTCAGAATTCTAAGATCGCGAAAAGAATCAGTTAGGCGAGATGGGCGATACATTGTCGTTCGTTCACGCAATCAGTCGCGCGTCAAACGGCTAGTTGAGGACTGGTATCTCGAAGACGCCTCTAGGAAATTTTCCGCTTACTCGCAAAAATGGATTCGGCGATTCAAAAAATACGGCAAGTCACCGTCAGGCTTAGTGTTGCGGCATATGAGGACACGCTGGGGAAGCTGCACTCCAAAAGGTAAGATTATTCTCAATCCTGAGCTGGTGAAAGCTCCACGTGGGTGCATCGATTATGTGATCATCCACGAGCTCTGCCATTTGATTCATCGAAATCATACCAAAGGATTCGTGAAGCTCCAATCCGATTTGATGCCGAACTGGGAAAGGTGGAAAACTCATCTTGAGCATTTGCTAGCCTGAGAATTGTACCGTCTGACTGAGGTTGGTCGAAAGTTCAACTCTTTATGGTAGAACATGTTTATGGCGGACAATTTCAATCTTTGGAGATATTGTTGCATTTCAAAGACAATTGGAAACCCATGGAGGACTGAACAATGGAACCGATGAGGATTTCAGGCAAAGATTTGGGCGCAGTATCAATGCCTGGATTTTGTCCCCGATGTTTTTGGGTTCAAAGACGAGCTCCTGCAGGCCTACCTTACCAAATCTTCCCCGGGATTTTCAGTTCAATCGATTCCTACACAAAAAATGTCGTTCACGGTTGGTTTGATCGACACGGAAAGCCACCTGACTGGCTTTCGCCGCTCGGCGACATCATCGGCTACATACAGCCTCCTCATTTCAGCAAGTTCAGTTTTGTGGATTCGAAGACAGGTATTCTGCTCACAGGGGCACCAGACGCTGTTTTCAACTTGCGAGACAAGACAATCTTGATTGGCGATTACAAGACAGCCAAGTTCACAAAGAATCAGGATACTCTGCTTCCCATTTACCAGACTCAACTGAATGCCTATGCGTTGATAGCTGAGAAGACCGGGCTGGGAAAGGTGTCAAAGCTGGCATTGATTTATGCAGAACCCGTGACTGACAAATCCGTTGCAAATACGGATGAAGTTCATCAGAACAAAGGTTTCAACATGGGGTTTTCAGCCCACATTTTGCCTATCGAGCTCAATACCTCCTCGATACCAATCTTGCTAAAGAGAACTAAGCAGATACTTGATCTCGAATTACCTCCGAAAGGGGTTGCTGGCTGCAAGGATTGCGAAAAACTGAAGGGAATTATTGCGATCCTGCGTTGATTCAGAATGATGAGAAGATCAATACGTCAGCAGACCCACCTCGTGGAGTAAATATGGGTGGTTCTACCGAAGGAGCTCTGCCACTCTTCAGATTGAACGAAGAAGATGCACGCACACTAGCACTTAGTGAGGCATAGTCGCAACCAACTCTGCCACAATTCTCGATTTGACCTCGCCGAATCTCCCTTTACCACTTTGCTCACAAGCTGCTCCCCGGATGCATATGACATCAACTCCCGTATTCCAAAGTTCAGGAAGTTCGCCATGAGTAATAGACCCTGCTATCCAGGCTTCTTTGTTAATTCGGTGACACTTCGATGCGAATTTCCGTATCTGACTGATTGTGCAATAGTCTAATAGTCCACGGCCAAGAGACTTGGAGAAAGTATCTAGTAACAGACCATCAGCCCTAATCTTTTGAATGAGCTCAGGACCTTGTTCAAATGGGTGAAAAAATCTTTGCATATCAGGATCCACAAAGACCGCGGGTATTACCTTCTTCTTCGGAAAGAAAGTCTTCACCGTTCGGACCAAAGAATTTCCCAAGTAGATGGCCGCTTCAATCGGAAGCTCTGCCAAGCCGCATTTCACAATATCAGCCCCAGAAATCGCCACACCTAATGCCGCCTGACACGCCGTGGAACGATTATCCTGCTTTTCTCCGATGTTTGTAGAAACAGCCACACTCTTGTAGCCCTTCTTCGTCAATTCCTTTCGAACACTTAGGATATTAAGAGGATATGGTGTTCCCAACGCCGACGCAGGATATTCGACGTCTGCAATCTTGGCGCCCCCCTTTGCAGCTTCTAGTGCTTCCCTGGGTCCGCGAACACTCACAAGCAGTCTAATCATATTTTAGATCCCTATCATTTTTCCTTGGCGGCATCATTCGCATGATCCGTAACTGATTTGCGATACACAAGATCAATCAAGTTAAAAGGGTCTTCACGAAAGTTGACTTAGCTGCAACAACTCCTGATTCCCCTTTTTGTAAAGGTCCCTTATTTTCTGCTCAATCTCTGATGCGGCTTCTCCTGCGGTTACCTCCTTAACGTGAGAGGGCGTGACCCGATTCTCAGGCAATGAGCCGACTGTCAGGTTCAGCATTTCACGTGATAAGGAACCTGAGTCAACTTTCACTTCGATATTTGTTCTCAAAGTCACCAGACTGCCAGGAATAATGCCGGCTTTCTTAAGATCGTGTTCCTTGTTTAACCTATTGTCACCAATATAAATGCGATTATTCAACGTCACTTTACAGCCGGCACTCATCCGATTGAACGATTTTGGAAGGTTGAAAAATGATTCTAGTACTGCCAATATATCTTTCACCTTTATTGAGTTCGAGACTGTCAACTCATAAATTGTGTCACCTATTTCAGAGTAAAGAAGAATTTCAAAAGGATGCCTTCCTAGTTTAGCTTTCAGACGATCAGGATAGTAAGCATGTACTGGACCTGTAGCGATCAATCCAGCCTTTGGTCGTGGAAGTTCCAGCAGCAGTCGGAATTGTCTCTTAATATGCGGAGAGAATTTCTCGCACAGATTCTGCCAATAGGATTTGGAGAGAACGATACAATCGGACATTTCAGATCTAAGCTTTTTTTCTGCAATCCCCGTAATATCAACATTCGTGCATAAGACGTATTTCTTCCACTTCAGATCCTTCTTAGCTTTCTTTGCAGATTTCATCGACTCGATAGCGTGTTGAACACTGAACTCGCCATCTTTACCTGATTCAACGCTTTTGCACTGATAAGCAATGTTTTTGGATTGATAGTAGAGATCTATACCTTGTTCGGGGGGCGACCGCCTCCTTATTTGATTGGTCCGTTCCTCCAGATTCAATAGCTTGCAGCAGAAATCTTCCCAGGCATCTGCAAAACTATTTGCAGTAGGGGGCACGACAAAAAGGGGAGGGTATAAATGATAAGTCAAGTTAGAGCAACGAAAGGACAAAAGTGAACTTATAGGATTTGATCAAATCCGAGTACTGGCGTGGGGGGGATTGCAGGCAGAGGCTTGTATTAAAGTCCATGTCGTTTCGACTTACGGTGTGATTTGACAATGGTAATTTTCTCTGTAAAGGTCTCCGAGTTTCAATTCCTTTGTCACGGTTTGAAACACAAGTTGCGCAATGGGCTTTTCTGGAATAAGTTCCAAAGGAACGGTACCAGTATTCGCTAGTTCGAGCACGATGACACCGTGGAAACCCGGCGCCACTTGTGAGGCTGTGGCAACAATTAAACCTAATCTGCCAAGTCCCGATTTACCTTCGACAAATGCCATTATGTCCCCTGGCAACGAAAAGAACTCCTTTGTGACACCTAATACCAGATCACCTGGATGCAATAGCAGTTTTTCAACTCCATCCGAGGGCACAAAGACCTTTTCTCTTCCCACGGTCCTAAGCAACTTCTTATCATTCTCTCTCCATGGTTGAATACTGCCAAGCTTCATCCTGCGGGCGAAAGAAAACCAATTGCCGAGATGTACCTCAAGAGATGCGTGTTTTACAGAATCTGGATCGTAAGGCACAACACCCAAATGTGATGGATGTTCGATGGGAATACTAATTCTGTGTTGAATATTGTGTCTTTCGAGTACCCCCCTCTGAAATAAAACTTTTCGATCGATAGGCTGCGCTGCCTTTTTCGATGAATTGAGACCCTTTCGTGGCACGTCCGACGGGATGTTGTCTGATGCAGAGCGAGTTGTGGGAGGAATCAGCTCAATGGCCTTCAACACCAGACGGCATGTCTTCCTGTACTCCTCGAGCCTTTCTTCTAATTTCTCCTTGCGATTTTCGATTCTTTCTCCGTATAGGATTTGATAAGCCCATGACGCAGCCATGATTTCAGCATACGCTTGTGTATGTTCATTCGGAATCGAAGGGGGGAGTTCAAACCTAAGGTATTTAATTCGTTCAAAAAAAGATTCTGTGAGCCGAGCACATGTCTTATTGGGGATGAGTTGTTCTGCAGCCGTTATCAAATGCTTAACAGTATCTTGGACGGCATTCTCCGCCAAATTGTTTAGTTCCATCTCTACTTGATCCGTCTCCGTTGTTGCAGTCGAGTCTCTGTATTTGGATTCCTCTGCTGATTTCTTCAGTTTTGCTTCTACTGGATCCGTTATTTTTGACGAGGTATTATTGCCAACTCGATCTCTCCATTTTTCCAGATATCTCAAGAGATCTTTGCTTTCCTGATTATCGTATCGTGAAAAAAACGAACTAAGGTTGCCGACATATCTACTAGAAAGAAGATAGTTCAAAATTATTGACAACCTAAACTTGAGACCTGGATATCCTTCTTTGCCAATGATAGGATACCACTTCTCCTTTGTAAGGGTTTTAAGGAACTCGGAATGTGCCGCAAAGAAGCCTAATCCTAACATACGTGTTGCTAACAAATCTGCAAGGATTTCCTTAATACAGACCGCAGTGCGCTCATTTAATTCATATAGGTACTTGTGCGCATTCTTGTCCAGATCGGCCTTATCGAAGTAGTTCTTCAGAATGTTGCGTACGTCAGAATACTTAATCGCAGAGATTTTCTTGATTGGATCACGAATATTATAGGGAGGATCATCGCTAAAATCGATGAAGTGACCGAGTTCATGCGCTAGCAATGGATACAGGAGAGTATCATGGGTGTCCAATCCTGCAAACGACAATGTGGCTAGCTGTCTAGGCGGCTTCTTCGGCAATTTGTTTTGCTTCTCCGCAGGAAGTTCATTGCGGTAGTTCTTCCACAATACTGTTCCAAATTGAAGGGGGGTGAGACCTTTGCCAAGCTCTTCCTCGGGATCCAAGACATCTATTTTGGAGAGTATTTTTTTTAGATCCCAAGTAATTGTAACACATGTCAAATTGTATTTCCACTGCGGTCGTACCAGACAAATTGGTTTGTTGTCTTTTCTTGATGGATAGTACAAATTCGTCAACTGGCTCAACGCCAATTGGATTGACGGCGGGGTCTGAATCGGGATACTCGCCCTTAAGTATCGAAGATAAGAGTACAGCTCCTGAACAATATCACCCAAGCTTAATACCCGCTGAATCTTTGATTCTTTTGGAATAGAATCAGGCTCCTCAGACTTGTTCATTATCCACAGTTGATCACGGACATAGCA
>Ga0335081_10007530_pt1 | contig 17405 bp, 16 predicted proteins | sample Lox_Sample_35_FD_206713 | JGI IMG/M metagenome (GOLD analysis project Ga0335081, IMG submission 206713) | Soil microbial communities from Loxahatchee National Wildlife Refuge, Florida, United States - Lox_Sample_3.5 | ecosystem: Environmental > Terrestrial > Soil > Wetlands | place: USA... | reverse complement strand
CTCTGCCTCGTCGAATTCTTGATGGCGAAGAACGCTGCGACCTCGGTCTTCTTCTTGATCGTTGTCGCTACCGCCATCGATGTGGTCGCCGGCTTCACGATTGGCATCCGCGTCGCTCAGCGCGATCTCACCTTCGGCGTCAGCAACTAGCGACGCGGGCGGAAGCGGCCGTGCAGCAGTGCGCGGTCGCTCGCGCGGGCAGAATAGCTACCTATCGGGTATCTCGAAGAAGGCCGCGACTACTCGCGGTCCTGCGACAGCTTCTCGATCTTCTGCTGCATGTTCGCGAGCTGCGCCTTGAGCTCGCTCAGCTCGTCGGTTTCTTTCTTGGGCAGGCCCTTTTCGCCCTTTTCGGGCTCGTTGCGCTTGGCCCCGGGCAGCCCCGTAAACGGGCTCCACATCGACAGCGCCTGCTCGAACATGGCCATGTTCTTGCGTGCCTGGTCCTGATAGACCTCGAATGCCGCCGCGGGGTTGGAGAAGGCGCTGGCGAATTGCGCGCGGAACTTCTCCTGCTGGTTCGCTAGGTTCTCGAGGCTGAACTGCAGGTAGCCCGGAACCATGCGGCCGATGCTGTCGTCATAGAAGCGGATGAGCTGGCGCAGGAACGGCACGGGCAGCAGCGTCTGGCCGCCTTGGCGGTTCTCCTGCTCAACGATGATCTGCGTAAGGACTGAGTGGGTGAGGTCGTCGCCGGTCTTGGCGTCGTAGACCACGAAATCGCGGTCGGAGCGGACCATCGAGGCGAGATCGTCGAGCGTGACGTAAGTGCTCGTCTCGGTGTTGTAGAGCCGTCGGTTGGCATACTTCTTAATGACAACGGCTTCTTTCTTCTCGGTCGGGGTGTCGGTTTTGTTGAGCATTGCACGAGCCGCTGCGGCTATTTTTGCACTGCACAGAATAACACCCCAAAGCATTGGGTGCTAGCCGATTGTGTTGACGTTTTCGACCGTATGTCGCAATTGCAGGCGGGAACGCCGTGCTGCTATCGTGCCCGCAATTCGGGCCGTTTCCAAAGCCTGCAACGGCCAGCCCCGCACGAAGCCGGGTATCCCTAACAACAACTAACCGCTCGAGGAGGCGCCCAGCCGATGAGCCAAGACAATACGACCATCGTCATTGCCAGCGCGGCGCGGACGCCGGTCGGCGCGTTCAGTGGATCATTGGCCAGCCTTCCCGCGCACGAGCTCGGCAAGGTTGCGATCAAGGCCGCCTTGGACCGCGCCGGACTACAACCTGGCGATGTCACCGAGGTCGTCCTGGGTCAGGTGCTAACCGCCGGTCAGGGGCAGAATCCGGCGCGGCAGGCCTCCATCGCGGCGGGCATCCCGGTCGATGCGCCGGCCTGGGGCGTTAACCAGGTTTGCGGCTCGGGTCTGCGCGCGGTGGCGCTCGGCGCCCAGCAGATCCTTACGGGCGCTTCCAACATCGTCCTCGCTGGCGGCCAGGAGAGCATGAGTCAAAGCCAGCACGCCGCCTACCTGCGCAGCGGCGTGAAGATGGGTGCCCTCGAGCTCGTCGACACAATGATCAAGGACGGCCTGTGGGACGCCTTCAACGGCTACCACATGGGCATCACGGCCGAGAACGTCGCGCGCCAGTGGCAGATCACGCGCGAGGATCAGGACAAGTTCGCGGTTGCCTCGCAGAACAAGGCCGAGGCCGCCAAGAAGGCCGGCAAGTTCAAGGACGAGATCGTGCCCGTCACCATTAAGGGCAAGAAGGGTGACACCATCGTCGATTACGACGAGTACATCCGCGAAGGCGCCACACTCGATCAGGTGGCCAAGCTGCGTCCTGCGTTCGACAAGGCCGGCACCGTGACGGCCGGGAATGCCTCCGGCATCAACGATGGCGCCGCCGCTGTCGTGCTGATGACGCTCGCCGAAGCCAAGAAGCGCGGCATCGAGCCGCTTGCGCGCATCGTGTCGTGGGCGCACGCGGGCGTCGATCCCTCGATCATGGGCACGGGCCCAATCCCCGCGTCGAAGAAGGCCTTGGAGAAGGCCGGCTGGACCACGAAGGATCTCGATCTCGTCGAGGCCAACGAGGCCTTCGCCGCGCAGGCCTGCGCGGTCAACAAGGGGCTCGGCTGGGACACCGACAAGGTCAACGTCAACGGCGGCGCCATCGCCGTCGGCCACCCCATCGGCGCATCGGGCGCGCGCATCCTGACGACGCTGCTCTACGAGCTCAAGCGCCGCAATGTCAAGCGCGGGCTTGCAACCTTGTGCATTGGCGGCGGCATGGGCATCGCCATGTGCGTCGAGCGCGGCTGAGAGAGCGGCAGCCCATGAGATTGCGAGCGGCGCTCGTCTGCCGGCGAGACGTTGCTCAAGTCAACACCAACGCAACAACAGAAAAAGTTTGAGGGAGGAACGTTATGGCTCGTGTCGCGCTCGTGACAGGAGGGACGCGTGGCATCGGCCACGCCATCTCGACGGCGCTCAAAGCGCGAGGCTATCGCGTGGCGGCAAACTACGCCGGCAACGACGCGGCGGCGCAGCAGTTCCAGATCGAGACCGGCATCCCGGTGTTCAAGTGGGACGTGGGCGACTTCGCTTCCTGCGAGAAGGGCGTGGCGCAGGTCGTCAAGGAGCTCGGACCCGTCGATGTGCTCGTCAACAATGCGGGCATCACGCGCGACGCCATGCTCCACCGCATGACGAAGGAGCAGTGGGACGCGGTGGTACGCACCGATCTCGACTCACTGTTCAACATGTGCCGGCAGGTGATGGAGAGCATGCGGAACCGCAACTTCGGGCGCATCATCAACGTCTCTTCGATCAACGGCCGCAAGGGGCAGATGGGCCAGACCAACTATTCTGCCGCTAAGGCCGGCGTGCACGGGTTCACGAAGGCGCTAGCTTTCGAAGGCGCGGCCAAAGGCATTACGGTCAACACGCTGGCGCCGGGCTACATCGCCACGGAGATGGTCGCCGCGGTGCCGAAGGAAGTGCTCGACACCAAGATCATCCCGCAGATCCCCGTCGGCCGGCTCGGCGAGCCGGAGGAGATTGCGCGCGCGGTGGTGTTCCTGGCGGCGGACGAGGCAGCGTTCGTGACCGGAGCCTGCCTCGACGTCAACGGCGGCCACTACATGCCGACGTGACGCCGAAGCGGCTTCCAGAACGAATCAGATCCGAGCGCTTAGCCGCGCAGCCGCGTGCGAATGATGCGCGGGAACTCGTCGTTGGGCGGGGTGCCCTGGTCCCCCGTCCCCTGGCGCGCGTCATCCAAGCTCCACCAGCGTTCCGCGCGCAGCTCGTTGCTCGGAGCCGGTTGTGAAGGGGCTTGGGGCTGCGTCTGCGGATAGGCTGGCCCCTGTGGGGTGGAGCCATAAGCAGGCGCCTGCATTGCGGGAGCACGCTGTGCGGCGGGAGGGGCGAACCAGGCTTCGATGAGGTCGAGCTCATCGGCCGAAAGGTTCAAGCCCTGACTGCGGCAACGCGCGACGACGAAGTTGCGGAAGCGGCTGGCAAACAGGCTCGCTGACACGCCCTGGTCGAACCACGGATCGGCCTCGCTCACCACGTCGAGCACGAAGCGGGCGTCGTCGCGCCGGATGTCCACGCCGGCATCCTGAGCGCGTTTGATAATGTTGACGAGCGTCTGCGAGCCGGAAAGACCGTTGGCGGTGATCTCCTGCGCCATGGCGTCGAACAAGGTCCGATAGTCCGGCGGCGACAGCGTCGGTGCCTGGCTCGCCTCGTGGATGCGGGCGATCGACTGCTGGATCACCGCCGCGCTATCTGCCGGGCGCTGCGGCGCCTGCGGCTGGGCCTGGGAGCGAGGAAGCCCCGGCTGGCCCGAGAGGGCTTCGGACGGCGCCGGGGCCAGCGGACCGCGCTGCGCCTGGGCGGGGGGCCCGGGTGGCGAAGCAACGGGACGCTGAGCGGGTTGTGCGGCACCGAGCAGCGGAGGAAGCGAGCGCTGCACCGGGGCTGCGACAGCTTCTTGACGTAACGGTTCAGGCGTACGCGACTCCATGCGCGGCTCGGCTCTGCGAGCATCGCGTTGGGCGGCACGCGTGGCGTCATAGACGTAGTAGGGCGGCTGGTCGTTTAAGCGAATGTCCTCGGGAAGACCCTTGGCGAGCAGGTCGCGGAAGCCGCCGACGCCGCCCCACGCGGAGCCCACCGTCTTGTCATAGCCGAGGTTGCGCACGGCGCGGTCGGCGAGCGCTTCGAGCGGCACGGGGTGGTTCGTCGCGCGCACGACGGCGACGACCTCCGCCAGGATTTCCCTGCGCGCGGCCTCGAGGCTCGCGCTGCTCGGGAGCGCCGCCTGTGCCTCCGGGCGCTGCTCGACCTGCTGGGGCTCGGCCCGGGCCGGGAGCTGACCCTCGAGCAGCAGCGCGAGGAAGTCGGCCTCGCGGATCTCCGCATCGCAGATCGCGGTGTAGGGTGCGGCGGTGTTGTCGTTGGAATAGATGATCGTGCGGCGCGCGTGCGAGCGCAGGCGATGCAAGACAGGAGTGAAGTCGGCATCGCCCGAGAGGATGACGAACTCGTCGAAATAGGTGTCATGGGTGAGGATGTCGCGCACATCCATCACCATGCGGATGTCGGCCGAGTTCTTGAGCTGCGCGGTGAGCGGCGGGCAGTCGATCACCTCGAATCCGGCGCGCAGAAAGTGGTGGCGCACGAACGGAAACGAGCTCATGTCGGTAGAATTGTCGCTTTGATTGCGACGAGGGACGGGGTTGCCGTAGCAGCGGTTGATGACGATGCGGCGGGGGCGCGTGGCGGCCGGGCCGTTGGTCGGGGTCATCAGCCGACCGCTCTCGATCTCGCGGATCCAGCGGGCCGCATCCTTGGAGAAGCGCTTGGCCGCCTCTTCGTTCTTGCGTTTCAAGGACAAGTAGACGTTGTCGTAGTCAACGAAAACAGTCGTCAGGATGGGCTCAAGCGACTCCCTCTGCATAACCGGCAACCCCCGCTAGCCGTGGTCCGAATCGAACATGCGGCCAATCTTTATGAGTCGGGTTGGGGCGGCAAGCGCGCGGTGGACGCTGTGGCCGCGATTGCGAGAAAATTTCTTCCTATCAATGTCTTAGAGAAAACGCGTCGCGTTCGTTAGTGGTGGAAAAGTCACTTTTGCGCCCCTCCTGCAACATCTTTGCGTTGCAGCAGGTTCGGCGGCTCGAAGCCTTCCGGCGGCAGCTCAAATCCGGCGAACTCGAATCCCGGCGCCACGGTGCAGCCGACGAGCGTCCAGACCCCGAGGCTCCTCGCGCACTGCCATTGTCCGGCTGGCACGACGGCCTGGGGGCGCTCGCCCGCAGCGAGATCGTTGCCGAGGCGAATGCGAGAAGGAGGGCCCGCGGCCACGGCGGTCGCGAGCTCGAGCGGCGCGCCCGCGTACCAATGCCAAAGCTCGGCGGCGTCAACGCGGTGCCAATTTGAGACCTCACCCTCCGCCAGCAGGAAATAGATGGCGGTCGAGGCGGCGCGGCCACCGACGGTGCGCCCATCGCGGAAGGTCTCGCGAAAGTGCCCGCCCTCGGGATGAGGTTTGAGCCCGAGCAATCGGATGACGTCTTGGGCGGAAAGCTCGGTCATCAGGCCTTGTTCTTGCGCTCGCGGATTTCGGCGAACACCTTCCAGTCGGGTGCGTAGGGCATGCCGAGCTTCGCCCGGATCGCCGTGACATGCGGCCGCAAGAACGGGTTCGTCTCGAGCTCGCGGTCGAGACGGGTCGGCAGCGTGGCGCGGCCCTTGTCGCGCAAGAGGTCGACCTCCTTGGCGCGGTTCTGCAGCGCGGTGTTGTCCGGGTCGATGCTGAGCGCGAAGCGAGCGTTTGCCGCGGTATACTCGTGACCGCAGTAGATTTCCGTGTCGCGTGGCAACTCCATCAGCTTCTTCAAGGAGTTCCACATCATCTCAGCGCTGCCCTCGAAGATGCGGCCCGCGCCCATGGCAAACAGCGTGTCCCCGACGAAGGCGACGCGCGCCTCGGGAACCCAGTAGCCAACGTGCCCGACGGTGTGGCCCGGGATGTCCAGAACCTTGATTTGGAAGGCGCCGAAGGGGATCTTGTCGCCCTCCGCGACGCCGCGATCGATGCCCGGGATGCGGTCGGCTTCCTCGCGCGGTCCGATGATTGTGCAACCCGTAGCCTCCTTGAGCCCCAGGTTGCCGCCCGTGTGATCGCCGTGGTGGTGCGTGTTGAGGATGTGGGTGAGGCGCCAGCCCTTGGCGTTCAGGCGCTCCAGGATTGCCTTGGCGTCGGGAGTATCGATCGAGGCCGTCAGCCCGCTTTCCGCGTCGTGGATCAGCACGGCGTAGTTATCGGAAAGGCAGGGAAACTGCTCTATCTCGAGCTTGACCATCGGCAGGTGACTTTCGTCCTCGTCGCATTGAGCTGGCGACCCTAACGGCGTGCTCCCGCGATGACAACGCACCTGCCCCAACGGCTTGAATTGCGGCATGATCCGCCGCGTTGACCGTGACCGCCCCGGCAGGCATCGATGCAACTCGACGTTGGCGACCTTCGAGAGTTTTACGCAACGGCGCTCGGGCAGGCCGTGCGCCGGCTGCTGACGCACCGCATCCGCGCGCGCTGGCGCGGCCTCAACGGCGCCACCCTGATCGGGCTCGGCTATGCGCCCCCCTACCTCGGGGCGTTCCGCGGAGAGGCGCGGCGCATCGGCGCGCTGATGCCGGAGACGCAGGGGGCGATCGTGTGGCCGCGCGATGCTCCCGCCATGTCGGCCCTCGTCGAGGAGGACCACCTGCCGCTCGCCGACGGCTCGGTCGACCGGCTGCTCGCGGTGCATTGCCTTGAGACGGCCGAGCGCGTGCGGCCGCTGCTGCGCGAGATGTGGCGGGTTTTGGCGCCGGAAGGCCGCATGATCCTCGTCGTACCCAACCGGCGCGGGGTGTGGGCAAGGCTCGACAAGACGCCGTTCGGGCAGGGGCGCCCCTATAGCCGGCGTCAGCTCGAGGCGTTGCTGCTCGAGGCCCTGTTCACGCCGTCCGACTGGGGAGGCGCCCTCTGGGTCCCTCCGGTGGATATGCGCTTCCTCTTGCGCTCGGCAACGGCCTGGGAGCGCGTGGGTGCGGCGCTGTCGCCCGCCTTTTGCGGCGTCAATATCGTGGAGGCGAGAAAGGAGCTCATGGCGCCGATCGGCAAGCCGGCGAAGGCGCGGGCCTTGCGCGACTTCGTGACCATCGGCGGCCGCGCGAGCTAGCGGTTGTCGCGTTTGCTGAGGAGGAACACGGCTTTCTCGCCGAAGAGGTTCTGCAGCGAGATGGAGCGGCGAATGGGCAGCCTCTGGCCGGAGGTGTTGAAGGCGACCGCCGACTCCACCTTGGCGTCAACGAGGCTCACGAGGTCGACGAAGTCCTTGATCGTGCATAGGTGCGCATCCGGGCTCGCATACCACGGCTCGGGCAGGTTCTGCGTCTGCGGCATGTGTCCGGTGAGCAAGAGTTCGGCGCGGATGCGCCAGTGGCCGAAGTTCGGGAACGACACGATGGCGCGGCGCCCGATGCGCAACAGGTTCTCGAGCACCGTCTTGGGGTAGCGCGTCGCCTGAATGGTGAGGCTCAGGATGGCGTAGTCGAAGGCCTGATCGGGATAGTCGGCAAGATCGCGGTCGGCGTCGCCCTGGATGACCGATAGTCCGCGCGTCACGCAGGCGTTGACGCGGTCGCGTGACAGCTCCATGCCGCGGCCGTCGGTCGAGCGCGTCTCAGCCAAAAGCTGCAGAAGCGCGCCGTCGCCGCAGCCGACGTCGAGCACGCGCGCGCCGGGCTCCACCATCTCGGCGATCAGAAGATGGTCGACGCGGTGCGCGCCTTTGATCGGGGTCTCGGGCTTGAGCATTAAGGATTAGCCCTGCGCTAGACCTTGAGGCCGCGTTTCACGCCGGCCGCGTTCAAGAATCCGCGGATGGTGGCGAAGAACTCGGGCTCCTCGAGCAGGAAGGCATCGTGCCCGTTGTTGGTCTCGATCTCGACGAACGAGACGTTGGCGGCAACCGCGTTCAGGGCGTGCACGATTTCCCGGCTCTCGCGCGTCGGATAGAGCCAGTCGCTGGTGAACGAGACGACGCAAAAGCGCGTCTTGGTGCCGCGGAAGGCATTGGCCAGAACGTCGCCATGCTCGAGCGCGAGATCGAAGTAGTCCATCGCCCGCGTGATGTAGAGGTAGCTGTTGGGGTCGAAGCGGTCGACGAAGGTCGAGCCCTGGTGGCGCAGATAGCTCTCCACCTGGAAGTCGGCGTTGAACGAGAAGGTGACGCGCGAGCGCTCCTGCAGGCTGCGGCCGAACTTGCGGTGCAGCGCCTCCTCCGAGAGGTAGGTGATGTGCGCGGCCATGCGCGCGACCGCGAGCCCGTTACGCGGGATCTTGCCGTGCGAATGATAATCCCCGCCGCACCAGTCGGGATCGGCCATGACGGCCTGGCGCCCGACCTCGTGGAAGGCGATGTTCTGCGAGGAGTGCCAGGCCGCGGTCGCGACCGGCACCGCGGAGAAGACGCGGTCCGAATGGCTTGACGCCCACTCGAGCACCTGCATGCCGCCCATGGAGCCGCCGATGACGCAGAAGAGCTGGTCGATGCCGAGATGATCGATGAGGCGCACCTGCGCGTTCACCATGTCGCCGATGGTGATAACCGGAAAATTGAGGCCGTAGGGCTTGCCCGTGCGCGGATCGATGGAGGCAGGGCCGGTCGAGCCCATGCAGCCGCCGAGGATGTTGGCGCAGATGACGAAGAAGCGGTCGGTGTCGACCGGCTTGCCGGGCCCGACGAGGGTCTCCCACCAGCCGGGCTTCTTGGTTACGGGGTGCTGGCTCGCGACGTATTGGTCGCCGGTCAGCGCGTGGCACACGAGAATCGCGTTGGATTTGGCAGCGTTGAGCGCGCCGTAGGTTTGGTAGGCCACCGAGATGGGCGCCAACAGCTGATCGCAGGCGAGCCGCAGGGGCTCGCTCGCGGGCAGGCGCAGCACCTTGCTCGAGGGGTTGTTGGCCTCGGCAAGGCGCGCGTTCGCGGTCTGGTCGAACGACTTAACGGGGGCGCCGCTCATGCTTTCTGTCTCTTGAGCCCGAATCTGCCTTTGGCGTGCCTCGGGTCCACGTGCCGCCGACGGTCGAGGTTAGCTAGGCTCTGCGAAACAAATGTCAATCTTTTCTTTGATTTCGAGTGAGCCGCTGTCTATCAGTCGAGGCTTCCGCGCGGAGCCATCCGGCGCTAGCCAAAAAAACCTAACGAGACTTCAAGATGACGTCGCCCGCCCCGCGGCCGAGCATACTCGAGATCGAACCCTATGTGCCGGGCGAGAGCCGCCTGCCGGCAGGCTTAACGCCGATCAAGCTCTCCTCCAACGAGACGCCTCTCGGCCCCAGCCCCAAGGCCGTCGCCGCGTTCAAGGCCACCGCCGGCGAGCTCGAGCGCTACCCGGACGGCGCCGCCACGCGCCTGCGAGCCGCCATCGCCGCCCGTTACGGGCTCAATGCCGCCCGCATCGTGTGCGGGGCGGGCTCGGACGAGCTCTTGGGCCTCCTCGGTCACGCCTACCTCGGCCCTGGCGACGAGGCCATCTTCACCGAGCACGGCTTCCTGCTCTACCGCATCATTGTGCTGGCGAACGGCGCCACGCCGGTGGTGGCGCCGGAGACGGACCTTCGCACCGACATTGCGCAGATTCTCGCGCGCGTCACCGAGCGCACCAAGATCGTGTTCCTCGCCAACCCGAACAATCCGACCGGCACCTATGCGCCGATCGATGAGGTACGCAGCCTGCGCGAGATGCTGCCCGCGCACGTGCTGCTCGTGCTCGACGCCGCCTATGCCGAGTACGTGCGCCGCAATGACTACGAGGCCGGCATCGAGCTGGTGGCGACCACGCCCAATACGGTGATGACGCGTACGTTCTCCAAGATCCACGGGCTTGCGGGCGTGCGGCTCGGCTGGGCCTACTGCCCGGAAGCCGTGGCGGACGCCCTGAACCGCATCCGCGGGCCGTTCAACGTCTCGACGCCTGCGCTCGCCGCCGGCGTCGCCGCAATCGAGGACAAGGCGCACGAGGAGGCGTCCGCCGCCCACAACGAGCGCTGGCTGCCGTGGCTGACGGCCGAGATCGAGAAGCTCGGGCTCAAGGTGACGCCGAGCGTCGCCAACTTCCTGCTCGTGCACTTCCCGAAGGACGCTAAACGCAACGCGCACGCCGCCGATGCCTTCCTGAAGTCGCGCGCGATCATCGTGCGCCGCGTCGACGCCTATGGTTTTCCCAATGCCCTGCGCATGACCGTCGGCTCCGAAAGCGACAACCGCGCGGTCATCGCTGCGCTCTCGGCATTCCTAAACGGGGGTGCTGCATGAGCCGCCCCATGTTCGAGCACGCCGCGCTCGTCGGCATCGGGCTCATCGGCTCCTCGATCAGCCACGCCATGCGCCGCAAGGGCCTCGCGGGGACCATCACCGGGAGCGCGCGCACTAAGGCCACCGTCGACACGGCCTTGAAGCTGGGCCTGATCGAGCGCGGCTACGCCAGCGCGGCCGAAGCCGTGAAGGGCGCCGATCTCGTGATCTTGAGCGTGCCGGTCGGCGCCTGCCGGGCGCTGGCGGCCGAGATCGCGCCGCACCTGCGCCAGGGCGCGATCGTGACGGACGTCGGCTCCGTGAAGGCTGCCGTCGTACGCGATATTGCCCCGCACGTGCCGAAGGGCGTGCACTTCGTGCCGGGTCATCCTATCGCCGGCACTGAGCAGTCGGGCCCCGAAGCCGGCTTCGCCGAGCTGTTCGACAACCGCTGGACGATCCTCACGCCGGAGCCGGGGACGGACAAGGCGGCGGTGGAGAAGCTCAAGGCATTCTGGATGGCGCTCGGCGCCAAGGTCGAGATCATGACGCCTGAGCACCATGACATGGTGCTCGCGGTGACGAGCCACCTCCCGCACCTGATTGCCTACAACATCGTCAACACCGCCGAGCACTTGGAGCGCGTGACGGATTCGGAGGTGATCAAGTTCTCGGCCGGCGGCTTCCGCGACTTCACGCGCATCGCCGCCTCCGATCCAACCATGTGGCGCGACGTGTTCCTCAACAACAGGGATGCCGTGCTCGAGATGCTGGGGCGCTTCTCCGAGGACCTGACGGCGCTGCAACGGGCGATCCGCTTCGGCGACGGCGATACACTATTCCGTCTGTTCACGGAGGCGCGACGCGTGCGGCGCGGCATCATCGAGGCGGGGCAGGATACGGCCGCGCCCGATTTCGGTCGCCAGCACAAGGCCGACGGGGACGTTCCCCAGCCGAGCGGGAAAAGCGCACGCAAGTAGGATGGCGGAACCGCACGAACTCTGGGTGTTTGCCTACGGCTCGCTGATGTGGCGGCCGGGATTTGCGAGCGAGGAGGTTGCGCACGCGAAGCTCGTGGGCTGGCGGCGCAGCTTCTGCATCTACTCCCGTCATCACCGCGGCTCGCCGCAGCGCCCGGGCCTGGTGCTCGGGCTCGATCGCGGCGGCGTGTGCGAAGGCATCGCCTATCGCGTCGCGCCCGCCAACGTGCCCGCAACGCTCGCCTACCTGCGCGACCGCGAGCAGATCGGCAGCGTCTACCGCGAGGCGCTGGTGCCGGTGACGCTGATGACGGCCGAGCGGTCCGAGGTGCTGGCGCTAGCCTTCCTGGTGGAGCGGGCACATCCGAGCTACGCCGGCGCATTGCCGTTGGGCGAGCAGGCGCAGCTCATCCGCGGCGCCGCCGGGCGCTCCGGCAACAACATCGACTATCTGCTCAGCACGCTTGCGCATCTGAGCGACCTCGGTATCCGCGAGCGGCCGCTGGAGCGGCGTGACCCGGCCCGACGCCGTGGCCATGCTCAAGGAGCACCGCAAGCGGCACGTTCGCACGCGGCCGTTTCATCCCGCCGATGCACGCAGGTTCTGCTACCGGTCGGTGCTCGGAGCGGTCTAGCGCCGGGGAGAGTTAGGTCAGTGGAAGGAGCTGCCGGTCAGGCGCGCAAGGTCGGCCTCGATCTGGCCAGTGCGCAGATCGAACTCGACGAGCTTGCTGAGCTTCGGCGTGTCGGCCAGTAGGTGCACGTGGACCTCGTCGGCACCAAGCTCGGCGCCGCGCTGGCGGATCTCCGCGAGGTTGAGCGAGGCGGCGGCGTTACCCACGCGGCCGATCGACAAAACCTTGCGGCGCGCGCCGGGCTCACGGCGCACGAGAACGTAGTTGGCGGCAGGCAGCGCGGGGCACTCGAGCAGCTCGTACACGGTGTGTACATAGCGCTTGCCCGAAGCGCCGGTCCAGAAATGGAAGCGATTGGCGCCGTTGGCTTTCGGCGATTGCGGCACGGAATCGTTCTCCTCGGAACGATGTGCACGGAACGCTGCGAGCTCGATGATACGCGCACTCATGACTGACGATCCCTTAGGGGCCTCATGGCTCGCGCTCTCGATGACGCGATTTCTCGTTGCGGCCAGCCTATGTTCCATTGCTTAACGATGCCCATGGTTTGGAGCCGAAATATGGCCCCATGTCAGTGATTTTGCGGCAGAGTGAATGCAACCTTGCGGCACGCGGCCAAGTCGGCGGCCAACGCTTAAGCGACGTGAAAGCAACGACGCGGCAACTCACGCTCTTTGCACTCGACGCTGCCAAATCGACGCAGGCGCGCTATCGCTCAGCCGCAGCGTGAAAAACCGCAACTGTCGCACACCCAGCAGCCCTCGCGGTGCGTGTAGTTGGCGGACGAGCACCTTGGACACAGCTTGAGACGAACGGGACGCTCGGCCGCCGCAGCCGCGCCTGGTGCGCCTTCGGTTTGGGTCTTCGCCTGCACGAGCGGAAGCTGCGCGGCATCGCTTTGCAGGAAGCCCGTGCGAATCATATGCGTCTCGATGACCTCGCCGATCGCTGCCAGCAGGCTCGGAACGTAGCGACCCGCGACCCAGTGGCCGCCTTGCGGGTCGAATACGGCCTTGAGCTCCTCGGCGACGAAGGTGACATCGCCGCCGCGGCGGAACACGGCGCTGATCATGCGGGTGAGCGCGACGGTCCAAGCGTAGTGCTCGAGGTTGCGCGTATTGATGAAGATCTCGAACGGCCGGCGCCGCCCATCCCGCTCGATGTCGTTGATGGTGACGTAGATGGCGTGGTCGCTACCCGGCCACTTGAGCTTGTAGGTATAGCCCGACAGCACGGTCTCGCGCTCGAGCGGAGGCGCCATATAGACGACGCCTGCGCGCTCGCTCACCGGCAGGGCGGCGATTTCGGTCTTGCGCTCCTTCGCAGCGGCCTTCGCCTGCGGCTCGGCCACGGGAGCCAGCACGGCGCCGGTCACTGGATTGGGGCGGTAGGTGGTGCAACCTTTGAGCCCGAGCGCATGCGCCTCGAGATAGACGTTCTTGAAGGCCTCGAAGGAGATATCCTCCGGGCAGTTGATGGTCTTGGAGATGGCGCTGTCGACGTGCGCCTGCATCGCGGCCTGCATCTCGAGGTGCTCGCGCGGGGAGAGATCGGCAGCCTTGACGAAGCTGTCCGGCAGGGGCGCTGAGGGGCCGAACTGACGGCGGAAGAGTGCATGCGCGTAGTCCTCGACGAGCTCCTCGTGCGCGGTCCCGCTCTTGTCGAGCACGCGGCGGCGGTGGACGAAATCGAAGACCGGCTCGATGCCGCTCGAGACATTGCCGGCGAAGAGAGAAATAGTCCCCGTCGGTGCGATGGAGGTGAGGCAGCCGTTGCGGATGCCCAAGCGGCGCACCGCCTCGCGCGCGGGCTCATCGAGCGCGGCGACGTTGGGGCTTTCGAGGAAGCGCTCGGCCTTAAAGAGGGGGAAGGCCCCCTTCTCGGCGGCGAGCTCGGCGCTGGCCATGTAGGCCGCATTCCGGATGGCCTTCATCCAGCTTGCCGCTAGCGCGCGCGCCTCGCGCGACCCGTATTTCAAGCCGCAAAAGATCAGCGCGTCGGCGAGGCCCGTGACGCCTAGTCCGATGCGGCGCTTGGCCATCGCCTCCTGGCGCTGGGGCTCCAACGGGTACCTGGAAATGTCGATGACGTTGTCGAGGAAGCGCACGGCGAGTGCCACGCGCTCCTCGAGCCGGGCGAGGTCGAGCCGCGCCCTGCCCGTGAATGGGTGCTCGATCAGGCGTGCGAGATTGATCGAGCCCAATAGACAGGCGCCATAGGGCGGTAGCGGCTGCTCGCCGCATGGATTGGTTGCGCTTATGGTCTCGCAGTAGCGCAAATTATTGCGCTCATTCACGCGGTCGATGAAGACGACGCCCGGCTCGGCGAAGTCGTAGGTCGCCTGCATGATGCGCTCCCACAGCGCGCGCGCAGGCAGCGTGCGGTAGATCTTGCCGTCGAACTTGAGCTCCCAGGGCCGATCGTTCCGCACGGCCTCGAGCAGCGCGTCCGTCACCAGCACTGACAGATTGAAATTGCGCAGGCGTCTTGGGTCCGACTTGGCATCGATGAAGGCCTCGATGTCGGGATGGTCGCAACGCAGCGTCGCCATCATGGCGCCGCGGCGGCTGCCCGCCGACATGATGGTCCTGCACATGGCGTCCCAGAGGTCCATGAAGCTCACCGGCCCGGAGGCGTCGGCGCCGATCGAAGAGACGAGCGCGCCTTGCGGGCGCAGCGTCGAGAAGTCGTGGCCGATGCCGCCGCCCTGCTGCATCGTCAGCGCAGCGTCCTTCACTCCGCTGAAGATGGCGCCGAGATCGTCCTCGATGGTGCCGAGCACGAAACAGTTGAAGAGGGTGACCGCGCGGCCCGTGCCGGCGCCGGCTAGGATGCGCCCCGCGGGCAGTAAGCCTAGGTCCGCAATGGCCGCATGGAAGCGCTTCGCCCATTTTTCGCGCGCGCGCTTGCCGCCCTTCTCGGGCGCTGCGGCGGCGCGGGCGATGCGCCAGAACGTGTCATCGAGGGTTGTGTCTATGGCCGAGCCGTCGGGCCGCTTGAAGCGGTACTTGCGCTCCCAGATCTCCTGCGAGATCGCGGCGAAAAAATCCGGCTCGGTGGTCATCGGAGGAGATCCTGAGCTGAGCGCAGCATATAGGTTCAAAAGACGAAAAGTCAATAAATGTTCCCATAAAATTCCTATATTGTTCTTAAAGTCGTGATGCCCTCCTCCCCGCGGTTAACTATTCCCCCAGATTGAATCGGCATGGCCCTGAGACTGCCAGACGGGCCTGTTTAGGTCGCCTGGGGCGCTGGAGGGTTAGCCTCCGAGCCTTCCAGAGCCGGCTGACCATCTCCCTAGACAGCTCGCCCCACGGCTTGGCCGCGTGCCACTCAGCGGCCCTTTTGCCGAGACGCGCTTGCGAGCCCATACGCTGGCCGTTTACGGGTCGCGTGGCGGGCCTACGTCCAAAACTCGAGCAATGGCGGCCCAAAGCGGCGATTGCGGCCGCCTCGTTAATTAATGGCTTTCGATTTGGTTTCTAAGCAATTTACCTCGGCGCGAGCGAGCGCATCGGCCGGGATCGGCGGCGGCTCCTTCGAGCACGCGGCTTCGAGGATCAGGCGGTTCGATGCGGCCTCGATGCGCCGCTGCAGCTCGTCCTTGAACTTACCGCGCGGCAGTCCTGCAGGCAGCGGGTCGAGGATCTCCACAATGATCGTGCCCGGATAGCGCATCAAGCTGCGCCGCGGCCAGTAGAGGCCAGAGTTGAGCGCTACCGGCACGCAGGGCAGTTCGAGACCTTCGTAGATCGCCACCACGCCAGGCTTGTAGTCGGGCTCGGCGCCGGGCGGCCTCCGGGTGCCCTCGGGAAAGATCACGATCTCGCGCCCGGCGGCGGCGCGCGCCTTGGCGTCGCGCAAAAGCTGACGCAGTGCACCGGGCCCGCGCTCGCGTGCAACAAACACATGCTCGAATTTGCGCGAGAACCAGCCGTGGAAGGGAATGTGGCGCAGCTCCGCCTTCATGACCATGGCGGGGTCGGAGAAGATCGGGATGAGCGCGAACGTGTCCCACGCCGACTGGTGCTTGCAGGCGACGAGATAGGGCGGCTTCGGGAGCTTCTCGCGGCCGCGCACCTCCATGCGCGTGCCGACGATCCATTTCAGGAGCCAAAGCGAGACGATGGCGTGGGTCTTTAGGCCGGCCATGGCGTAGCGGCGCGGGCCCAGCAGCAGGAACGACCCGCCGACGACGAAGATCGCCGTCGTGAGATAGAACACCGGCACGTAGATCAATGAGCGAAGCCTGACGAGCCACACGGCGGGTCAAATCCCGGCCGGCCGGTCGACCGGCATCTCGGCGAGCGAGCTCGGCTGACCGCCGCCGAGCGCGCGCGCCACCGTCAGGTGAGCCGCGGCCGGCAGGAACTTGATGTATTCGGAGAACAGCTTGCGCGCCACCGCAGGGCTGAGCCACCAGCGGCTGTCCGGGAAGCCCGCGGGCGTAACCGGATGCGGGATGAGCCGGGCGGCGGGCAGGGCCAGCGAAAGCTCGGCGAGAGAGCGTGGCATGTGGTAGGTCGCGGTCACGATTATGAGGCTGCCATAGCGCCGCTCCGTCGCCCACGAGCGCGCTTCATCGGCGTTGCCGGCGGTGTCATGGGCGGCATAGCCGACATCGACGCAGCAGTCGAACTTCTGCTCGGGCAGCCCCGAGATCTTGATGAGGGCCCGCCTCCCTGTATGGCGGAAGACACCCGAAATCAGCATGCGTTCGGCGCGGCCCTCTTTCAGGAGACGGGCCCCCTCGGCGATGCGGCGGGACTCGCCCGTGAGAACGACGATGCCGTCCGCGCGCGGGTCGGCGACGGCCGGCGGTCGCGTCACCACCGTGGCAAACAGGACAAAGCCGAGCGTGAACAGCAAAAGCGCTGCCCCCGTTGCCAGCACTAGCGCTCGACGCAGGTTCTTCATCGTCTGGAAATCTGTTGCCGCCGGAAGCGCCGGTACCCGGCATCGGTCACTAGCGCCGCCGCGAGCACACTATCCGATTTGGCCGCGCTTGTGACAGTGGCGGGCCCGTAATTTGGACGACAGGCTTATGGCGACCTATGCCGTGGAATCGCTTCGCGGATTTGAAAAGCTTACGGCGCTCAGGCCGGCGTCCGGGGTCAGCTCTTGGAATTCAGGATGCGGAACACCCCGAATCGCGAGGTCAGCATGCACAGGGCCGCGATGATGATCACGACCCCGCCCAGAAGCATGTAGCCCATTGCATCGAGGCTGCCGCTCCCGATGAGGCGATGCACCTCGTTGACCGTAAGGTCGCCTCCGCCGAGCACCTGCATTACGGCGGTCATGCTGAGGAACACCACCGCCGCGCAAGTCGCGCCCACGAGACCGGCGCGAATGCCGAGCCGCAGGAAGTGCCTCTCGAACTCGCGCGCGATGTAGCGGTCCGTCGCGCCGACGAAGTGCAGGACCTCCACGATCTCGCGGTTGGACGCGAGCGCGCTCCGGGTCGCAGAGACG
>Ga0335081_10007529_pt1 | contig 17406 bp, 16 predicted proteins | sample Lox_Sample_35_FD_206713 | JGI IMG/M metagenome (GOLD analysis project Ga0335081, IMG submission 206713) | Soil microbial communities from Loxahatchee National Wildlife Refuge, Florida, United States - Lox_Sample_3.5 | ecosystem: Environmental > Terrestrial > Soil > Wetlands | place: USA... | reverse complement strand
CGGCCGAGGAGTACTCGATGACCGACTTGGTGTAGGCGAAGTTCGGGGCGTCGCCGGTGCCGGTCACGTTGAAGCCGCGGCTGGTCAGACCGGCGGCCGCCTGGCTGGCGACGCGCGTGACCCCGGAGCCGTTCAGCACCTCGACGTTGACCTTGCCCGGGCTGGTGGTGAGGACCTGGGCGCCGCCGGTGGCGGAAGCCGCCGGCGTGATCGAGACCTTAGGTACGGTCTTGTCCCTGGCGATGGCGCCGAACACCTCGCCGGCCTGCGGCTGCATGGGCTGAACCCGGTTGGCGTTACCCTCCCACGGCTCGTTCGGCATCGTGATGAACTGGACGTTCTGGCCGGACAGGTTGCGGAAGCTCTGCCCGATCTGCACCAGGTCCGACACCGTCATGCCGGCGTCCGTGGTCATCGAGGCGGCCGCGTCGCTGACGATCCTCAGCAGCCTGATCGGGTTGGACAGCAGTCCGCTGTGCAGCACGCCCTTGACCACCTGGGCGGACATGAACTGGTCTCGCTGTATTCGTTGCAGGTCGGAGCCGTCGCCGATGTCCTCGCGGGTCCGCCAGAAGGCCAGCGCCTGGATACCGGTGATGTGCTGCTCGCCCGCCTTGAGGTTCAGGCCGGATACCTGGTCATTGACGGTGAACGGCACGCAGACGTTGACGCCGCCGAGGTCGTTGACGACCTTGACGAAGCCGAGCAAGCCGATGCCGATGAAGTGGTCGATGCGGACGCCGGTCAACTGCTCGACCGTCTTCCACAGGCAGGTGGGCCCGCCGATCTGGAGCAGCGAGTTGACCTGCACGGCCCCGGCCGGGTTGGCCTGCTGGCCGGTGTAGCCGGGGCTGCTGTCGCACTCGTACTCCGGCACCATGGTGTCGCGCGGGATGCTGACCGCCGTGACCCCGTGATGCCCGGGCGAGATGTGCACCAGCATGATCGTGTCGGTGTTGTTGGTCTGGTCGTGGCCGGCGTGCAGGACGAACTGCTGGTGCGGGGTCAGGCCGGACCGGGTGTCGTCCCCGTAGACCAGGATGTTCTCCGAGTTCGTGCTGTAGACCGGCGGGCGGTGGCCGAGCGCGGTGGACGGCACCGTCACCCGGGTGATGCTGTCGTAGACGGCGCGGTACTTCAGGTAGGCGCCCAGCGTGCCCCCGGCCACGACGACGACCGCCGCGACGGCGACCCAGCGGAGCACGTGCCGCCGCTTGCCGCTCCGCGGCTGGCTCCGCATGCGTGACCTCCCGCTGCGACTGGGTCGGCCAGTTCCTTGCAGAACGGATATTCGGTGTCAGTAGTTCCCAAAATGTTACCCAGCATCGCAGGTTTCACCCGTATCGGCCCGCCCTCAGTAACCAGCCCGTAAGGCGAGCTACAGGTTCAGGCCTGAGCTGCGGCCTCAGCGGGCGAAGCGGCCGACGAGGCGGCCGCCAGCCGGCGTAGCGCGGCCCGCACCAGTGAAGGGTCGGTGGTGGTCCAGAACGGGGGCAGCGAAGCGCGGAGGAAGTCGCCGTAGCGCGCGGTCACCAGCCGCGGGTCAAGGACCGCCACCACCCCGCGGTCGGTCATCGTCCGCAGCAGCCGGCCCGCGCCCTGGGCCAGCAGCAGGGCGGCGTGCGACGCCGCGACGGTCATGAACCCGTTGCCGCCGCGGGCGGCCACCGCGCGCTGCCGGGCCGAGGCGAGCGGGTCGTCGGGCCGCGGGAACGGGATCCGGTCGATGACGACTAGCTGCAGCGAGCTGCCCGGGACGTCCACGCCCTGCCACAGCGACAGCGTGCCGAACAGGCAGGCCGGCTCGTCCTCGGCGAACTGCCTGACCAGCTGGGCGGTAAGGTCGTCGCCCTGGCAGAGCAGCGGCTGGCTGATCCGCTCGCGCAGCGCCCCGGCCGCCTCCTTGGCCGCCCGCATGGAGGAGAACAGGCCGAGAGTGCGGCCGCCGGCCGCCTCGATCAGCTCCTGCAGCTCGGTCAGGTACTTCTCGTGCAGCTGGTCCCGGCCCGGAGGCGGAAGGTGCCTGGCCACGTACAGGATGCCGCTGCGCGGGTGGTCGAACGGCGAGCCGACGTCGAGGCCTTGCCAGGTCATGGGCTCCTCGCCGTCGGCGGAGGACGGCCAGCCGCCTTGCGGCGGCAAACCCCACTGGATGGCGAGCGGGCCGAACGAGCCGCCGAGGGCGAGGGTGGCCGAGGTCAGCGCCACCGTGCGCTGGGCGAACAGCCGGTTGCGCAGCACCCGGCCGACCTCGAGCGGCGCCACCCGCAGCGTCGGCGGACGGCGGGCATCCTCGGCGAACGGGTTGAAGGGACGGTCCAGCCAGACCACCTCGGCCCGTTCGGTGATCTGTTCGCCGAACGCGCCCAGGATCCGGCTGGCGGTACGCTGCAGGTCGTCCAGCGAGGCCAGCGTCACCCTGGCCGCCGCCATCTTCTGCGGGTCCTCGTCCTCGGTGGCCGCGCTGGCCTGGATCGCCTCCAGGCACGCTCCGGCCGCGTCCTGCAGCGAGGTCAAGGTGGCGGCCAGCGTGCCGGACAGCTCGTCCAGCCGGCCCGCGGGCGCGTCGCCGAGGTCGATAGCGAGCGCGGCGGCGGCCTCGCGCAGCCGGTCGGCCACCGCGCCGGAAATGGACAGAGCGTTGCCTTCCATCGCGGCGGACTCGGTCAGCCGCCCGGCGCGGCGTGCGGCCGCGTCCACCGCCGGTCCGGACAGCTCCCCGGTGGTGGCCGAGGTGACCCGGTCCACCAGGTCGTGGGCCTCGTCGATGATCACCACGTCGTGATCGGGCAGCACGTCGATCTCGGACGTCGCGTCGATGGCCAGCAGCGCGTGGTTGGTTACCACGATGTCCGCCCGGGCCGCCGCGTCCCTGGCCTTCTCGGCGAAACAGCGGGAGCCGAACGGGCAGCGTTGCGCGCCGATGCATTCCTGGGCGCTCACCGAGACCTGGCGCCAGGCGGCCTCGGGCACCCCGGGCACCAGCTCGTCCCGGTCGCCGGTGGTCGTCTGGTCGGCCCAGTCGTGCAGCCGTTTGACCTGCCGTCCCAATGGCGAGGCGGGACCGCTCTCTGAAGCAGACAGAGCGGCCGGTTCGAACAGGGCGTCCTGCGGGTCGTCCGCCACCCCGCCCTTCTGCCGGTGCAGGCACAGGTAGTTGCGCCTGCCCTTCAGGATGGCGAAGACGGGTTCCCGGTCGAGCAGTGGCCTGAGCGCCGCGACCAGGCGGGGCAGGTCACGGTCGATCAGCTGGCGTTGCAGCGCGATGGTGGCCGTGGCGACCACGATCGTGCTGCCCGTGGTCACCGCGTGCCGCACCGCCGGGACGAGATAGGCCAGCGACTTGCCGGTGCCGGTACCGGCCTGGACGGCCAGGTGCTCGCCGGTCTCGATGGCATGCCGCACCGCCTCGGCCATCGCGACCTGGCCGGGACGTTCGGCGCCGCCGATGTCGCGGACGGCGGCGGCGAGGAGCTCGACGACGTCCAGGACAGCCCGGCCCACGCTGGGTCCGGACAGGTCAGCGGGGTCCTCGGAGAGCTTCGGGTGGCGAGCTGCGGGCACCACGGAACGGTACCTCGCGCCACCGTCAAGGACGACCCGTCCGGGCACGAGACCTGGTACCGCGGCGTGTCATCCGGCCCGTTCGGCTAAATTCGGTCTTGATCGAAAGGGTCGCCTGATGACATCCTCCAGCCGTCGTAAGGCGGCGGATTCCAGCCGCGTGTGCCTGCTTGGCTATCGCAGACATGTTCGATTGTATCGCAATACGGAGGGAGGGAGCGGCGTTTCGTTCCCGGCTTGAAGGCCGGGGCCTGGTCGCCGCGATCCTGATGACGAGTGCGGAGATCCTGATGGATGCCTTCGGCCGCACCCAGGAGAACGTGCACGAGGTGGTGCGGGGGCTGACCAGCAGCCAGCTGGCCGAGCGCCTCGGGCCGGACGCGAACTCGATCGCCTGGCTCGTGTGGCACCTGACCCGGGTGCAGGACGACCACGTGGCGGACGCGTTCGGGGTGCCGCAGGTGTGGACCGAGTACGGCAAGCGGTTCGAGCTGCCGCTCGAGCCGTACGACACCGGGTACGGGCACACCTCCGAGCAGGTTGCGCGGGTTACGGTCCCGTCCGGGGACCTGCTCACGGGTTACCAGGACGCGGTGCACGAGCAGACCGTGCGGCTGGTCTCCGGCATCACGGATCCGGACCTGGACAGGATCGTGGACGAGGGCTGGGACCCACCGGTGACGCTGGGCGTGCGGCTGGTCAGCGTGATCGACGACTGCGCGCAGCACGTCGGCCAGGCCGCGTTCATCCAGGGCATCCTGCTGCGGCGTTAGGGCCCGGTCCGGAACACCGCGGCCAGCACGCGAAGCGCCAGCAGCGCGCAGATGACCAGCAGGCAGTAGCCCAGGAACTGGTACAAGCTGATCGTCCCGGTCATGGCCGGCCCGCCCTTCAGCGCCAGCAGCGCCACCGCCATGCCCCCCGCGGTGGCCGCGAGCACGGCCAGCACGCCCAGCTGGACCCACCCGGTGATGACCCTGCGGTCCCGTTCGTCGGCCAGCACCCTGACGTTCACGCTGAGCCGGCCGCCCTCGACCGCGGCCGCGATCCGGTCCACCCGGCGGGGCAGCCGGCGCAGCATCGGCAGCAGCGCGACGATCTCGTCGGCCGCCGCGTCCTTCAGCGAGGCCGGCTCCAGGAGCCCGGCCAGCTGCACCTGGCCGAACCGTTCGGCCTCCGCGACGATGTCGAAGCCCGGGGCGAGCAGGGTGAGGCCGCCCTCCAGCGTGGACAGCGCCCGGAAGGTCGCCGCGAACTCCGGCGGGACGACCAGTTCGTGCCCGGTCACCAGGCGGAACAGATCGGCGAACATGGTGGCGTCGGGCGCGCGCCCCGCGGCCAGGTGCCGGACCAGCAGCGCCCCGACCGACCGCTCAAGCGCCTGCTCGTCCAGGTCATCGGGACGTGCGGTCACCTCGAGCAGGGCGTCGGTCAGCGCCACCGGGTCGCGCCGGTCGATGGCCAGCAGGAGCCGCTGCAGGGCGGCGCGCAGCCCGGAGTCCAGGCGGCCGACGGCGCCGAAGTCGATCAGCGCCAGCCGCCCGTCGGCGAGCAGCAAGATGTTGCCCGGATGCGGGTCGGCGTGGAAGACGCCGTCGATCACGATCTGCCGCAGCAGGCTGTCGAGCAGATCGCGGGCCAGCCGTTCGCGGTCGCAGTCGGCCGGGGTGGCCTTGCTCAGTGCCTGCCCGTTGAGCAGCTCCATGACGAGTACCCGCCGGGTGCTCAGGTCGTGGTAGGCGCGCGGGATCACGATCCCGCCCGGGTTGGCGGCCGCGCCCACGGCGGCGAGGTTCCCCGCCTCGATCCGGAAGTCCAGTTCCTCGCGCAGCGCGGCGGCGAAGCCTTCGGCCAGCTTCGCCACTCCGATCGCCCGGGCCCATCCCATCCGCACTTCGGCCCGGCGGGCCAGCCGGGCGATGATATCCAGGTCGCGTTCGACCAGGCTGATCACGCCGGGGCGGAGGACCTTGACCACCACCCGCTCGCCGGTGCGCAGCGTGGCCGCGTGCACCTGGGCAATGGAGGCCGAGGCCAGCGGATCGGTGTCTATCTCGGTGAACACGCCGGTGCCGCCGAGTTCCTCGCCGAGCACCCGCTCGATCTGGGTCCAGGGCAGCGGGCTCACCCGGTCCTGCAGCCGGCCGAGCTCGGTGGTGAACTCCGGCGGCAGCAAGTCCCGGCGGGTGGACAGGGCCTGGCCGAACTTCACGAACACCACGCCGCTGCGGTCCAGCGCCTCGGTCAGCGACCGGGCCAAGGCGACCGACCTGGCTCCCTGGGGCGCCCGGCCCAGCGGCCGGACCCCGCAGCGGGTGAAGATACGCACGATCTGCCAGTAGCGGCGGCTGCGGGCCGCGCGCGAGCGCAGGCTGCGCGGCCAGCTGGCCGGCGGCGGTATGGTCCCGGCCGGGATGAAGGCCTGCCACGTGACCAGGATCGCCATCGCCAGCAGCAGGCCGCAGGCCCAGCTGAGCGCGGCGAAGCCGAGTACCACGCCGTAGGCGGGTGAGGGCCCGTGGGCTCCGAGGTGCCACCCGCTGGCCATGGCGGTGAAGATCGCACTGGTCAGGGCCTGGCCGGCCAGGCCCGCCACGATCGTCCGTGACAGTGAGAACCGGCGCTCGGCCAGCAGCCGGCGGGCGCCGTAGGCGAGCAGCGTGACGTCGATCGTCGCGCCCAGGATGAAGCTGAGGAGAGTCGGGAGGGTCACCGGCCCAGTCAACCAGGCGGGTCGCCGGGGGGCAGCCATCGCCAGCCGTCGTGTCCGGCCAGTTCGTAGGCCCACGGGGGTTCGGCGCCCCGGCGAGTGCACGTCACCACCGAGGCGAGGATCGCCGCCTGCGTAGCGCCGCGCACCGCCTCCGGGTCGCTCAGGTCGGACCGGCTCAGGCCGTTGCCGATCCACCAGGTGAGGAAGGCGCCGCCGAACGCGTCCCCGGCGCCCACGGTGTCCACTACCGGGGCGGCCGGGACGTCGGCCCGGATCTGCCGCCCCCCGGCGAAGGCCCGCACCGGCGCCCCGCCGTCGGTGACGACCACGCACGCGGGCCCCGGGGCGAGCAGTTCTGCGGCCGCGACCCCGGCGTCCTGGCCCGGGTACAGGTAGGCGAGGTCCTCGGTGCTCACCTTGACGATGTCCGCCCGGTGCAGGATGCGCATCAGCCGGTCCAGGTAGTCCTGCCGGGAGGCAATGGCCGTCGGTCGGCAGTTCGGATCCAGCATGACCGTGACGCTGTCGGGCGCGTTGACCATCATGTGTTCGGTGCTGGTCCCGACCGGCTCCATGACCAGGCAGAGGCTGCCGGCGTGCACGGCCGTGGTGCCTTCGGGCAGCACGGCCTCGCCCGGCCCGACCGCGGCCGCCGAGGTGCCGTCGAGGTAGAAGTGGTAACTGGGCACCCCGGCCGGGTCCAGGTCCACCAGCGCCAGCGTGGTCGGCGCCGCGGACGGGGCCTCGACCGCGATCCTCACCCCGTGCTGGTCCAGGTCGGCCCGGATCAGCTGCCCGAACCGGTCGCCGGCTAGCCGGCCGAGGAAGGCCACCGGCCACCCGAGCCTGGCCACTGCGCGGGTGGCGTTGAACCCGGCACCGCCCAGCCGGGGATCGACGTGACCGGCGGAGTCGACGATCAGGTCGATCAGCGCCTCGTGTGCCACAGTAATCATTGGTGCACTCTACGGTTCCCGGCCGGGTCATAGGTTCCCAGCCGGAAACGCGGTATGCGCCCGGCGCGCCAGCCTTGCGCCCTGGCCGCGCCGACGTGAATAATGTTCGCTGCGCGGCGAGGCCCGGTGGTTAGCCGCTCTTCGGGGTCCAGAGGCGCGGCCCACTCACTTTCGCGTGGATAGATGGTGGTGGTACGTGTCTGGTGAGCGCTATCCGGTGCTCTGGATCGGCCAGGTGGCCGTGGTCACGCTCCCGGTGGAGATCGACGTGACCAACGCCGACGCAATCCGGGAGGAACTCCTCGCCGTGCTGAACCAGGGCGCGGTGTTGCTGGTCGCGGACATGAGCAAAACGGATTTCTGCGATTCGTCCGGAGTGAGCGCCTTGGTGCGCGTCTTCAGGCACGCCGCCACCAGCGCGACCGCGCTGCGGCTCGCGGTCACTACGCCGGCTGTCCTGCGGGTGCTCTCGATAACCGGGGTCGACCGGCTGGTGGACGTATATCCCAGCGTCGCCGCGTCGATGGCCGGCCTGAACGGCCAGGCGCACCAGGCCTGGCCGGACGGCGCCACGGCCAAGGCCGATACCGACGGCGGCGCCTAGGCCCGGCCGTCCTCGAACGGCGGCGCCGGCTGCGGCGGCTCGCCGGTCACGCTGGTCACCACGGCGCCGGCGATATCCCGGAGTTTCACGTTGCTGTTCTGCGAGGCGGACCGCAGGATCGCGAACGCGCGGGCCTGATTGCACTGCTCCCTGGCCATGATTATCCCGAGCGCCTGATCAATGACCGTTCGCGAAGTAAGGGAGGACCGCAACTGCTCGATGAGCGCGGCGTGCGAGGCCAGCCTCATGGCCAGCGAGAGCGCGCCGGAGGCATTTTCCGCGAAGTTCTCGGCCCGGCGTGCCTCGGCGGCGCCGAACGCCGCCGCCTGGCGCGAATACAGGTTGAGGGCGCCGACCGGCTTGCCGTCCACGTTCAGGGGCAGGGCCAGGCACGACCGGATCCCGTGCGAGGCCGCCTGGGCCTCGAACTCGGGCCAGCGCGCCTTCTCGGTGGTGTCCTCGATGTGCACCATGCGGCCGTCGCGCATGGCATGCAGGCACGGTCCGTCGTCGAGTTCGTACTGCACGTCGTCCACCCGCGCCGCGACCTGGTCGCTGCACGCCACGGTGACCGGCCTCCCGCTGGGCTCCATCGTCATCCCGCACGATAGCCCGCCGCCGACCAGGCGGGCCGCCATGACCGCCATCTCGTGCAGGAACTGCTCGACGCTCTGGGTGCTGAGCAACGCGCCGTGCAGTTCCCTGAGGTTTCCGGTGTCAGCGACTTCTTCTCCGTGTGTTCTCGTCATGGCATCGCATCCGTCTCGTTTTCGATCAGCTACCCCCAGCTAGCCCGCCAAACGCGGTCTAGGGAGCCCGGCGCAGGTCACGGGCATCGCCCGAGGTCAGCCCGCCCCCGTGCCGGCGGACTGTATGTCCATGAACAATACGCTGAGTTAGTATTGATAGCGGAGTGCTATCAGATCCGGACAAGTCGTACCGTTTGGCATGTGACGGACGGTGCGGAACATTATGATCATCGTGACGTAATCGGTCGCCGCTACCTGGCGCGGTGCCGCCCAGCCGGTCGCGGGTCGCGTGCGATGCCGCAATGTCTGATGGAGCACGAATGAAATCCCGCCACCTGCTCATAGCATCGGCAGTCGCGGTCACGATGCTGGCCGCCGGATGCTCATCGGGCGGATCGGGGGGCGGCTCGCCGCGGCTCAAGCTGGAGAAGACGGACATCGTCGTCAACGCGTTCCCGGCCATCGACTCGGCCGGTCTCTACATCGCGCAGGACGAGGGCCTGTTCGCCGCCCAGGGCCTGCATGTGAAGATCATTCCCGTGCCGAAAAATAGTCCCCCGCCGTCCACCCAGACCCTGGTCGACGGCCAGGAGAAGGGCCAGTTTGACATCACCGCGGGGGACTACGTCACCTACTTCGAGGACCAGCTCGGCTTCGGCGCGCCAAAGGCCGATCTGCGCATCATCGCCGAATCCTCCTTCCTGCAGCCGAACGTCCTGACCCTGCTGGTCAAGGGAGGATCGCCGATTACCCAGGTCAGCCAGCTCAAGGGCAGGGTCGTCTCGGTCAACGCGCCGAACGACATCGGCACCCTGCTGGTCGATTCCCTGCTCGTCTCGCACGGCCTCACCCCCCGGCAGGTGCACTTCAATAACCAAGTGGCCTTCCCGGCCGTGGCGCAGACCCTCATGGCTCCGAACAGCCCGGTCGTCGCCTCGTTCGCCCCCGAGCCGTTCGTCAGCGGCGGCGAGGCGGCAGTGGGCCTGGAGGAACTCGCCGATCTGGACCAGGGCGCCACTCAGGACTTCCCCATCCAGGGCTATGCGGTCACGGCGAAATGGGCGAAGCAGAACCCCAACACGCTGAAGGCGTTCACCGTAGCCCTGTCCCAGGGACAGGAGATCGCCGACACCGACCGGGCCGCGGTGGAGAATGTCCTCGCGAAATACCTGGGTATCGATAGGCAGTCGGCGGCGTTCATCTCGCTCCCGGCCTTCCCGCTCGGCGTCGACGCGGTGCGGCTCCAGCGGGTGGTCAGTGCCATGAAGCGGTTCGGCCTGCTGCCGAAGAGCACCAGCTTCCAGGTCACCAGCATGATCACCGGCTGACTGGCCGGGAGGCAGATCTGATTCCCCTGTCGGGAGGCGGCCGGTCGGTGGTCCACCGCCGGGGCAACGCGGTGATCCGTGACGCCGGGCCGTGGACCCCGGCGGTGCACGCGCTGCTGCGCCACCTCGAGGACGCCGGTTTCGCGGCCGCCCCGCGCCTGGTCGGCTCCGGCCTGGACACGGACGGTCGCGAGATGCTGACGTTCATCGATGGTGAGTTCACCCAGCCGGGCCCGTGGAGCCTGGACGGCGCCGCCGCGGTCGGCCGCATGCTGCGCGACCTGCACCGGGCCACCCGTTCGTTCCGCCCGCCCCCGGATGCGGAGTGGTTCCCCTGGCACGGCCGCGACCTGGGCAACGCGGTCAAGGTTATCGGCCACTGTGATGTAGGCCCCTGGAACATTGTCGCCCGGGACGGCCTGCCGGTCGCCCTCATCGACTGGGAGACCGCAGGACCGGTCGACCCGCTGGTGGAACTGGCCCAGCTGGCCTGGCTCAACGCCAAGCTCCATGACGATCTCGTCGCCCGGCTCGAGCACCTGCCGCCCCTCGCGGACCGGGCCCGCCAGCTCGCCGCCATCGTCGACGCCTACGGCCTGACCGCCCGCCAGCGGCGCGGCTTCGTGAACCTGATCATCGAGTTCGCCATCTGCGACACCGCCGCGGAAGCCGACGACGCCGCCGTCACCCCGGAGACGACCGCGCACCCGGTCGCGCCATGGGCGATGGCCTGGCGCGCCCGCTCCGCGGCCTGGATGATCCGCCACCGCCGCACCCTCGAGACCGCACTTGCCACGGGAGCATCGTAACCAGGTCAGGATCCCGCTCCGTGCGTGCCGGCGGCCCGGTGCTAGCCGCCGAAGGGGATCATGTCGCAGCGCTCGCGGTCCAGGTCCTGGCAGCATGACAGGCACCACGGCCTGCGCACCACGCTGTTGTCCTTGCCGCTGACCCAGAATCCGGCCGGGCTGGCCAGGCAGTGGATGCAGAGCGGGAAGGTGTGCGGCAGGCGGGGCGGTTCGGGCCTGACGCGTGGCCGGGGTGCCAGCGGGCCGAACGCGCTGGCTGGGAGCTTGTCCGCCGCCATCCGGTAGTGGTGGCCGCCAGCGCAGGACAGCGCGACGTGAGCTATGGGGCCGTCGGTGCTGGCCAGGGTGAAGCGTTCGGTGATCTCGGCGGCCGCGCCGCATCCGGGGCAGGTGATCGCGCTCATGGCGATGCCACCGGGACGGGCGCGGGTCGTCCCGGGGCGCCGCGGCCGGAGGTCCCGCGGCCGGCCGCGATCGCAACTACCGCGTCCACGGCCCGGTCATCGCCTGTGAGGCGCTTGACTGCCCGCGGTGCACGTTCTCGTATCCGGGCGCCAGGGCCTGGTAGAGCGCGAGCAGTTCGCCGGGCGGCTGCGTGCTCGCCGCGTTGTTCGTGACGATCCGGCCCAGCCGGGGGAACGCGAAGTGCCCGCGAACGGCGTGCACATCCACCGGCGCGGCGTGATCATGACCTGACAGCCGACGTTCAAAGGTCATCACCTTGGCTCCCCCGTTCTTCGCCAGGAACGCTGTCCACGGGCAATCGTAGGCCTGGCTCCCGGCGCCAGCCTGGCCCCAAGGCTCCTGACCGGGCGTTGCCCGAACGTTAACCAGACCATCGCCGCACGAAGCAATCTCCCTGTACAGATGCCGAAGACGCTGTCAGCGCACTGACCCTGCGGCCCGTCCTGACCCGTGATCAGGCGATCGAGCTGCTCTGGCCGGGCCTGGACCCGGCCAAGGCGGCCCGGAACATGCGGGTGACCCTGACCCACCTTCGCCGGCTCCTGGAACCCGATCGATCCGGCATCCGGGCGTGAGGTTGAGTGCAGGGCCTCGACACGCCCCTGGTAGACATCAGCGAGAAAGAAGGAAGTCAATGAGGCTGCTCGCGCGCCTGCTCGAACCGCGGCTTACGGTCCATGCCCACTGTGACCTGCCCTGCGGAATATACGACCCGGCGCAGGCCAGGATCGAGGCCGAGTCGATCAAGGCCATCGACGAGAAGTACCAGCAGAACACCGACCCCGAGTTCCGGACCCGCTGCCTGATCATCAAGGAACAGCGGTCCGAGCTGGTCAAGCACCACTTGTGGGTGCTGTGGACCGATTACTTCAAGGCACCGCACTTCGAGCAGTACCCGCAGCTGCACCAGCTGTTCAACGAGGCCACCAAGCTCGCCGGGGGGACGGGAACCAAGGGGAGCACTGACGCCGGCACGGCCGGGCAACTGCTCGCCAAGATCGATGAGATCGACAAGATCTTCCGGGAAACCAAGAGCTGACCGGCGCCTCGCCGGCGAAAGCGGGGGGCGCGGCGCCAGCCGGCGCCGGGCCCTCATCCACCCGCGAGCCGGAACCCTACCGAACGGTCATCGTTAATGAACGTAGGCGGCGCCAACGTCATGTCGGCCGTGAACGTCAGCCCACTGCAATGCGACGGATACCACCGTCAGGTCGATGTCGTGATGACGATCGGGCAGTCGTGATCGCCTCGGACCGTACCAGGCGGCCGGCCGGATCGTCGTGCCAAAGCCCATCCGTGACGCCCTAGGCTTGCTGCCCGGCACGAAGGTCGACATCACACCGTACGGCGCTGGTGCGCAACTGGTGCCCGCAGGCCGGACCGCGCGCCTAGTCGAAGAAGATGGCGTGCTTGTCGTGGCCGGCGACACCCCGGTCGATGACGATGTGGTCTTCGCACTTATCGACGCGGGCCGTAAGTCACGGTCGCGGTCGACACCAGCGTCGCTATCCCGCTGCTGGTCCGCTCACATCACGATCATGCCGACGTGGTGCACTGGTGGAACGGGCAGGAGATAGCGCTGAGCGGTCAGGCTCTGGCCGAGACCTACTCCGTTCTCACAAGGCTGCCCGGCGACGCCCGGCTGTCCCCCGCCGATGCCGCCCGGCTGCTGAACGCCCGCTTCGCCTCACCGCTGGTCCTGGGCAGCTCGCCCGCCCGGAAACTACCGGGAACGTTGAGCCGCCTCGGCATCGCGGGCGGCGCCGTGTATGACGCGCTCGTGGCACTGGCCGCCAAACAACACGGGGTAGCCCTCGCGACCCGGGATGCCCGGGCGCGAGGCACCTACGACGCGGTCGGTGTCGAGGTAATCGTCGTAACCTGAGCGCAGTGCCATAGCTCCTGGTTCGGTGCCATAGGTGCGGGTATCGTCCTCATTCATGTGTCCCGGGGAGTCAGACCCGTCGCGAGCTGCACGACGACGATATTCCGGCCGGCTGCAGCACCGTTTCAGGGCCACGTCAGCGGCGCGGGCCACGGTGAGACATGGAATATCCGGTTCAGTTTTCCGTTGACTACCCTGACCGGCGGCTCAGCCGGCTCAGCACGGCTCTGCGCATCTTCTGGGTGATCCCGATCGTCATCGTGCTCGGCACGGTGTCCGGACAGACTTGGCAGGCGAACTATTCAAGCGGCGAGACGGTAGCCGCGGGGGCGGGGGGCGCGCTGTTCCTCGGCCCGCTGCTGATGATCATGTTCCGGCAGAAGTACCCCCGGTGGTGGTTCGACTGGAACCTCGAGCTGGGGCGGTTCTCCAGCCGCGTCAGCGTCTACCTGGCGCTGATGGACGACCGGTACCCCTCCACCGACGATCACCAGTCAGTTCACCTGGACTACCCCTATCCTGATACCGCGCGCGATCTGAGCCGGTGGCTGCCGCTGGTCAAGTGGCTGGCTGCGATTCCGCACTACGTGGTGCTGCTCTTCCTCTACATCGCCGCGTTCGTGGTCGTGATCATGGCGTGGTTCGCCATCGTGTTCACCGGCACCTACCCCCGGGGTTTGTTCGGCTTCGTGGAGGGAGTCTTCCGCTGGACCAGCCGGGTGACCGCCTATGCCTTCACCCTCGTCACCGACCAGTACCCGCCGTTCCGGCTAGCCCGGTAACCGGGCTCGCCGGTCGCGAGGGCGAACCAGCCGCCGGCTGATCTGGCACGGTCAGGTGCTTCGCCGTGCGGTGAGAGGTGCGCTGACGGCGGCGGGCGGATGGGCGATGCTGGTGGGGTGATGCTGCGGACGGTGACTGCGACCGACTACCACACCGCCGGGGAGCCGTTCCGGATCGTGGCCGATCCGCCGGTGCCGCTGCCCGGTGTTTCTGTCGCGGACCGGCGGGTGCGGGCCACCGGCAGCCCGGACGCCCAAGGGCTGCGCGAACTGCTGTGCTTCGAGCCGCGCGGGCACGCCGACATGTACGGCGGGTTTGTCGTGCCGCCCGACGATGACGGCGCCTGCCTGGGCGTGCTGTTCTGGCACAAGGACGGCTTTTCCACCGCCTGCGGGCACGGCACGATCGCCCTGGGTGCCTGGGCGGTGGACACCGGTCTGGTGCACGCCCCCCGGGACGGCAGTGCCGACGTCGTCATCGACGTCCCCTCCGGGCGGGTCACGGCACGGGTGCACCGGGACCACGGCCGCACGGTGGCCGTTGATTTTGTCAACGTGCCTAGTTACGTGCTCGCCCGGGACATCCCGCTGGCCACCTCCCGTGGGCAGGTCGCCGTCACCGTGGCCTACGGCGGGGCCATCTACGCCAGCCTCGACGCCGCCAGCACCGGGCTGGCCGTCGACGCGTCGCACTACCGCGAGCTCATCGCACTGGGCCGCGAGGTCAAATGGGCGCTGAACGACACCGGGCACGCCGTCCATCCGGTCGACTCCCGGCTCAGCGGGGTCTACGGCACGATCTTGCACGAGGACCTCGGCTCCGCCGGGGGCCAGGTGCATCAGCGCAACGTGACCGTGTTCGCCGACGGTGAGGTGGACCGCTCGCCCTGCGGATCGGGCACCTGCGCCCGGCTGGCGGTCCTAGCCGCCCAGGGTCGCGTCGCCCCGTCGGGGGCGGTTCTGCGCCACGAGTCGATCGTCGGGTCCGTCTTTACCGGCACCGTCGTTGCCGCCGCCACCGCCGCGGCCGGCCGCCCGGCCATCGTCCCGCAGGTCACCGGCATGGCCTACCGGACCGGGGAGCACACGTTCGTCGTGGACCCCGCCGACCCGCTGGTGCCCGGGTTCGTGCTCCGCTGAGCCCTCCGCTGGTCCCGACGCCGGCACCGTACGCGCCGCCTGCCGCTGCGCCGGTCAGGCCGCAGCCGGTTCGGCCGGATCAGCCGGCGGTCGGGGGGCCGGGGCCGAACTGGCGGCGCTGCTTCGAGCGGCCTGGTGCTGGACGGCCGACGGGGTGTTCTCGCCGGCGATCAGGGAGCTCCGGCTGAGGGCCGCGGCGCCGGCGATGACCACGGCCAGCGCCAGCGCCTCGCCGGCCAGGGCGACCGCGTCGGTCCGGATGTGCTCGCCGAACAAGAACACCCCGAGCAGGCTGGCCGCCAGCGGGTCCAAGATGGTGAACCCGGGCTGGGAGGCGGCCAGCGGCCCGGCCGCCAGCGCATGCGAGGCCAGCAGCATGGTCACCGCCCCGGCGGCCAGCAGCACGTACAGCGACCAGGCGGCGACGACGGTGCCGGGGCCGCCGCCGAGGTGCGAGCTGAGCTCCTTGATGACCGCGGCCATGAATCCCCACGAGATCCCGGTGGCCGCGCCGAGCACGGCGGCGCGGCGGCCCCGGGGCGCGCCGGGACGGCGGCCCAGGCCGGACGCCACGGCCAGCGCCGCGACCACGATGCCAGCGGTGACCAGCCCGGCCAGCAGCCACGAGGACCCGGCTGCATGCGGCCGCCCGCCGGACGGGGCGGCCAGGCGGAGGAACACGCCGATCCCGGCGGACATGGCCGCCGCGGCCAGCAGGTCGCGGCCCGTCACCCGCCGCGCCCCGGTCACGGCCAGGTAGCCGAAGACGAACAGCAGCTCGGCCGCCAATATGGGTTGAACCAGGGCCAGGTCGCCATAGCGCAGCGCGGTGACCTGGAAGACGAACCCGGCGATCATCGCGGCGATGCCGAGCAGCCAGGCCGGCTGGCGGGCCAGCCGGACCAGGAGCCGGGCGTCGAAGCCCGCCGTCGTCTGGGCGCTCCTGGCTCCCTTGCGCTGGCACAGCGATGCCGTGGCTGTGCACACGCTGGCCGCGAGGGCCAGCAGGATGGCCTTGTCCATCAGCGTGCTCCCTTCGCCTGGCTAGTCCCCGCTGGGTCCCGGGCTGTTCCGGAATGCCCCTACCGCACCCGGGACTGCAGGGACTCGACGAGCGAGCCGGCGATGGACACTTCGCTGCCTTCTTCCGGGATCAGCAGCAGCCCGGCCAGGTACAGCGGGATACCCGCGCCGCCGACGATGGTCAGGACCACGAAGGCGAGCCGGATGATCATCACGTCCGCACCGAGGTAGCGGGCGAGGCCCGCGGCGACTCCGGCCACCACGCTGTCCTGGACGGGCCGGCGCAGGGCAGTGCGCCGCGACCCGGCGCGGAACGGCGGGCCGGCGCTGAGCCGGGTTTCTGGGTTCACAGTGTTCGTGTTCACGGCCCTAGCCTGGCTCCGCGGCCCTGGCCAGCACATCGGGAAGAGCCCCGGTCTACCCCTGATCCCCGCACCACGGGATCAGGGACCTCCCGCAGCAGCTCGTCACCGGTTATCAGAGGTAACGGCACATTACTTCTCGCAACCCAACGCTGCGGGAGCCGGCTCGCCATCGCCCATGACCGTCCCATTGCGGGGTCAAGCCCTGTCACCTATCACGGCGGCTGGCGGCGGCTTCTGTCAGCCCGGCTCTGCAACTCGATGAGCGATTACGAGCGGCCGACCGAGCTGCTCTGAGAGGATCTCACCTATGTCCGCAGAGATTCCGGCCGAAGCGCTCCAGCTGCGATCGCTGGTCAGAGCCGATCAGGTGCTCGAGCTGTTCCTGGACATGGTCCCGGTGCCGGAGCCGGGACCAGACGAAATCGTCATCAGGGTTGAGGCAGCACCGCTCAACCCGTCAGACATGGGCCTGCTGTTCGGCGGGGCTGATATGGCTGCCGCAGTGGCGGGCGGATCTGAGCAGCGCCCGGTCGTCACCGCGCCCATCCCCGATGCCGCCATGCGCGCCCTGGCCGGCCGGGTAGGGACGCCTATGCCGGTCGGCAACGAGGGCGCGGGCACGGTCGTGGCGGCGGGCGGGTCTGCGGCCGCGCGGGCTCTGCTGGGCAAGGTCGTCGCTGCGGCGGGCGGCGGAATGTACTCGCAGTACCGGCCGGTCAACGTCGCGCTGTGCCTGGAGCTCCCGGCCGGGACGACGGCGATCCAAGGCGCAGCCTCGTTCGTGAACCCGATGACGGCGCTCGGCATGGTCGAGACCATGCGGATGGAGAATCACAGCGCGCTGGTGCACACGGCCGCAGCCTCAAACCTTGGCCAGATGCTCAACCGGCTCTGCATCGAGCAGCAGATTCCGCTCGTGAACATCGTGCGGAAGCCAGACCAGGAAGCGATGCTCCGCGCGGCTGGCGCCGTCCACGTCTGCAATTCGACGTCCTCCGGCTTCATGGCCGAGCTGACCGGCGC
>Ga0335081_10007528_pt1 | contig 17408 bp, 12 predicted proteins | sample Lox_Sample_35_FD_206713 | JGI IMG/M metagenome (GOLD analysis project Ga0335081, IMG submission 206713) | Soil microbial communities from Loxahatchee National Wildlife Refuge, Florida, United States - Lox_Sample_3.5 | ecosystem: Environmental > Terrestrial > Soil > Wetlands | place: USA... | reverse complement strand
CAGATCCGCCGCATTCCCGCTGAATGCTCGCTGCGGCAGAGCGTTCTGCCTGGTTCACGCTTTTCTCAAGACCTTGATTTGGTAACGCCAACGACCTGAGCCGCCCTGATCCAACTCCTCCACCAATGTTGAACGCTTGCGAAAGTAGTCCATATCGGCTTTGCCGCGCGGGAACAAGTCCCCGATCACGAAACACCCTCCGGGCTTCAGCACATCGAATACAGTCCCGTATGCCTTGAATCTCTTTTTGCCCATGTTGTGGAACACGAGATTTGACAATGCGAGATCGAACTGCACGTCCGATTTAATGGGTTTCGTCAGGTCGTGTTTCAGGAACGAGGTTCGGGAGTCGATCCCCAAGGACTTCATGTTCTGCACTGCCTTATCGATGGAGAGGTCAGACACGCTGCCATGCCTGAATAGGTCAACGCCCGTAATGGTCGCCTTCGGAAAACGCTTTGCGGCAGCGTAGGTCAGAAAGCCCAATCCACACCCGGCGTCCAAGATCTTGAGAGTTGCAGTAGAAGGATAGAGAGGTCGCAACAATTTGGAGAACGCCTTTGCCGCGTCCTCCCTGATTTGTTTGGACTCCTCTGGCGTCGAATGATGATACGTCCCGAAATCTACATCCGTCATCGGTTACAAACCGCTTTCGTGGATAGCAGTGTGTTAGCTTGGGGCAGCCTTGTGCTCAGACACTCAACTTAGCAAACTGGTTGTACAGCCAAGCGAAAACCGCTCCAGCGATAAGCCCGTCCACGAATCCATAGAGAGTCCCGACGATGACCTCTGCAATGCTGCGAGTCGCATGGTAGCCGAAGTAGACGGACGCGATTGTCTGCAGAAATTGCTGACCATAGCCGCTCCAGATCAAGTTCGCCAGACCCATGCCCAGCATCGCCACTCCCCAAAGGATTCCCGACGCCAAAGCCAGACCCTTTATGCTCAATTTCACGGCTCCTCTCTTCAATTGTAGGATTCCAGCGAGCCCATTCCTCATCCTAATTTCCACGGCTAATCTGCTGCGAAAGATAGTTGGCCATGCCCATTTCGTTGATTGCGTGAAGTTGAGCTTCCAAGAAGTCCGCGTGCCGTTCCTCGTCTCGAATCATGCGTTCGAACAAGGATTTCGACCCATCGTCTTTTGCTTCGGCGCACGCCTTCACCGCGTTGTTGTATTGGCGCACGGCATCGGTTTCGTCCTTAAGGTCGATTTCCAACTGTTCCTGCACTTTGCTTCCGAGTTGGGGCTTCAGCCCGACCTCGATGTTGGGAATTCCGTCGAGGAAAATGATCCGCTCGATCAATCCTTCGGCGTGCCTCATCTCCTCGATAGCTCGCCCTTTAGTGAGGTCACCGAGCCGCTTGTATCCCCAGTTCTGGCACATCTCCGACTGCGTCATGTACTGCACGATAGCCGTCAACTCCGAACTGAGTGCCGCGTTCAATTGCTCAATGACCTTCTGGTCGCCGCGCATAGTGGTGCCCTCCGCGCTTCCTATACTGCCGCGTCGCGGAACAGGGATGCTGTGATCCAAAGCACAGAGATCGGTTTGGCGGCAGGAGAAACTGGCGTAGACGCTCCACCGGGGGCACCCGATGCGCCTCAGATGGAAGTTGGCTCTCCGTTTCTTACTCTCATTAGGTGTAGCAGACGCCTTTGCTATCCGAGACGAGGGCATGATTGGTTCGGGGGGAAATCCTCGACCAGAATCGAGACGTTCTGGATATGGCTGCGAAATGGTCCAGCTTGCATCCGGCAAAAAGAGATTCCTCGCTGGGCTCGAAATGACAAGGATGTGATACCCGGTATCTGACTAAGTGTCCGCTCCACGCACCTTCCTTCAGTTCACCCCGAATGCATACTCGGTTCCCGTGAACGTGTAGATGTCCCCGACGCTGAAATACACCATGCCATTAGCGACCGCGGGTGAGCCGCTTCCGGCAGTGCCGGTGATGGGATAGGTCCACAGCAGCGCACCCGTGCTCGCATTCAGAGCGTACAAAGCGTTGTCGCTCGAAATGCTGGTACTCTGCGTCATGACATACAACACGCCATTGGCGACGGCGGGCGATGACGCCACGTTGCCGATGGTGAGATATTTCCAGAGCACTTTTCCTGTGCTCGCCTTGAAGGCGTAGACATATCCGTCGTACGAGCCGACATAGACGGTGCCATTGGCCACGGCCGGCGACGAGGAAACCTGTCCACCTGTGGTGTGGCTCCAGATCTTTTTGCCGGTGGTGGCGTTGAGGGCATAAAACGTGTTGTCATCGGAGCCGATGTAGACCACGCCGTTGGCCACGGCGGGCGAGGACTGGATCTGCGCGCGGGTGGCGAAGCTCCACAGTTTCGCGCCCGTCGCCGCGTTCAGAGCGTAGACTTTATTGTTCTCCGAACCGAAATACACCATGCCATTCACCACTGCGGGCGCGGAAGCGATCTGCGTGCCGGTGTCGTAAGTCCAAATCATGGCGCCGGTGGTGGCGTTAAGCGCGTACATGCGTCCGCCCCAGTCGCCGCAATAGACGACGCCGGCGGCCACGGACGGTGTGGCATACGAACCGTTAAACGTCGGATAGTTCCAGAGCTGCGTGCCGGTGCTGGCGTCGACCGCATAGATCACCCCGGGCACGCCGGGATAGACCGAACTGAAATAGACCACGCCGTTGGCAACCGCGGGTGAAGAGAACACCCAGCTGCCAACCGCGGTGAAGTAACTCCAAAGGGTGGCGCCCGTGGTAGCGTCCCACGCATAAACGTTGCCGTCGTAGGCGCCGGCGTAGACGGTGCCGTTCAGCTCGGCGGGCGAAGAGAAGATCGGAACTCCGGGGCTATAGCTCCACTTCAACGTCAAGCCCGGAACATTTGTGACTCCGAGAGTTTTTTCGTAAGGATTCCAGCGATGCGCGTTGGTGCGGGTGAACTCACTCCAGTTGTTGATGGGAATGCCCGCGGGCTCCTGCGCTGAGGCCAGTGTGGCCAGGCACGAACAGAAAATGATTGTCGCAATGCGTACGTGTTTCATGACGAATCTCCCGTCAGTTTCGGAGTATGTTCATTGGGCTCGGCCCGTCAAAGCGTTCAGTCAGACAGAGGGAGGGTCAGGAGCGGAAGAGGAACGACCGAACAGCAGGGAACTTTGTCACAGAAGGGAGGGGGTGTCAAGCGATGCGTTGTTGTGTCGGCAGGTCTGAATGCAAATGTGGGCGGACACAACCGGATTCCAGCACAGGTTGAACTTTCGCAGTCTTCGGTCCCCATCTGTCCATGATGGCAATGGAGAACTACATTGGAGCAGAACAGCGGCTAGGTCGCATCGAGAAACGGGTGAACCCAAAAACTGTATATGCACTTCTCTACGGCGCGTGCTTACATCGGATATTTATTTCTCACTTTCTTGGCGAGACGATCGGACCTTCCGATAAGGTCTTTGTTAAGCAGACCGTGGCAACAATGATCAGCGGGTTGCGGCCGGATGGCTCCGATTAACTTTGAAAGTGGTGATGGTGCATGCGCAACAAAACTGCTCCTTGGCGATGCGAACGCATCTTTCTGAGCTTGCGCTTTTATAACGCCACACGCGCAAAGCCGCAAAGCATTGTGCGCTTCGAGACGACGCAATGAGAACCGGTTTTACGTCAAATCCTGAACCACTTAGTTTCCGGAGCCGGCTGTGCCGGCCATATCCATCAGACAAGATCTCCTTCTTCCCCCCGCGGCCAATTTGTGTGACACTTGGACGCCAAAAAGCTAGTCGAAACGAGGTAAAATGAGCCGCGCCCAACTCGCTCTGATCATAGTCTCTTCGACACTGCTGTTCGCTGCAACGGCCCTCTCACAAGAATTAAATTCTACCTTCGCCCGTGATCCCGGCCAGCCCATCGATCAGCAGTACACCGACCAGATTCACAAATACACCACCGATCCCTCGTTCATCTCTCCGCTGGTCGATTACCTTCCGGCCTCAAAAACTGTGCCCACTCCAGCCAAGGTACTCGGTGACGTGTCCGGAGCTCCCGACATGCTTCCCTACGCGGAAGATGTCTACTAGTATTTCCGTCTGCTCGAAGCCAGCAGTTCGCGGGTGAAGGTTTTCACGATTGGTCATACTGAGGAAGGACGAGAGATGATCGCCGTTGCCGTCGCCGATGCGAAACTTCTCTCCGCCGCGAAAGAAAATGATGCACGCCTAGCCCAGCTTGCCGATCCTCGAACGATCGGACTCGACGACGCCAAAGCTCGTGCGATCATCGACCAATCCTGGCCGGTCTATTACATTACCGGCACAATCCACTCTCCTGAAACCGGAGCTCCCACTGCCCTGATGGAGCTTGCCTATCGTCTGGCTGTCGATGATGCGCCTTATATCAAGTACATTCGCTCGCACATGATTGTGTTGATCACGCCCGTGGTCGAAGTCGACGGCCGCGACCGCATGGTCGACCTCTACAAATGGCATAAAGCGCATCCCGGTGAAATTTGGCCGCGCCTTCTTTACTGGGGCCACTACGTCGCGCACGACAACAACCGCGACGCCATGGCCATGACTCTGGATCTGACTCGCAATGTTCTCGACACATATCTTGCCTGGCACGCGCAGGTACTGCACGACCTACACGAGTCGGTCCCTTTTCTTTACGACAACACCGTAGGCGATGGACCCTACAACGCGTGGGTGGACCCGACTCTCGCCGACGAGTGGGCTGAACTCGGCTGGAATAATGTCGGCCAGATGCAGAGCTTTGGCATGCCAGGAGTCTTCACTCACGGCGACTTCGATACGTGGAGTCCGGGCTATCTGATGTTCCTGGCCAGCATGCACAACGGCATCAGCCGCCTCTATGAAACGTTCGGCAATGGCGGTGCCGATACGGAAAAACGCATCCTGCGGCCGGAAGATTACTCTCGCACCTGGTACCGCCAGAATCCCCCTCTTCCCGTAGTGAACTGGTCGCAGCGTGACAATAACAATTACGAAGAAAGTGCTTTGCTGTCCACCCTCTCTTACTTCTCGCATAATACGCACCACTTCCTCGAGAACTACTACAGCAAGAGCAAACGCGCGATCGAAAAGCCGTCGCTGGCAGGGCCCGCAGCCTATGTGATTCCGACGGACCAAGCCGAAGCAAATCGCGAGATCGAGTTGCTCAGGGTATTGAAGCGCCAACACGTCGAGATCGAGCAACTCTCTGAAGCCGCCAGTTCCACCATTCCTGCGGAAAAGCGCGGGGACAAGCCGAAACAGGAGACTTTCCCCGCGGGCAGTGTCGTCATCCGCATGGATCAGCCCTATTCGCGCGTCGCTGATGCGCTGCTCGATCGGCAGTTCTGGTCTCCGGGCGACCCGCAGAAACATCCCTACGACGATACGGGATGGTCTTTCTCGCACCTTTTCGATCTGAAGGTTGTCCGCGTCATCGATCCCGCGATTCTCAAGTCAAAAATGACGTCACTTGACGATCCAGGGAAACTCGCCGGGAACGTCTCCGGTTCCGGCCCCGTGATCGCCGTAGCCAATACCGGCCAAGTTTCGCTCCTGTCTCTTATCTACAAGCTCAAGGGAGCAAGCATCCAGGTCGCAGAAAAACCCTTCGATGCCGATGGCAAGCATTTCGCGGCTGGCTCCCTACTCATCACCAACGCTACTGACGAGCTATCTAAAGCCCTGCACGACCTGTCGCTTGATGCATCGCGTCTCGCCTCTGGGCCCTCGGTACCAATTCATTCTCTCAATGCTCCGCGCATCGCATTCATGCACACCTGGCTTGGAACTCAGACGGAAGGTTGGTGGCGCTATGCCTTCGATACTGGGGGCGTGCCCTTCGATTACATCAGCACGCAAACTGTAGCCAAAGAACCGGAACTGCGCTCAAAGTACGACGTTATCGTTTTTGCTCCGGTTGGTCGAGCTTCGACTCTCGAAATTCTCAACGGCATTCCTCGCTGGAACAATCCAATGCCGTGGCAGAAGTCTGATCTGACTCCAAATCTCGGAGCCATCGACAGCACTTCTGACATACGTCCTGGGTTAGGGTACGACGGACTCGCTCATCTGAAAGAGTTCGTTGAGCAAGGCGGTCTTCTTATCACCTGTGAAGACACCGCTCAGTTCGCCATCGATACGGGCCTTGCGCCCGGCGTCAGCGTCGCTCCCCACGACGATGCGCGTGTGGTCGGCTCGGTACTCAACACGATTTTCGTCGATCGCGATCATCCAGCCGCGTTCGGTTACGGGCCCGGCATTCCTGTTATCAGCGCCAAGGGCATGGCATTCAATGTCAGCAGCATTGTTGGCCGCACCGGAGGCCGCGTTTTGATGGATCCTTTGACCGATCCCCTTAACCCGTACGCGAAACGTGCAACCGGGCGCGGCACCGTCGAAGATAGTGACGAACCGCAGGGAAGAAAGGTCGCTGAGCCCGAGCCCTTGGTGAAGCAGCAGCCATGGGAGCCAAAACCTCTAGATGAGGAAGATATACGAAACAACCCGCTAGTGATTCCAGTGCAAAGCCGGCCGGATGTCATCCTGCGATTCTCTGACGCCAAGACCCTTTTGCTCGATGGTCTGCTCGACAAGCCTTCATCGATTGCCGAGCACGCTGTAGTGGTGGACGCGCACCTTGGACAAGGAAACGTGCTGCTTTTCGGCAACAACCCCATCTATCGCGGTGAAACGATTGGAACCTACGCCCTAGTATTCAACGCTATTCTGAACTATCAGCATCTCGGACACGAATCTGCACCCGCCAACAAGCAGCCGCCCCCTCAATAACGCAGTGCCGCACTATTGACTATTGCATAATATAGTTACAGCGAGAACAGTTCCGCCTGTTCCCAGAACGCGCAGATCAGAGTCGGCCGGCGGCTCATCCGCCGCAACGCCCGGCGAGCGTGCGAACTCAACTGAGCGAAAGTCGCGGAGTTCAATCCTCAACATGGGGCGATTTTGAAACTCCCGAATGAGGGTACAATACGCCGTGGCGCATCGCGTACCCGGTGCCGTGGACGGAAACAGTACGTTACATAAGCAACTCGTGCTGAGTATCTGGATCGCTTCTTTGCTGTGCCTCCTGCCGCTAACCTCAGCCGCACAACAGCATTCGCCGCTCGCTGGTGCCAAGCTCGGCACTGTCGATTTCGAAAATTCGTGCTCGCCCAACGCACAAGGCGCGTTTGAACACGCGGTGGCGTTGCTTCACTCATTTGAGTTTGGTCCCGCAATCGCGGGATTTCGGGCGGCTCTTGCGGCCGACCCGGGGTGCGCCATGGCCGATTGGGGCATTGCGCTCGGCAGTTGGGGCAACCCGTTCGCTCCGGGGCTGAAGCCGCGCAAACTTCTTAATCGAGGCCGTGAGGCCATTGAAGCCGCCAAACCGAAGACGCAGCGCGAGCGCGACTACATTGCTGCCGTTGCTCGGCTCTACGACAGATTCGAAACCGCACCCGAGGAGAGTCGGCTTCAGGCGTATTGTGATGCGATGTCGAAGGTTGCGGCGCGCTACCCTGAGGACTCTGAAGCTTCTATCTTCTACGCGCTTTCACTTGCGATTTCGGCTGATCCGGCTGACAAGACCTACTCCAAACAGCTCAAAGCGGGAGCCATTCTGGAAGCGTTGTTTCGCAAGGAGCCGCGCCATCCGGGAGTAGCTCACTACATCATTCATACTTACGATTTCCCGCCGCTAGCGCCGCGCGCCCTGGCGGCTGCTCGCGCCTACGCCAAAATCGCGCCCGATTCACCCCACGCCCTGCACATGCCTTCCCATATTTTCACGCGCCTTGGATTGTGGGACGAATCGGTCAATGCCAATCTCGCCTCTACTGCGGCTTCGCGACGCGAAGGCAGTGTCACGGAAGAGCTTCACGCCAGCGATTACCTCGTTTACGCCTATTTGCAGAGTGGTCACGACGCCGCCGCAGCGCGTGTCCTAGAGGCTATCCCCGGCATTGAATCGCGTTTTAATCCCAATGCTATTCCGATCGGCGCGGCCCCTGTACCGGCAGCATACTTCGCCATGGCAGCGATCCCTGCACGCTACGCGTTGGAGCGCGGCGACTGGAGCGCAGCGAGCAGATTGAAAGTGCGCTCCACAAACTATCCCTACACTGACGCCATCACCTGGTTTGCCCGCGGAATGGGCGCGGCCTACCTGGGCGAAATCGCAGCGGCGCAAGATGCTGCACAGCAACTCGCTGCGATTCATCGGCGACTGAATGATGCTAACGAGTCCTACTGGGCTCTACAGGTCGTAATTCAGCGGATCGATGTCCTCGCCTGGACGGCGCTGGCGGACAAGCATTCCGATGACGCGCTGACCCAGATGCGCAAAGCGGTCGACCTGGAGAACGGGACGGAAAAAAGCGTGGTCACGCCTGGCACGATAGCACCGGCATCGGAGTTAATGGGAGAGATGCTGCTCAAGTTAAACCGCCCCGGCGATGCTCTACGGGAATTCGAGGCGACACTACTGAAGGAACCGAACCGCTTCCGTTCGCTGTACGGTGCAGCCATGGCGGCCAAACTGGCGGGAAACACTCAATCGGCGAGGCGCTATGCCACTGCCCTGCTCAAGGTATGCGTACTAGCTGACCACCCAGGCCGCCCTGAATTGGCAGAGATGCGCGCCATCGCGAACCCAGGAGCACCCGGGCAGTAGGTTTCATCCCAACGCTGTCACCACGACCGGAGGGAACAGTTCCGCCTGTTCCCAGAACGCGCGGACCGGAGTCGGCCGGCGGCGCATCCGCCGCAGCGCCCGGCGAGCGTGCGAACTGCCCCTTGCTTGCGGTTCACATCTGAGACATCCTGAGATTGTGTGGGCGGCTGCTGCGGGTGTTCAAGATGATCCAGCCTGCACAGCGTAGAAAAACGACGTTGTTGCATCAGCCGGCGAATATGACCGAGTACCTCCATGGATGTTCAGCACATCAAAGACGGCAGTTTCCCATGCCTGGCAAAGAAATCTAGTTCTTGCGTACGGAAATGACCGAAGCTGTGTAGCGATCCCCACGCAGAAATGAGAGGCTGTATTCGATTGCCACGTTCTGCATATCGTAAGTTGTCTCCTTGATGATCAGAAGTGCGCTACCCGTTGAAGTCTGAAGCGCGGCAGATTCTTCTTCGCCGGCGATCATCGCTCCAATCACTTCCTCGGCCCATTGGAGTTTGCGTCGGTAGACATGCTCAAAAATGGCGTACAGCGACTGCTTCTCCAAATCCTGTTTATCAATCCCAGCAAAGATGCGGGCGGGCAGATAACTGGTTACGACCGCAACGGGTTCAGCATTGATTGAGCGGAGTCGCTTTACGCGATAGACCCGCTCTCCAGGGTTCAGCTTCAGAGCCTGTGCGACCTCCAGATCTGGTTCCTCCAGACTGACATTCAAAAGTCGCGCCGAGGGTACGAGACCTCGCCTTCGCATCTCTTCGCTGAACCCGCGCAATTGCTGAAAATTCCATGGAACCCGCCCCGAGCCCACAACCGGGCGCTTGCCTTTTGCGATCAACAGCAGTCCCTCGGACTTCAACTTCTGAAACGCCTGGCGCACAGGCATTTTGCTGATCGCCAAAGCCCGGGCCAGTTCGCCCTCGGAATAGAAAGTCTGACCCTGCCGCAGCTTATTTTTCTTGATCAGCTCTCGGACCTGATCGACGATCTGCATGTAATAAGGGACAAAGCTATTGGGATCGATAACGAAACTTTGATCTGTGATCGCGACCGGTGGAATGTCCGCCGAGGTCCCCATCCGAGAGTCCTCCAAAGGATGATATACACATAGTATACAACGTACATACGATTTAATAGCGGATTTTAATTTTCCATCGCGTCTTAGAAAATACAAGTCAAAAGTAAATAATTATAAACACAACAGTTACGATAGATTTAGTCGGCGGGAAGGGACCCTTCAAAGGGTGCACAATCAAATTTTATCTTGACACCATATATACATATGCAGTTCCTATACTGCTCAGAAATGACGCACGGGAGACTCCCATGAATTCCCAGCTTTCATTTGTCAGCTTTCGAAGACCGAATTGGATTTCTCCTGCTCTATTCCTCGTCGTGATTCTGGGTTTATCGACGCGTCTCAACGCACAGGTCGAAACCGGCAAGATCGTGGGCACGGTCAAAGATACTTCGGGGGCCGTAGTTGTTGACGCGGTCGTCACGGTCACGGAGACTCACACGAACGTGGAGAAGAAAACAACGACGAATAGGGACGGCGAGTACGTGGTGACTGAATTGAAATCGGGTAACTACGTTGTCTCGGTTGAGCACCCAGGGTTCAAGAAGGCAAAACAGGCCGAGTTTAAGCTTGACGTCAATCAGGTTGTACGCGTCGACTTCTCTCTGGCAGTCGGCGCTGTCACTGAAGAGATGGTCGTCACTGCGGCCGAACCCTTGGTCGAATCCGAGACCTCTTCAATTGGACAAGTAATCGAGCAGGCGCGGGTGAACGACCTGCCGCTGGACGGGCGCGACTTCGTGCAACTGGCTTATCTCTCGCCCGGGGTTAACCAAGGCCCCACGGCTGGCTACACTGTGCAGCAGGGAGGGATTCCCGAGGATCAGCGTGGGAACGCCGCCATCCAAGTAGACGGGCTGACCGCCACGAACAACAATTTCTTGCTCAATGGATTCGACAATAACGAGCAACAGATCGGGATCGAGGTTATCCAACCGTCGATTGACGCAATTCAGGAATTCAAAGTACAAACCAACAACTTTGGAGCTGACATCGGCAGAGGAGGTGCCGTTGTTAACGTAGTGCTGAAATCCGGAGGAAACCATTTTCACGGTAGTGGGTTTGAGTTCCTGCGCAATTCAGCATTCGACGCAAAGAACTACTTTGACAGCGCGAATCAGCCCATTGCTCCCTTCAAGCAAAATCAATTCGGAGGAACTTTCGGTGGACCGATCCGCAAGGGCAAGACTTTCTTCTTCGTCGATTACCAGGGAACACGCATTCGACAGGCACAGACATTCATTTCAGTCGTTCCCTCGGCGTCAGAGATCGGCGGGAATTTCAGTGATTTGCTGACCGGTGACCCGACGACTTATTTCCATCCATGTCCCGATGGCTCCGGCCCTGCATTCGATCCCGGAACCATTTTCGATCCGTTTTCAAATTACTCGTATACCTGCGGAGATGGGACGCCCATCACCTTGAGAAAACCGATTCCGGGGAACATCATTCCGACTTGTTCCTCCGCAACGGACGGAACTTGCCTCGATTCCGCTGCATTGCAACTCGTAGCTCTTTTCCCCCAGCCAAATGTCTCCAATTCTGCTGGTAACTACCTCTCGAATCCAGTGAGCAGGAACAATCAGGACTCATTTGATATTCGCGGGGATCATCAACTCACCGATAAGAACAGTCTTTCGCTAACCTTCAGCTTCAATAATGTGGATGCGTTTGCACCAGATCCATTTCCTGGATACGCGGGTGGAGGGAACTTCACCGGGCACATCACAAATCTGGCGAGGTCTGCAGGGATCAGTGATGTCCACACTTTTGCACCGAACAAGATCAACGAATTCAAGATCGGATATTCCCGATACGTGGTGAAAGCCATACAGAATTTTGCCGGGCAAGATCTGGCGTCACAATTCGGAATCCCAAACATTTTCGACTCGAACAACGCTACCGCCACCGGAGGATTACCTTACATTCAGTTCTCGAACCTTAGCCCACTGGGCACCACCGACTGGTTTCCCGAGTTCCTGAACGAAAACAACTATCAATATATGGACGCATTCACCTATGTTCGCGGCCGTCACTCTTTTAAGTTCGGTGCGGACGTGCGGCGGCGCCTCCACGGCTTCTTCCAGACGCAAAATGCCCGCGGGGACATGACGTTTGATGAGCTTTTCACTTCGGACCTGACGACCGATATCGGTGGAAGTGCTTTGGCGAGTTTTCTGATGGGCTATCCAGGTTCAGCGTACCGCGACGGCCAAAAGGGATCCTTCGGCATGCGGTGGACCGAATTCAGTTCTTACGCAATGGATGACTTCCGCGTGAACGACAAACTCACGTTGAATCTGGGGATCCGTTATGACTTGTTCACTCCGCCGGTTGAACAGGAGAATCGGCTCGCCAATTTCGATTTTTCCTCCGGGCTATTCGTTTCGCCACAGCTGCCAGGGGTGAGTCGTTCAGGCAATGTAAAAACGGACCACAACAACTTCGCACCGCGGATTGGTTTCGCGTGGACGCCGTGGAACGAGAAAACCGTAATACGCGGCGGTTTCGGCATTTTCTACGATGTTCAAGCAGATCAGAACGACGCTGAACTTGCCTATAATCCCACTGGCTTAATTTTCAGTCAGAACTACAATCCGGCTGCCAATGCCATACCGAACCTGCGGATCTCTACAGGCTATCCCACCCCTGTATATTCGACGATCTCGGACCCCCAAGGCAGGGCAAGCGCTTCACTATTCAACAATCGAACAACCTATATTGAAGAGTGGAATTTGAATATTGAGCGAGCCCTCACCAAGAGTATGGCTTTGCAAGTTGCGTATGTGGGCACCCGAGGCGTAAAGCTGGCGTTTCTAAGCAATCGAAATCAGCCAACACAGCCTTTAGACACAAATTTCGAATCTTGTCCCACGCCGACCGATCCGTCATGCGCAAGCGGAGCCCCAACGAACTTCGGCCGCCTCTACTTCACAAGTGTGCCCAACATTGGAGAAATCCGTACTCTCGACAATGGCGCATGGTCGATCTCACACGGGCTGCAGGTGAAGCTGGAGAAACGATTCTCGGGCAACTGGAGCATGCTGAACACCTATACCTGGCAGCACAGTATTGGACAGACTGAGGAAGACGAATATCTGGAACCTCAGGACACATATAATTTGGCGGCCGAGCGTGGAAACAATGCTCCTGACTACCGCCATCAACTTTCTTCCGCCTGGTCCTATCTGCTGCCGATCGGCCCAAATCAACGATTTTGGAAAAGCGACGGTCCGATACACTGGCTAACGGAAGGCTGGCAGTTGAACGGAATTATTGCCATGCACTCCGGGGAAGCCTTCACGCCGCTGCTTTCGCAGGATTACACCAACACCGATTCCGGTGCGCCAAGGCCTGACGTGGTTGGCGACCCTTACAACTTCTCCAATGCAGTGAGTGAAGGCTGTCCTTCAAATAAGCAGACGATTCAGTGCTGGTACAACCCGGCGGCGTTCGGGCTTCCTGCGCTTGCCCCGGGCCAATCGTTTGCGCGTGAATACGGTGATGCTCGGCGCGGATCCCTACGCGGTCCAGCGATTTACAACGTGGATGCGTCGTTATTCAAGAACCTGAATCTTACGGAACATGTAAAGATGCAATTCCGGGCGGAGGCATTCAATCTGTTCAATACTCCGGAATTCGCTTTGCCGTATGCTGCCGTGGATCAGGCTGGCTCGCCCGGCACACCCAGCCTCTCCGGCTCTATCACCAGTACAGCGCATGCTTCCAGGGAACTGCAGTTGGCACTAAAGCTATCTTTTTAATTCGGCGGCACCTGGGAAGCAGTGACAAGGAAGACAATCATGGAAATGAAAGTTGTTCAGCGCACGATGACTCTGCTCGCGCTGTTTGGACTGGTTTGCATAACCCTTCTCGCAGTAGCCCAGCAGCCCGCAAACACAAATAATGATGACCAAGTGAAAATGCCCGAGGTCAGATTGGAAGGGAATTACTTCTCACGCGGCGGGCACCGTTTCATTCCCGTTGGTGCGAATTGGGTGCCTGCAAAAGCGGCAATGCAGTGGCCAACTCAATGGGATCCAAAGGCGATCGAAGCCGATTTCGCTCGGATGCACGATCTTGGTTTCAACGCGATCCGGCTGGACTTCGTGTGGGCGTGGATCGAGCCTCGCCCCGGTGACTACAACCCGGAAGCCTTTCGAGACATCGACTTCCTGGTTTCATTGGCGCATCGATATCACATCTATCTTCATCCAGAGCTCCTGATCGGTGGCGAAGTCGGCGAAGCATACTGGGACGTAGCTTACCGACAGGGGCGTCACCCGCATTCCGATCCCGACATGCTCCGGATTGAAACCGATCATGTGGCGGAGTTGGCTCGCCGATACGCTAATGAACCCGCCATTCTCGGATGGGATCTGACGGACGAACCTCCATTCTGGATCGCCCCGGAAACGACCGATGCGATGGCGATCAACTGGACGCGGCTGCTCTCTTGGTCCATGCGCCGCTATGACAAGCTCCATCCCATCGTCGTAGGCACAAGCATGGAGGATGTAGGGCGTGGACCTTTCCGTCCGGACAATATTAAGGAGGAGGTCAATTTCTTCAGCGTTCATCCTTATTCGATTTACGCTCCGAAACTCTTTCCTGATCCTATGCTGTCGGAGCGCGGGACCTATGGCTCAGCCTTTGAAACGGCACTCTCGGGCAGTGCCGGGCACCCGGTGATGGTTCAGGAAATCGGGGCATCGTCGGCGCAGTATGATCCCGACGAAATCTCGAAGTTTCTCCGCGCCAGCCTCTACTCTGGTTTGGGTGCGGGTGCTAATGGTTTCCTCATTTGGTGCTACACCGATGCCGCACCCGAGCAATGGCATAAGGTTCCGTACTTGCGTTCGCCGCACGAAACACAGTTCGGGCTAACCACATGGGACGGCGAGGATCGTCCATCTGCGCTCATGTTTGAGGATTTCGAAAAAGTGGTCGGCAACTTGGACCTTACCGGAATCGAGCCTGCTCCGGCGGATGCCGGCATCATCGTGCCTTATGAGTGGTCGAAGCCGCATGGAGATTTCTCCCACTTCGGCCTCACGGGACCTGAGGTGGTCCCATACACCAGTACGGACGAAGGTGCAAACGTCAGCGGCCAGTCGCAGCCCAATTTCAGCGACGAAAACTCCTGGATCACAGGATCATGGCTTTCTTCATTCATCCTGGCACGTCGTGCGGGCCTGAAGGCTGACTTTCCGCGGGAATATGACGACTGGCAAAGCCGTCCCTTGGTCCTTATGCCCTCGCCACTGACTAGTACCGACAGTTTCCTGGTCCATGTGCACTCTGATTTCTGGGACAAAGCTCGGCGTTACGTTTCCAAGGGAGGATCACTCTACGCATCTGTCGCAGCCGATGCCGCGATCCCGGAGATGGAAACTCTGTTTGGAGCGCGCATGGTGGATGCCAATGCCAAGGACGATGTCACGATCAAGGTCGTGATGCCCTTCGGCACTTTGAAGTCCGGCGACACGTTTCATTATTCGGTTCCTAATGCCGGACCGCGTACATGGGGATCCATCCTGGAAGTGAAGGGCGGCACTGTCATTGCCATCGATCAGGACGGACGCCCGGCGCTCGTTGCCAACAAAGTTGGTACCGGTCACACCCTTCTGAGCGCATATCCCATCGAGACCTATCTAGCCAACTCGCCAGCGGTTTTCGATAAGCCCGAAGCCTCCTGCCGGATCTATCAGGCATTTCGGGAATGGTCGGGCATTACGCCGAGATTTTACACGGACCAGTCTTCAGTCGAGGCGCTTTCTTTGAGCGGCGACACGCGCGGCTACATCGTTGTCACGAATCACAGTGCTGCAACCCAGACTGTGACCGTGAGTGCCTCTCAGCCCCTGCACTCCGTTTTGCGGGTGAGCGCGCAAGGAAGCAGACAGGTGCAATTGTCAAAAGCCAGTTTTAAGGTTGATCTCGGCGGCTATGACGGCGCCGTATTCGAATGGAAGTAGTTATTTCTCGAAGAGGACGACGTGGAGCTAGGAGGTAGATGGTTTGATCGCGGGAGTCGATATCGGTGGAACCAAGATAGCCGCCGGGATCGTTGACGACGGGGGCAAGGTACTTTCTCGCGCCGAATGCCCGACTGACGCGCCCAGAGGTTATGCGCACGCTTTGGGCAACATTGGAAGGATGCTTAACGCCACCGCGCACGAAATTGGCGCTGAGATTACCGGAATTGGCATTGGTTCAACCGGCCCCGTCCTACCGCTTACGGGTGAGTTCGGCGAAGTTAATTTCTTTCCAAATTGGAAAGGCGAGAATCTGGTCCGGGATTTGTCTCAAAGCTTCCAGGTCGACGTCGCACTGGAAAACGATGCCGATGCCGCGGCTCTCGGCGAGGCAAGTTGGGGGGCAGGGAAGAACAAGAAACGCCTGATATACGTGACGATTGGGACCGGTATAGGCACCGGCTTTATCATCGACGGACATTTATATAGAGGAGTGGACTACTCCCATCCTGAGATCGGTCATCATCTTGTTGATCCTTCGGGTCCTGCTTGTGTCTGCGGCTTTCGCGGGTGTTGGGAATCCTTTGCGGCCGGCCCTGCCATGACCGCATGGATGAACGAGCACGCACCTTCGGACTATCCGCATGGCCGGGATCTGTCTGCGAAACGGATTTGTGAACTGGCTGTTGCCGGCGAAGATCTGGCTAGACGCGCAGTCGATCGCGAGACTTATTATCTAGGCCTCGGGATCGCCAATCTCGTCACGATGTTCTGTCCCGACACCATCGTGCTCGGTGGCAGCCTGATGAAGAGTGCACCGTTGTTCCTCAGCGGGATCAAAGAAACCATTCGACGAAGCTGCTCGCTGGTTCCATTCGACAAAACCGAACTCACGCTGGCGTCGCTTGGAGAAAATGCCAATCTCATTGGTGCAGCTAGGGTCTGGTATCACCGATTTCAGGATGATGGGAGTTCAAGGTGAATTCTGATCTCGCTGTGCGTGATCTACAAATCATTGAGGGCAAGTACCTGGAAGACGTCCTCGATGAGCCGCGGGCGCTCGAAGCCACGCGGGCCAGCCTTGATTCCTCTCCCGGCTTGATCAAACTGGCGCAGCGCCTCGGGGAAGGGAAGTTCCACCGGGTGGTCTTAACGGGCATGGGGTCTTCCTTCCACGCTCTCCATCCGCTGAATTTACAGCTAATTGATCATGGCTTCACCGCACTGATGGTGGAGACCTCGGAACTGGTCCATTACAAATCACGGTTTTTCGATCCGAAGACGCTGATTGTTGCTGTGTCGCAATCCGGGCAAAGCGCAGAAATGATTCGTCTGGCGGAAGTGAATCGTAAACGCTCCGAGGTAATCGCCGTAACCAACACTCCGCATAGCCCTTTGGTCGAGCATTCGACGGCCGCGCTATTTACCCAGGCTGGAACCGAATTCTCGGTCTCATGCAAAACGTATGTTACGGCGCTGATGGTCCTGAAATTCCTGGGCGATATTCTGTGTCGTCGCGATCCCAGGCAAAGCCATCGGGAATTAAGGAAGGTGCCGCTGGCAGTACGCGAGTATCTCAACCGATGGAAAGAGCATGTCGAACTTCTCGCTAAGGAACTGCGGAGCATCAAGCATCTGTTCTTTGTGGGGCGGGGAGCTTCGCTCGCGGCTGTCGGCAC
>Ga0335081_10007527_pt1 | contig 17410 bp, 18 predicted proteins | sample Lox_Sample_35_FD_206713 | JGI IMG/M metagenome (GOLD analysis project Ga0335081, IMG submission 206713) | Soil microbial communities from Loxahatchee National Wildlife Refuge, Florida, United States - Lox_Sample_3.5 | ecosystem: Environmental > Terrestrial > Soil > Wetlands | place: USA... | reverse complement strand
GCCCGTAGCTCAGCTGGATAGAGCGCTGCCCTCCGAAGGCAGAGGTCAGGGGTTCGAATCCCTTCGGGCGCGCCAGTGAAATCAGATGGTTGCTGCCAGCAATCTGAATTCCACTTTGCAGGGGTAAGCAGGGGGTAAGCGCAAGCTGGCAACCAGTAGGCAACCAGGCGTGTCTGCAACCGCCGTTAATTCGATACTCAATTCCAAAAATCGATGCCGGTCGTAAGCGCATTTTTCAAGCCGTCGGGTGGGGGAGGGTGACCACTTTTGATCACCTGATACGTTTGCCGGCCTTGGGGGCATGGCCATGTCGGCTTTTCTGGTCGCTTTGTGGGTAACAACGAACATGAGCCGGAGCGCCTAAAACGTTGCTTTTGACCCATCGCGACACGTTGGTGGGCTAAATTGCTGCTGCGCAAAATAACCCTTGAACCCCATTCCTCGCGTCGCCGAACCCTGCTGTAATCGGTCCGGGGGCGTCGCGTAGGTCTGGGCTTTGGTTGAGGCAATGCGACGACGCGATTTCATCAAGGTTCTTGGTGGCGCAACCGCCGCGTGGCCACGTAGCGTACAGGCGCAGCAGCAGCCGACACCCGTAGTTGGTTTTCTTGGCATCGCTTCCGCTGGCACACAGCCATATTTGACTGCATTTCGACAGGGCCTCGGTGAAACCGGCTTTGTCGAGGGCCAAAACGTTGCAATTGAGTACCGTTGGGCGGAAGATCAATACAATCGATTGCCGGATCTAGCAGCCGATCTAATCCGGCATCATGTCAACGTCATTGTCACGCTGTTCACCACTCGTGCGGCGGAAGCCGCGAAAGCTACGACAACTACAATCCCGATCGTGTTCAGTGTTGGCGACGATCCGGTCAAGCATGGTCTTGTTTCAAGTCTGTCGCGGCCAGGTGGCAATGCGACCGGCATTAATTTTTTTAGCGCTGAGGTTACAGCAAAGAGGCTGGGACTCTTGCGAGAACTGTTACCAAAGGCCGCTCGCATTGGCGTACTCATAAATCAGGCTAACGTTGAGAACGCCGAGAGAACCGTGAAAGATGTCACGGCGGCCGCCGATCCACTTGGGCTTCAAATCGAAGTCCTGAAAGCGAGCAGTGGCAACGAGATTGACGCTGCTTTCACTGCCCTGGTGAGCCATCGTGCCGACGGCCTCCTCGTCGGCCCTGATGCGTTTTTTGTCAGCCGGCGTGTGCAAATTGCAATCCTAGCGGCGCGCCACGTGGTTCCCGCGATATATACGATAGGTGATTATGCCGAGGCGGGTGGCCTCATCAGCCACGGAACGGATGTTGAGGATTCGGTCCGCCAGCAAGGGGTCTACGTTGGGCGGATTCTCAAGGGAACCAAGCCGACAGACCTGCCAGTGACACAATCGACGAAATTTAAGCTCGTGATCAACCTTAGCACTGCGAAGGCGCTTGGCTTGGAGATATCCCCGACACTGCTTTCCCGCGCCGACGAGGTGATCGAATGAAGCGACGCGAGTTCGTCGCCGCTCTTTGCACGGCCGTAGCTTGGCCGCTTGCGGCACGGGCGCAGCAACCGGCGATGCCGGTGATTGGTTTCTTAAATGCCACGTCGCCTGAGAATTATGCGCCCGAGTTAGCCGGATTCCGTCAGGGTTTGCACGAAATCGGCTACACCGAGGGTCAGAACGTAGCGATCGAATTTCAGTGGGCACGGTCTCAATACGATCGGCTGCCCGGGCTGGCGGCGGACTTGGTGCGCCGCCAGGTTGCGGTGATCGTCGCCACTGGCGGTGTCGTTTCGGCAAAGGCGGCCATGACGGCGACCGCGACGATTCCAATCGTCTTCACCAGCGGCGGCGATCCCGTGCAAATGGGGCTGGTCGGCAGTCTCAACCGGCCCGGCGGCAATGTTACGGGGGTAAGTTTATTCACCAGCGCGTTGGCGGCGAAACGGTTGGAGCGACTGCACGAGTTATTGCCGGCGGCCAAGCTGATCGCCATGCTGGTCAATCCCGGCAATCCAAGTTCGGAGCCTGACGCAAAAGCGGTGGAAGCGGCCGCGCACGCGATTGGATTACAGATCGTTGTCCTCAAGGCGAGCAATGAAGGTGAAATCCAAAAAGCGTTCGAGACCCTGAGCCAAAACAAAGCGGACGCGGTCTTGGTTAGTGCCGACTCCTTCTTTCAATACAGCGGGCGCGATCAGCTCATTGTGCTTTCGGCGCGTTATGCGATTCCAGCAATGTATGACTTTCGTGATGTCGCGGTTGCCGGCGGGTTGGTGAGCTACGGCTCCAATCTCGCCGAAGGATATCGCCTGGCTGGGAATTATGCTGGACGAATCCTCAAGGGCGAGAAACCCGCCGACCTGCCGGTTCAACAACCGGCCAAATTTGAGTTCGTCATAAATCTGAAGACCGCCAAGGCGCTCGGGTTGACTATCTCCAATCAGATGCAGTTGCTCGCCGACGAGGTGATCGAATGAGACGCCGAGAGTTCATTACGCTTCTCGGTGGTGCAGCGGCCGCGTGGCCGCTAACAGCGCACGCGCAACAATCCAGGATGCCAATCGTTGGCTATCTCAGCAATGGATCGCAGGGAAGTGACGCCTTTCGGGCGGCCGCCATTCGTAAAGGCCTCGGTGAAGTCGGATATGACGACGGGCGCAACGTGGAAATCGACTACCGCGGAGCGGAAGGCCGCACTGATCGGCTTACTGAGCTCGCCAACCAGCTTGTTCAACGCCCGGTGGACGTCATCATTCTCGGCAGCACCGCAACAGCGCGCGTGGCCAAGGCTGCCACCACGACAATCCCGATTGTGTTCGTGATCGCTGGAGATCCTGTAAAGCTCGACCTCGTCGAGAGCCTGAACCGGCCGGGCGGCAACCTCACCGGTGTAAGCTTTCTTGCCAAACTCTTATTGCAAAAGCGCTTTGAGGTTCTGAAAGAGGCGTTGCCAAACGCAGCGTCGATTGGCTTTCTGGTCAATCCTGCAAATCCGAACGCCGAACCCGATACCAGGGATGTTGAGGCAGCAGCGAGGGGTTTCGGGAAGCGACTGATTGTATCGAATGCTGGCAACGACAGCGAGTTGGAGACGGCCTTCGCCGCCTTCGCAAAAGCGCAGGTCGATGCGGTTTTCGTTGACGACGACCCGTTCTTCAACGGTCGTCAGGTTCAGATCGTTGCGTTGGCGGCCCGTTATGCGCTGCCGGGAAGTTTTTCGCTACGCGAGTACGCGGTGAACGGGGGCTTGATGTCCTACGGAACCAGCCTTTCGGATTCATATCGTCAGAGCGGCGTCTATGCAGGGCGGATACTCAAAGGCGAAAAGCCCGCCGATCTGCCGGTCGAGCAATCCACGAAAGTCGAGCTCGTACTCAACCTCAAGACCGCCAAGACGCTTGGCCTCACCGTGCCGCCTTCCTTGCTCGCGCGCGCCGATGAAGTGATCGAATAAAGCCAAAGGATGTCCGTGTTTGACCCTGAACTACCTCGATACCGAATGGCTGGCGCGGCAGCTTTCGGGGGGCATAGCAGTCGCGCCTCCTGCAAGTTGCCGCGGCAGTTGATGACCCGTCGCGGACATTTACGGATCGGGATTGCTGCTAAGCAAAATGGACGTCAAACCCCATTTCGCCGCTTGCGCTTTCCTGCTGTAATTGGAGCCATCATCAGTCAGTCGGTTGCACCGAAACCCTTGGGGTGGCCATGCGACGACGCGATTTCATCACCCTTATAGGGGGCGCGATTGCCACGTGGCCTGCTCTTGCGCACGGGCAGCAAAACCGGAAGCCGTGGCGGATCGGTATTCCAGCAGATATTCCGCCCTCTGCGGCTACTACTCGGCGGTTCGGAGCATTCCGCGATGGGCTAAAGGAGCTCGGCTATGCCGAAGGCAGCAATATCGTCATCGATTATCGCGACGCCGAGGGATCCAGAGATGGCCTGATTGCGCTCTGTAAGGACATGATCGCAAGCGGAGCTGATGTCATTGTAGCAGGCTCAACCAACGCAGCGCTCGCGGCGCAGAAAGCTACCAAGACCGTGCCGATTGTCATCCGCGCTGCAGCCGATCCGGTCGCCGTCGGGCTTGTGGAGAGTCTAGCGCGGCCAGGCGGGAACATTACCGGCGTTACTTCTCTGGCCACCGATCTCAGCGCAAAGCGCTTGGACGTGCTCAAGGAGCTTTTGCCTCAACTGCAGCACGTTGCCGTCATATGGGAGCCGAATTCGGCCGCGGGCCGCGACTCCATGCGAGAGACCGAGAAGGCTGCGCTGGCACTCGGGATCGACGTCGAAGGTTTTGGCGTGAATCGCGTCGACGACTTTGCCGTTGTCTTTCAATCCATTGCCACCGGGCGGTTTGACGCCCTCGATGTCCTGGCAGGCCCAATCGTTACTGACAATCGGGCGCGCATCCTCGCCTTCTCTAGCCAAGCTCGAATACCTGACCTTTATCAGGAGCGTCCGTTTGTCGAAGCCGGAGGCTTACTGTCCTATGGTCCGAACTTCGAGCATCTCTTTCATCGAATGGCATATTACGTCGACCGGATCCTGAAGGGCGCGAAGCCAGCGGACTTGCCGGTGGAACGGCCAACTAAGTTCGAGTTGTTTATCAATCTTAGGACCGCCAAGGCGCTCGGCATAAGTGTTCCGCAGTCGCTGCTCTCCACTGCCGACGAGTTAATTCAATAGGGATTTCTACTGCACCGCACTTTAGTCGAAACTGGCACTTCCCGACGGGTGGGCGGTGTCGCTTTCGCGGACGCTTTCGGCGCAGCAGCCGACATAACGCGAATGGGCGGATTCGGGCGTTCGTGACCCATCGGCGACATCGACCGCGGCATCTTGCTGCGATGCACCAGGCCCTTATTCTGGCGCGCACTTGGCCATGAACGTGACAAGGTCAATTCGTGGGTGGCGATCTGGCCATCAACTCTTGAGAAAGTTGGAAGTATCGGTCCGCGGCCGGCTTGTCGCCTTTGGCTTGCAACAGCAGAGCGAAATTATAATTAGTCTCCGCGTCCCGTGGTCGTAGCCGCAGCGCAGCCGAGTAGTGCTCCTCAGCACCCTTCAGATCACCTCGCTCGTGCAGCAAGACCGCTAAGTTGTTGTGGGCCTCCGCGTAGTCGTGGGAAGATTGCAAGGCGGCGCGATAATGTTCTTCAGCTTGTGTCGCGTTCGCACCCTCTAGCAGCATTGCGTAGTTATAGTGCGCTTCTGCATAATCTGGCCGTAGTTCAAGCGCTTGTACATACTGCTGCTCGGCCGCTTTCAGTTCGTTGCGCCTTTCAAGGAAAACCGCATAGTTGTTGCGAGCCTCGGCGTAGCCGGGCCTAAGCCGCAGGACTTCTTGGTATTGTCGTTCGGCTTCTGCGCCATTGCCGACCATGGCCAGTAAATTGGCATATCGCAGTCGCGCATCGGTGTAGTCGATGCGGTGTTTAATCGCTTGCCCATAATGAGTGATGGCATCTGCCCGAGCTTCCTCGGACTCTAGAAAAATGGCGTAATTGAAATGGGCCTCGGGATACTCGGGCCAGAGTCGAAGCGCTTCTCTGTAGTGTTCATGCGCGGCCTCTCGTTCTCCTGCCGTTTTTAGCAGAATGGCCAAGTTGTTATGCGCCTCCGGATAATTGGGCCGCAATTTAATAGCGTTTTGGTAGCAGTGCATCTCGTCCTTCAGACTTTCGCAGGTACGATCCGCCATGCCTACAGCCTTTAGAAACCAGTCCTCAGCACTCATTTCCTCTGGACGTCGTTCGGCCACGGCGGCGTGATCGACTGAAAGCAATCGATAGATTTGGCGACGCGGCAGGAAATCTCCTTTCAGATCGTAAACCCCAGCTTCGCGAAATTCGTAGATAGGCAGGTCCACTAGCTCAAGGATTGTTTGCGTGATGAATAGGGTATCGGGCTCGGCTAACGCTTCGACGCGTTTGGCTATATTTATAGCCCGCCCGATCCAATCATCAACACCTGCTAACTGAGAACATTCACCGAAATGACAGCCAATGCGGATCGGCAAATCCGGCGCCTTATGCATCGCGAGTAAAGATCGCCTCCGCTGATTCCAATACGCAATGAGTTTCAGTCCGAAATGGGCTGCGACATCCGCTGATTCGAATAGAAAGAGGTGGCCATCACCCGTGAAATTCTCGTGACGTCTTCCGTATTGGCCGGCAATCGATTGAGCGAGATAACGATATTCGGCGATGATAGTCGTCATCGCGTTTCGCGGCACTTTGTCCCAAACTAGCGAGTGCCGGACGAGGTCGGTGAATACGACGGCAAAATAGTTCTGCATCCGATCGACTGCTCAGGGTCTACCTAAACGGACGGTCGGGAGATATCATATCGAAGATGATCGGGTCCCCTCAAGCGGAGGCTACTATGCCACAGTACATGGTTGAAAGGCATTTGCCAGGCATTACACCGGAGCAGCTTACGGCCGCCGCCGCCCGGGCCAAATCGGTTACCAAGGAGATGAGCCAACAAGGTAAGCCTGTCCGATATCTCCGGACGACCTTCCTGCCGTCGGAGGAGAAGGCCTTTTGCTTGTTCGATGCGCCAACTGCCGAGCATGTCAAAGAAGCCAACGAGTTGGCCCAGATTCCACTTCAGCGTATCGTAGAGGTGAAGCACGTCGCTGCCGAGGACGTTGGCTGAAGCACGCCACAGCAAGTCGCTATCCGGGGTGAAGCCGACATCGGCACACAGGGTCCGGAAACGTCGTTTTTGACGCTGAGCGGACATCGAGCGGGCCAATTTGTCGCGCTGCACAGTTTCCGCCCGTAAGGCTATTTCATTTTTGCGGAACGATAGTGCTCGACACGGATGGAACTTGTGAGGCGGCGTCAACTTATCATGCTTATCGGCGGCGCTGCAGCGACATGGCCACTCGCCGCGCGCGCGCAATCGGCGCATCCAGTTCCAAAGGTCGGCTGGCTTAAGATCCAGGGTCGGGAGCATACACCCGATCAGCTCGAGGCTTTCCGCGAGGGTGTGAAAGCGCTTGGGCTGGTTGAGGGACGCGATTTTGTCCTCGAAGAACGCTATGCCGACGGTGACGGCTCGCTGTTGCCGGGTCTGGCGACTGAACTGCTTAGCGCCGGTGTGACGATCATTTTGGCCACTAGCCAGCCTTCGATCGCAGCGGCGGCGCGCGTGACCAGAACCGTTCCGGTGATCGGGCGCATGGTGGATGACCCTGTCGCCGACGGTATGGCGCAGTCGCTGGCCCGGCCAGGCGGCAACATTACCGGCATCTATACGATGACCGAGGAAATGAATCCAAAACGCCTGGCGCTGCTGAAGGAGGCGGTTCCAATGATAAGGCGTGTTGGTGTATTGATGCGCCAGGACTTTCCCAGCGCGAACATCGCAAGACGGGATTGGCAGGTTGCCGAATCGGCGGCTCGTCAACTCGGTGTCGAGCTTGTTGCGCTAAATGTACAGACTGCAGCCGACATCAGGGCGGCATTCGATGCGACACCGACGCCAAGCATTGGCGGGATCATCACGTTTCGGAATCCGGCAGTTGTAACGTACCTCGATCTCATTGCCGGTCTGTCGCGAAAGTATCGGTTGCCCGCGGTATTCGACGCGCGCGAATACGTCGAGGCTGGCGGTCTAATGTCCTATGGACCAAATATCGACTTGGTCTATCGCCAACTTGCCGCCTACGTGCAGAAGCTTCTGCGTGGCGCGCCGGCCGGCGAATTGCCGATCGAACGGCCGACGGCGTTTGAGCTTGTCATCAACAAGCGGACGGCGGATGAGATTGGTGTCGCGCTCCCCATCGAGCTACTGGCACGGGCGGATAAGGTGATCGGATGAAGCAGCGCGAGTTCATTGCGGTGTTCGGTGGCGCGGCGTGGTATGGCGCGCGCCACGCGTGCTGGACAACCGGTGATGCCTGTGGCGGGATATATCCTAGCAGCGCCATATCTGCTGGTTTCGCACAATTGGTCGGCGCGTTTCGGCAGGGACTGAGCGAAACGGGATATGTCAAAGGTCGCAACGTCACATTTCAATTCCGCTGGGCCGAGGGCCAAAGCGATCGATTGGACGACTAACAATAGACACGCAACGCCGCCAACCATACACTCAGCTTCTCCGCCGGTCAGGCAATTTCCATGACAGAAGCGCGCGTCGAACGGAGGCTGGCCGCTATCGTCGCCGCCGACGTGGCGGGCTACAGTCGGCTCATGGCCGCTGATGAGGAGGGCACGCTCGCCCAGTTGAAGGCCCACCGCCAAGCGCTCATCGATCCCAAGATCGAGGAATACGGCGGGCATATCATCAAGACCACGGGTGACGGAATGCTCCTGGAGTTTGCCAGCGCGGTAAATGCCATCCGCTGTGCCGATGAGGTACAACGTGGAATGCTCTCACGCAACGCCGATCTAGAGTTAAGCAAGCGCCTAGAGTTCCGCATCGGCATAAACGTCGGAGACATCATTATCGACGGTGGCGACATCTTTGGCGACGGCGTCAACGTGGCGGCACGACTCGAAAGCATTGCCGATCCCGGATGCATCTGTATCTCGGAGGATGCCTACCGGCAGGTGCGCGGCAAGCTCAACGTCGCTTTCGAAGACCAGGGCGATCAACAACTGAAGAATATCGCGCGGCCCGTAAGAGTTTACGCTCTCCGCCCGGGCTCGGCCGGCGGCGCCACTATTGCGCCAATCCAACCTGAACTGCCCGACAAGCCGTCCATCGTCGTGCTGCCGTTCGACAACATCTCAGCAGAGCCAGGGCAGGATTACCTTGCCGACGGCATCGTGGAGGCGCTCACGGCGGCACTGTCGCGGATTCGCTCGTTCTTCGTGATTGCCCGCAATACCGCTTTTACCTACAAGGGCCGCGCCACGAACGCGCGCAGCATCGGCAAGGAACTGGGAGTCGCCTATCTGATCGAGGGTAGCGTGCAAAAAGGCGGCAACCGCCTGCGCATCACCGTTCAACTGATCGAGACCGAGAGCGGGGCTCACGTCTGGAGCGCTCGATACGACGGAACGGTCGAAGACATATTTGACTTGCAGGACCGTATCACCGAGCAGGTCGCAGGCACGATACAGCCGTCAATTCGCATTGCCGAAATCGAGCGCTCGCGGCGAAAGCGCCCGCAGGATTTGAGCTGCTACGATTACACCATGCGGGCTATGGCCCATGTTTGGGCACTCGAAAAGGAAGAAGCTGCAAAGGCGCTTGCTCTTTTCGAACAAGCACTTGCTATCGATCCAAATTACCCGTTGGCGTTATCGCTTGCCGGTTGGTGCTACGCGCAACACTCTGTATATAATTGGGCCGATAACGTCGCCGAAAGCCAGGCAAAAGCCCGATCCTTGGCAGAACGTGCGGCAGAACTCAGCGGCGACGATCCTATCATTCTCACCATTCTCGGCGCTGTTCATACCTTTGTGCGTAATTTTGGGACGGCACGTATTCTGCTCGATCGCGCGGTTGCAATCGATCCTAATGCCGCGTGGGCTTGGAGCAGGCTCGGCTGGGTCGAGAACTATTCCGACCGGCCACGTGAAGCCATTGGTCAGTTCGAACGCGCCCTCCGACTGAGTCCGCTCGATCCTATGAATTTCAACAACTATGTCGGCATGGGGTCGGCCTACGAATTGCTGCAGGACTATGACCAAGCGGCGGCGATGTATCGACGCGCGCTAGCGGAGCGGCCTAACGCTCGATGGATCTATCGCAACTTGGCATCGGCGCTATCCGGCGCGCAACGGATGGAGGAGGCTCGAATAGCCTTTGACGAAATGATGCAAACCTATCCCGATCTAACCGTGCAAAAAATCAAACAGGCGATGGTCTTCTCCGAAACTTTTCTAGAGCGTATGGCCGACAACCTTCGGAAGCTTGGATTGCGGGACTGACCTGCATCATTTGGCGTTTCTCCAAGCACTTGGCTATCACTATGGCGGTCGATCTCAATCGGGTGGCCAATTGAGATGCTGCTTTGCTGCAGTGCACTTTGGTCGTTAGTGGCACAAAGCGGACATCGCCGGGCATCCGCCTAACGGAAAAAAATATGGAACGTTGGCCCACGTTATTCCGGTTTGATGTTGCCGGCCCGGATTATCTTGCCCCACTTTTCGGTTTCATCGGCGATGAGCTTTCCAAAGTCGGCCGGCGAGCCCGGAATTGGTGTGGACCCTAGATCGGCAAATCGTGCTCGCATTTGCGGATCGGCGAGGCCGGCATTGATCTCTCGGTTTAGTTCGTCGATCAGATCAGCAGGTGTTTTCTTCGGCGCGGCGATGCCATACCACAAGCTTGCCTCGTATCCGTGGACAAATTCGCCTATCGTCGGGATGTCTGGAAGTACGTTCGAACGCGCTGCGGCCGTCACGCCAAGGGCACGTAGTTTGCCGGCCCGGATAAACTCGATCGAACCTGGCAGGCTCGCGAAAAACACCTGGACTTGTCCGCCTAGCAGAGCAGCGATCGAGGGTGATGTCCCACGGTAGGGCACATTGAGCATACTGACATCGGCCATCGCCTTGAACAGCTCACCGGCAAGGTGCGGTACGCTCCCGTTGCCATCCGTCGCCATGTTGACCGCGCCCCGATTTGTCCTGGCAAAAGCAATAAATTCGAGTACCGTTTTGGCCGAAAAGGACGGGTTGACCACCATGACAAGGGTGGTGGCGGCTACGCTGGCGACCGGTGCGATGTCCCTGATGAAATCAAAATTGAGGTGATCGTAAAGCGTCGCATTGATCGCGTTCGGAAGCCCGGACAATAGAAGTGTATAGCCGTCAGGCGCCGCATTAACGACAGCTTCGGTGGCAATGTTCGTGGCCGCGCCCGGCCGATTCTCAATAATGAATGATTGTCCGGTTCGCTGCGAAAGCCATTGGCCCATCTGGCGGGCTACGATGTCGTTGCCACCGCCAGGTGCGTAGCCGACGATCAAGTGCACCGGCCGGGTCGGATAGGTTTGGGCCCAGCCGAACTGCGACACGGCCGGCAGCACAGCAGCACCGGCTGTCAGTTGCAGAAAATGTCGGCGGGGAAGTTTCACGGAAGCGCCTCAACAAGTGGCATTCCCAGTGCAACTCTCCCTCACAGGTTAGCTCAATCCCACTCTGGCGAGTAGGGGCCACCGGCCGGTAAGTCCGGTCGCTGTCGGGGGCAAAGCGGACATCGGGCCGAGCACCGAAAATGTCGAAAATGACCCATCACGTCATTTCGGGTCCACCACTAGCTGTGATGCACAATGGCCGGCCCATTGGGTCAGTTTATTGAGGAGTTCGATGTCTACCGTCGAGTCCTCTCTCGCCTAGCGTGAAGGATCCTAACGATTTATGCCGCGCTCGGCACCCGCGGCCTCGATGTAGCGAAGAGCTGCGAGACAACGGACGCGGGTACGGCTCTGCCGAAGAGAAAACCCTGCGCTTGATTAACGCCGTGATCTAAGGCGGCCATAACTTGCGCCTCGGTCTCGATGCCTTCGGCGGTGACCGACAAATTCAACCCCCTGCACAGGCCCATCATCGCACGAACGAATATTTTGCTTTCATCGCTGGTCGCGAGTTGTCGGATAAAACGCTGGTCAATCTTGAGTTTATCAAATCGCAATTCGTAGAGGTGATAAAGACTAGAATATCCGGTACCGAAATCATCGATTACGATGCGCACGCCAGCGTCTCGTAGGGTCTGTAAGGTGTGTCGTGTAGCTTCCAAGTCCGCAACGATGGCACTTTCGGTAATTTCGACCTCAAGGCGATGCGGTGCAAGTCGGGTGTCATCCAAGACCTTGAGGATCGCAGCGGCGAACGTCCTCTGACTGAGTTGAGATGCTGAAAAGTTGAACGACATTGAGATTTTATTTGGCCACGTCACTGCGTCCCGGCAGGCATCGCCAAAAAGTTGGCCCGACACCGCATCCAGTAGGCTGAGTTCCTCGGCAAGAGGGATGAAGACATCCGGCGAGATCAAGCCACTGACGGGATTAAGCCACCGGCCCAAGGCTTCAAAGCCAATAATCTGTCTCGATTTCAGGTCCACTATCGGTTGGTAGAATGGGCGAATGCCGTCTCCCCCGATCGCCGCTCTTAGATCTTTTTCTAGAAGCGATCGCGCACGGATATGCGCGTCCATCTTAGGATCAAAGAAGCAGTATTCAGCGTGCGTGCTCCTAGCGTGAGAGAGGGCCACGTGAGCGCATCGGAGAAGCTCGTCGACAGTCACATGTCCTCGGCCAGTTTGGGCGATTCCCACGTTTGCGCTTATGTTGTGTTGCTCTATGCCAATTTGGACAGGCCTATTAACAATCTCGACAAGTGAACGCGCAGCTCTCTGGGCCGCGTTCGGATCTCTACTTGGCAAACACAGGGCAAATTCGTCATCGCCAACTCGGGCAAGGATGTCAACTCGGTTCGCACAATCCTGTATTCGCGAACCCACCTGTAAGAGCGCTTCATCGCATCCTAGGTGTCCATATACCTCATTTAGTTTTTTGAACTGATCTAACCCCAGCAGCAGGATAGACATTTGGTTGCCGGAGTGCTTTAGCGCGGCGCTCACGTCATCTTGGAATTTACGTCGGTTTGGCAGCTGGGTCAGCGGATCGCGCTTCGAAATCTGGAGTGCATGGTCCTCGGCCGCCACCCGTCTCGCTCGCTCCCTTCTCTGATCCTCAATGCGACGGACACTGAAAATTACCAAAGCCATACTGCAAAAGTACAAGAATGATGGCCTGTCGGCCTGTGTGCCAAGAGCCATGTGAAGGATCGACATTCCACCCCAATCCGCTACGGTCTTGTATGCCATTGCGGCGATGGAAAATATCACCGACGCGTCGGTGACCTCCCTCGCTGCCGCTGGTGACAATTTCACAGGCAAAAAGCGCATTGATAGCGTGCCTAACCGGACAGGTTTCTAAAAGCCCTAGCAGAAAGTATTCACTGTTTTGTTGAATCGAAGAGAAATTTATCGAAGTGTCATCCAGAATTTATTTACGGAGAGCTGGACGTAGAAGCACTGCGTTAACAAAACTCGGGTATTCGGCGGCGTGGAGTCGGGCGGTCGCTTGGGTGGCGGCCCGATTCCCGATGAACTCGAGCATATCTCAGGATCGACTATCCGTGAAAACGCCGACTCCGGTTCGGTTGTCAGTTATGATGGTCGCTGCGCTCATCGCGATCTCAGGGATCGCTACGTACATGGTTACGTCGATCACGGGGCAGGAGAATGCGTGCGCAGTGAGCACCGCACCAACTCCATTGAGGGACCTTGGTCGGTGTTAGGGGCCGCGGCAGGGCGGCCTTTCTGACTGCTGCACCGCATACCGCATACTGCATAGTGTCGCAATTGGCCCATAGCGTCGCTTCGCCACCGCATAGGGCAGTCGCTTTCGGGGACATAACGGACATCGATGGTGCAGCGCGGGGGCCGGCGCGAATGCTGGCTCCGCACTCTTAATTAACTTTTTAGGCACTCATATAACGATCATCGTTCAAGTAGCTTACCGAGGAAATGTGCAATCGTGGGGTATGAACATGGAACATTTCGGAAGCCGCACGGGCAAGGTTCGTCGAACCGGAAAAGCTCGTCGCAGCGGTATTGATACGCGCACCGAAGAAGAAAAGAAGCTGATCGGAGAAAGGCGATCAGGCATGGATCGCAGGTCCGGCGGGGATCGGCGGGCTACGAAGGCAACAAAGATACCTCGCGTCTGATCGTCAGTGTCAATTGTGCTCGACATGGCACCCGCTCTGTTGCGTTTGAAAGCCGAAACGTGTCGGCTATTAGCCGATACAGCTGAGAACGTAGTGCGCAATGCGATCTGGCTCGATCGGGCAGATTACTGGTATAAGCTTGCGAAAGAGGCTGAAAAGCTCCTTCAAGAAACTAGCAGCCCCAATCCTCCTCGACCTCCCACCGCACGGCTGGCGCCGTCGGGTTCTTGACCTTGATCCAATGCACCGAACGGTAATTCCGGCCGGGGCATTATTGGCGCTGCTGGAACGTCACCTTTTCCATCATCAGCACAAGCTCCAAGGCCACAGTCATGTCAGCAGGAACGGCACTGCCGCGTGTAGCGTCATCAAGTAGCGCAGCAACCCGTTGCCACGTCCTTCGGCAGATGCCCGACCAGTTTGCGCACTTTGGCAGGCGTCTTGAGCGTCATTACGCCGGGAATAACCAGCGGCTGGGGCAGTGGCTGCGACCAGTGGCATTTGCGTGCCGGCGTAGAGCGGTCGGCATCCGTGAGCCCGCCGGTTTCGACGCATTTGGGGAGGGGCAGGGCCAGAACGATAACCCTGCTCCGACGGGTCGGCTGAAGGCTGCCACAGGGACCAAGCTGGTAAGTGACGCGCGTCACCATTTGGCTGATTGGAGAAAGCGGTTTCAGCCCAAGGCGCCGAACAGAAGCAGGATGGCGCCGAGTGCCGTCGCTAAACCCCACCACCCAGCCAAGTGATACACGCCCACCAGCATCAAAGCGGCACCGATCGCCACTACGGCCGGCCGAATGTATGCTTCGATCGTCGCGCGCATCGTGGTTCTAGGTGAGCCCGCCACTGCTCTGCGCTGAGGAGGGAGCTTCAGGCCGCCTGGGCAGGGGGCCTTGGCGGCGGGCTCTGGTGACAGCGTAGCAGAAGTCGCCCGACGCACTAGACGCGCAGCAAGCGAACTGCGCTGCGCATGCTACCTTGCTTCACCGGCTCTGGCAGCTTGGCGATTTTGGCCGCGTCAGGAGTCACCGCGTCGCTGCCTCAAAAGTATTTTAATAGCCGCGCCATTAGAGTCCGCTTTAGCTCGGCGGGACCGTGCGCCAATGGGCTCAACGGCCTCGACCGAACTGGGTGCGACGGTTTCGGTCTTGCCCGCTTTTTATACCCCCCGAACGACGTCGCTGCTGGGCCTATCACGATGCCCCTATTGAATGTCATGTGCCCCAATAAGCACCGGCCCTTCGCAACCGGCATCGAGATTGACGTGGACAAGAAGGATTCGCTGCCAAATCGAACAACGTTTTCTCAATGCCCTTATTGTCGAATGGTCCATGGCTGGACGCCGGACATAGCATTTTTCGGCGACGGCAAAACCGCGCTTTTGGATTGATAAAAAAGCGTCGCAAATTGCTGCGCTGCACTTTGGTTGCTTCTCTAATCGGCCGGTTGGGGTCAAGCACTTTCAGGCTATCCACCGCTTCAGTGTCAATGTCGCTCACGGGCTCGTGCTTCTCTTCGGAATCGGCACCAGGGCCCTTCCATCATGGGAGTCGAGGACGAGGTGGAACAATCTAATGGGCGGCCTTGCCGTCTCACGAACGGCAGGTTCAAGCGACCAAGCGAACTCACCTCATCCATCGTCCCGCGAGGGACATCTTTCCACCGCAGGGTGGAGCTCGAGTTTCCTCCTATATCAGGTTTGATGCGGTGCGGTTGTCATGCTGCTACCGCGGCCTTTTCGCGTGTCCAGCGGAACTCGGTGCCGTCAACCCAGATGCGGTGCATGATCACAGCCAGTCGGCGGGCCAGCGCCACAATCGCCTTTTTCATCCCGCGGCGTCTGGCGATCTGCATCGCCCAGGCCTTGAGCCAGGACCACTTCTTGGAACGCATCATGGCCTGAGCTGCTTCGTAGAGCATCGTCCGCATCATCCCATCTCCACAACGCGATATTCTGCCGTCCCAATCCACCTCGCCTGATTGATACTTGGCGCATGTCAGCCCAAACACCGCCCCGACGGACTTGGATTTGCGGAAGCGAGCCGGAATGTCGACGGTGGCGCGATAGGTCAGCGATACCACGGGGCCAACGCCGGGGGTCGTCATCAAGCGCTGGCACACCTCGTCATCGCGGACGATGGCCAACAGGCGGCGATGCAGGATGACGATCTGTTCCCGTAACACCCGCCGGACAATGAGTATCGGTTCGACCAGAACCGCCAAGTCGGGGAGGCTCTCGACAAGCTCCCTGATCCGCGCCTCGAACTTCACCTTCCCAACCATGCCGACCTTAAGGCCGAAGTTGCGCAACGTACCGCGCAGGTCGTTCTCAAGGGCGATGGCCTTGGACAGCAGCAACTGGCGATGGGTCAGCAGCATCCGAAGTTTCTGACTGCGTAACGTCTTCACATGTACCGGGCGGTAAAGCCCGACCCGCATCATCTGTGCCATGCCACGCGCATCGTTGCGGTCGGTCTTGTTGATCTGTGCCTTCAGCACCGCCCGCATGTGCCGCGTCTCGACACAGATCACTGGCAAGCCCGCTTCGGCGAGCGAGCTGAACAGCCATTGCGACAGCGGCCCAGCTTCCAATCCAATCCGCTTGAAGTGATAGGCGGGGTTCTTCAACACAGCCAACAAGGCTTCCGGCTCGCTGGCCACCTTCACTTCCCTGATGATCCTGCCAGTCTCATCCACAACGCAGACGCTCGTGTCCTTGACCGATACGTCCAGTCCCGCAAAATGGTCCATGCTGCGCTTCTCCTTCTGATGCTTGAGGCCCGTAACTACGGTGACCTCGTTTCACCATCAGCCTGAAGCGCAGCACCCCAAATCTTCAGCTATCCACAAGAACGCCGGCCGATTACCCCATCTAATGGAGGAAGAGCAGACATCGGTTACCGGCCACGTGTTTCAATGGAATTGCCGGTAAGTTGACCGGTCAGCGACGCCTTTCTGGCACCCGGCGTTTAGCTTCAGGTTCATCGGGGATGACGGTTGCCTGGTGAAATACCATCAGCCAACGATCATTCCGATGCGCAAAGATATTCATGCCATAATTACGGCTGCTGCTCGTTTCGCCGCTTTTTTTGCGTCTATGCGATGTCTCAACGCCATGAACCCAAGCTACGGGTCCACTGATGTTGATTTTGTTCACACGCATGGACACTTTGAATTTGTTAAACGTCGGCCAATAGGATTCCCAGTTCCGCTTAATCGCCGCCCAGCCGACGTGGGTGCGCGGATTGGTGGGTGGTGCGATTAACATGTTGTCCGCCGCGCAGGTCCATATTTTCTCCATTGCGCGCATATCGGGGGCAGAAAGCGCCTTGTAATAAGCAGCATTGCCGGCCTTAATATGCTTCCTTTCAATCGACGTCTTACCCAATGGACGTTTCGACATAAGACGCTCCATTCCAATCGTACGTGGCGCCATGGCCCACAAATACAACAGCACTATGTGGTAGACGTTCGATCAGCCGCCACTGAGAACATCCATGCCTCGCTTCTACGAGCCTGACCTCATTGTCGACCCGAATAGTCCTTTCGCACGTGACGCATCGAATAAACTCGTTCGCCGACCATATTGGCTAGAACCTATCTCAAAATTGCTGACGGGTCATGATCAGCTATAAATGTTGGATGATTCGGCTCAGCAACGAGCAATGGGAGCGCATCCGGAACCATTTTCCGGAGGAGCAAATTCCTG
>Ga0335081_10007526_pt1 | contig 17411 bp, 12 predicted proteins | sample Lox_Sample_35_FD_206713 | JGI IMG/M metagenome (GOLD analysis project Ga0335081, IMG submission 206713) | Soil microbial communities from Loxahatchee National Wildlife Refuge, Florida, United States - Lox_Sample_3.5 | ecosystem: Environmental > Terrestrial > Soil > Wetlands | place: USA... | reverse complement strand
GGTCATCATTCTTCGCAAGAAGGGCGTTTCGGTTGCGGCCAAGAAGGCGGCACGTGTGACCAGCGAAGGAGCGGTAACCAGCTACATTCACGCCGGTGGCAAAATTGGCGTGCTGGTCGAGGTGAATTGCGAAAGCGATTTCGTGGCCCGCACCGACGATTTCAAGGAACTGGTGCACGATATCGCCATGCACATCGCGGCCAGCGATCCGAAGTACGTGCGCAAGGAAGATGTGACCAAAGCCGACTTCGATCGCGAGAAGGAAATCTACCTCGACCAGGCCATCAAGAGCGGTAAGCCGGCGCACATCGCCGAGAAAATGGTTGCCGGCAAGATGGAAAAGTTCTACGAAGAGGTTTGCCTGTACGAGCAGCCCTTTATTAAGGACCAGACCGTCAGCATCGCGCAGTTGATTGCCGCCAAGATCGGCAAGTTGGGCGAGAACATCGCGGTGCGCCGCTTCGCTCGCTTCAAGGTGGGCGAGGCGGGGGCGACCGTCGCGTTTTCCTCGCAGAAGCCGGAGGAAGGCGGCGAACCGGCTGCGCCCGCGAAGTAGCCGTATTCGCTAACAGTTAAACTTAGGATTGCGAGCGCGGGACGCACTCGCAACACCCGGGACGCCGGCGCTACTATGGAAGCTCCTGTCTTCAAACGAATCCTGCTCAAACTTTCCGGCGAAGCCCTGGCTGCCAACCACGATTTTGGAGTTGATCAGGCACGCGTGCACGAGATCGCCGCGGAACTGGGCGAGGTGCGCAAACTGGGAGTGCAGATTGCGGTGGTGGTGGGTGGCGGCAACTTCTTCCGCGGCGTGGCGGAACAAGCCAAGGAGATGGATCGCGTTTCCGCCGATCACATGGGCATGCTGGCCACCGTGATCAATGCTCTTGCGCTGCAGGACGCGCTGGAAAAGCAGGGAGTCTTCACGCGGGTGCAATCGGCGATCGAGATGAATCAGGTGGCGGAGCCGTTTATCCGGCGGCGCGCCATTCGTCACCTGGAAAAGGGCCGCATCGTGATTTTTGCCGGCGGCACCGGCAATCCTTTCTTCTCCACCGATACCGCGGCCTCGCTGCGCGCCATGGAGATCAAAGCCGACGCCATTCTGAAGGCCACCAAAGTGGATGGCATCTACGATGCCGATCCCATGCTGGTCAAAGATGCGAAGAAGTTCACCGCCATCACCTACATGGACGTCCTCAAGCAAGGACTGAAGGTGATGGATTCGACCGCAATCAGTCTGTGCAAGGACAACAACCTGCCGATTATCGTTTTCAATCTGAATGAGCCCGGGAATATCCGTCGCGTGGTAACCGGCGAGAAGATCGGTTCGATCGTGAGCGCGTAGCCGCGCCAGCCATTTAGGCGGCTTCCGTATCTCCCACTTCCGGTTTTACTTCAGGGGCAAGCCGCGAATTCCCTCCCAGGACTCCACGAACGTATCGCCAGGCCTTCTTTGGCCATTCCCGATCCATGCAAGGGCGCTCGATCAGCACAAAAAACGTGCCGCAAAAGAGCAGCACGAAGGGTGTGATGATACAGGTCTGCAGAGCGTAATAGAGCCAGAAGTCTTTTCCGATGTGCAGCGGATAGGAAATGTGCTTGACGCAGTAGATCACGAGGAAGTGAAAGAGATAGATGCTGTAGCACATACCGCCTATGTTTGTGATGGCGCGATGGCTGAGGAGGGTCGAGCAAATCGGTCCGCGGAAAGCAGCAAGATAAAGCAGAACGATGACGAAGGGCAGCAAAACGTGGCCGATGTCTCTTCCCAGGTACCAGACCAGCGGCCACGCCAGGAGAGCGAGCCCGTCCCATAGAAGGGATTTCCTCGATTCAGACTGCTTGAGGTAGATGTCACACACCAGAAACCCCGCCAGGAAGAACGCGAGGTAATAGGCGATGGAGTAGTGAAAATGAACCGTTCGATAAAGCGGGAGGCTCAGAACAGCCGAGACGAGCATAAGGCCCAGAATCGTGGCGCGCCGCAAGCGGGTATCGGCGATTGAGAACAAACAGGCCAGAAGCGGGACGAGGAGGTAAAACTGCACCTCGACTTCCAGAGACCAGGCAATAGGATTGATGGCTCCAACGAAAGCTCCAAATATGAGGTTCTGCGAATACACGCAGCTGGCGAAGAAGTGAGGCGCCATCACTGCGAACGGTGTATGAAAGATGAACAAACCCGCGGCCAGCCAACCCAGCAGGCTGATGATGTAGGGCGGCTCAAGCCGTGTGACACGCCGCATGAAGTACTTCTTGAGATTGACGGCAGGAGCGTTCAGGAGACGCGTAGAGGCGAAGGGAACTCCTAAGATGAAGCCGCTGATAGCAAAGAAAAGTTCGACGCCGCGCTTAGCCAGATCGGAGTTGACTGGCCGGGGAACGGGAATCGCCGAGCGGGTTTGCAGGGCAGCGTAGACGTGAAACAGAACTACCGAGGCGATGGCGATGAAGCGCAGGCCATCGATCTGGGGAATGAAGCGGTTTTGCGTGGTGATGCGGCGAAACTGCAACATCATCAGGGCCGCGGTCAGGATAGCATGCCGTCTGCACGTGAGATTTTCACAGAGCGCAGGAAGCCCCCTGGGTCTGCGTGCCTCTTCCTGCATACCTCCAGGGTTTATAATTCTGCGTTTTGATCCCTGAGCGATTACGGAGCTGACGATATGGCGCAAGCCACTATGGCGGCGATGCCTGGCCTGAAAGAAACCTACGTGCAATTGAAAACCCGCATGGAGAAGGCGGTGGAGGATTTCCGCAAGGCCATGGCGGCTACGCGCACGGGACGCGCTTCCGTGCACATGCTGGATAGCGTCAGTGTGGACTACTACGGCTCGCAGATGCCGCTGAACCAGATCGCGCAGGTCCACGCGCCGGAGCCCCAGATGATAACGGTGCAACCCTTTGACATGTCCCAGATCGCGGCGGTGGAAAAAGCAATTCGTTCGGCCGAACTGGGTCTGAATCCGATGAACGACGGCAAGCTGATCCGCGTGCCGGTGCCGCCACTGACCCAAGAGCGGCGGCAAGAGATGGTCAAGCACTTGCACAAAGTGCTGGAAGAGCATCGCACCGCAGTGCGCAACATTCGCCGCGACGGCAACGACGCCATCAAGAAGGCGATGAAGGACAAGAAAATCACCGAAGACGATGAAAAGCGCGCCCTGGAAGAAATTCAGAGGCTTACTGACGACGAAATCAAGAAGATGGAAGAAATGAGCAAGAGCAAGGAAAAGGAAGTGCTGGCCGTATAAGCGCCGAGTTCAGCCATTTCAACCTCACCTCGATCTGCTCCCGACTTTGCCTCATCGAGATGGAGACTCGAAAGTGCATGTCCTGAAAGCCGCGCCAGACGCCTTTTTTAAGTACTCTGGAATCCGAGACATAGCAATTTCCCCGATTTGGAGCCCGTCCGGTAACCGGAAATCCTAGTTACGCAACATCCCCTCCGGCTTTGGGTTTGCATCGGTGCGACTCAAAATCGCCGCTTCCCCAGCGTTACTACAAGAAATCTTGCAAATTGGGAGTTTCTGCCATGAAACGAATTTGTGGAATTATGCTCATGCTCGCTCTCGCCATCTTGGGAGCGAGTTGCGGGTCGTCGTCGAACTCGTCCTTGTCTTCGCAATCGCCGGCGGTGTTTGTCACCGGCGAAGATGCGCCGCTCGCCTCCGTTGTCGGCTTTGATGTGACCATCACTTCGATCACTCTGAACGGCGCCAACGGTTCACCGCAGGTTTTATCTACCGCGGAAACCGTGGACTTCGCCCGCCTCCTCGGCCTGCGGTCTCCGCTCGCGTTCAGCACGGTTCCGGCGGACACCTATACCAGCGCCACGTTTTCATTGTCGAGCCCAGTGATTTCTTATGTGGATATGAGCACCAATCCGCCCTCGCTAAGCACGATCAACGGCCAGTTCAGCCCGACCACCGGTTCAGCGACGCAGACCACAGTAACCGTGAATTTCCCCACAGCCATGGTTGTGGGCAGCACGGGGCTGGCCGGCCTGCGGATGGAATTTGACATCCGGCAATCGGTGGCGGTTGACGGCAACGGCCAAATCACCGGCATGATCAACCCCACGATCTATGCGCGCGCCGTGCAAGCCGGTGATTCCGACGCGCAGGTCACCGATCTAATGGGCGGTCTGGTTTCTGTGAATGCGGCCGGCAATTCGTTCGTCATCCAGGGGCCGTATGGGCGCCAGCTGACCGTCGATGTCAGCAACAGGACGCAATTCAACAGCGGATGGAGCATCAACAATCTTGCGGCTCCAGCTTTCATCGCAGTGCAGGGATCGTTCCAGGGCGATGGCAGCCTGATGGCCGGCGACGTGGAGGTTATCACGACCTCCCACGCGTTCTTGTCGGGAAGAGTATTGGCAGTGAATCCCACATCGGGGGCGGTGCAGCAGATTACCATGTGGGTGGGCGAAACCAGCGCCGATCTGGTCAGCGATGTTGACACCATCCAGACCATCAACGTGAGTGAGGTAAACCGGTATGACATCTGCTTCTTCGACAACCTCTTCACCAATGCTCTGTTCAACAATTCCTCGGTGATTGTTGGGCAGCGCATTTTCATCGGCGGCAGCTATTCGGCCAACGTCTTCACGCCGCAGATGATTTCCCTGCGCTTCCAGGGTGTTTACGGCACCTTGCAGTCGGGCAGCGTGAACATTACCGACGGCAACCTGGGAAGCTTCCAGTTGCAGAACAACGCGCTGATTGGTTATTCGCTGGGCGGGTCGCCGCTGACCGTGGATACAAGCAACGCGACGTTGTTCATCAACACCGCGGGGCTGAACTCTCTGCAGACCGCAGGCTCGATTCCTCTGGCCTCGGGCGGGTTGGTCTTCGTCGACCCGATTACCAGTACCCCGGTGATGGCGGCGGCGGTGGTTGCCGATCCGCCCCAAACGCAATAGGGTCCGGGCAGAGCTGAACGGATCGGACGGCCTCGCGGCCGTCCGATTTCCTTTTCCACATGCCGTATGGCCTGGGAAAGCCCTCTATAATTGAGCAATGGCGAAACAGGTCGTCCATGCCGCATGTCCGCACGATTGCCCTGACGCCTGCGGTGTCTTGATCACCGTAGAAGACGGGCGGGCCACGAGAATCCAGGGAGATCCGCGCCACCCGATGACGCGCGGTTTTCTATGTGCCAAGGTAGCCAAGTATCTCGACCGCGTTTATTCGCCCGACCGCGTGCTGTATCCCATGCGCCGCATCGCGCCGAAGGGGCAACACGTTTTCGCTCAGCACGGAAAGATCCGGGCGGCCGTTCCCGCGCAAGCAGAAACCTGGCAGCGCATTTCCTGGGATGAAGCCCTGGATGAGATCGCTTCGCGTTTTCGCGTCATCATTTCGGAATTTGGCAGTGAAGCGATTCTGCCTTATTCCTACGGCGGAACGCTGGGCGCGCTGAACGGCGGCTCCATGGACCGGAGATTTTTTCATCGGCTGGGGGCTTCACAACTCGATCGCACCATTTGCTCGGCGGCGGGCGAAGCCGGGTTGCTGTCGGTACTCGGCACAAAATTGGGCACCGAACCGGAACAGTTTGTGCACTCGCGTTACATCATTGCGTGGGCTTCCAATATTCACGGCAACAACGTTCACCTGTGGCCATTTATCGTGGAAGCGCGGCGCAAGGGCGCGAAGCTGGTGGTGATCGATCCGTACCGCACTCGCACCGCGGCTTGTGCCGACTGGCACCTGGCGATCAATCCCGGCACGGATGCGGCTTTGGCGCTGGCCATGATGCATGTGATCATCGGCGAAAACCAGCACGATGCGGATTATGTCGGCAATCACACGCTGGGTTTCGAACAGCTGCGCGAAAAGGTGAAAGAGTATGCGCCCGAGCGAGTTGCCCCCTGGACGGGCATTCCGGCGGGAGACATTCGCAAGCTGGCGCGCGAATACGCTAGCGCGAGGCCGGCGGTGATTCGTCTGAACTACGGCGTGCAGCGCTCCGAAGGAGGGGGCATGGCAACGCGCGCGATCACGATGCTGCCTTGCATCACGGGGTCGTGGAAGGAAGTTGGCGGGGGATTGCAGATGTCCACCAGTGGAGCGTTTGTGTTCGACAGTGATTCATTGAAGCGTCCGGACCTGATGAATGCGGCTCTGGGCCGGCCGGCGCGCCTGGTAAACATGGTTGAGCTGGGCAAGGTTCTAAATTCCTTAAACGACCCTCCGGTGAAGGCGCTCTTCGTCTACAACTCGAATCCAGCGGCGGTTTGCCCCAACCACAACGAAGTCGTTCGCGGCTTGAAGCGGGAAGATCTTTTTACTGTCGTCCACGAGCAGTTTTTCACGGACACGGCCGACTACGCCGATATTTTGCTGCCCGCGACTACGTTCTTTGAACATAAAGACCTGCAGAAATCCTACGGGCATTACTATCTGCAGATTTCCAATCAGGCGATCAGCCCGCTTGGAGAGTGCCGGTCGAACGTGGATTTATTCCGCGCGCTGGCCGAGCGGATGGAATGCGACGAGGAATGTTTCCGCGAGAGCGTAGACGAGATGATCGACCGAGCGCTGGCTTCGGGAGATCCGTGGCTGGAGGGAATCGATCGTGAGAAGCTGGAGCAGGAACCGCAGATTCGCTTGAACTTCGCAGCTTCCGGATCGCAAGCTTCCGTTATCCGGCTTCCGGCTTCGGGACTTGACTCGCGACAGGGGAGCGCGACTGCCTCAACATCGTTCTTTCTGCCTTTTGCGAAAGGGAATTTTGGCACTGCTTCCGGTAAGGCCGAACTCTACAACGAAGCACTGAGGGCGCAGGGACTTGATCCTGTCGCCGAATTTACGCCACCTGGCGAATCGCGCCACGGCAAACCAAAAAACTTGTTCCCACTTGAGCTTCTGGCGCGTAAGGCAGACAATTTTCTCAATTCTACGTTCTCCAATTTGCCTTCGATTCAGGAGATGGAACAACCCGGCCTGCTCGAAATGCATGCGGAGGACGCCCGGGCGAGAAACATCTCGGAAGGGGATCCGGTGAGGGTCTACAATCAGCGCGGGCAGATCATGCTGAAGGCCCGAGTGGATGGCGCCGTGCGGCCCGGTGTGGTGTCCGCTCGCCTGAACTGGGCCAAGCTGAGTCCGGGCCAGTGCAACATCAACGTCCTCACTTCAGAAAAACTTACCGACATGGGCAACTCGGCCACGTTTTATTCCGTCTTGGTGGAAGTGGAGTCAGCCAAGCCTTCCCGATGAAGCAACCGGCGAGAGTTGCCGGCTTGGACGCTTTCCTTTGTTCTACCGTATAATGACAGTTTTTCTTACATCCCAGAGGCTGAGGTCGTAGCGATTCTTCTTCGCTTTCATCCGGAGACCCTTGTCGTGCCCGAGTGCGCCCCGTGCGGACGCGCTGCGAATGCTCCATCTTCTTCATTTACACGGTTTTGCCGGAGAGTGAATCTGGGGACGAAGGTCCTGGCGTGGGCGCTGTGGGTCGCGCTGGCGGTTCTTTCCGCCATCTCGGCGCGAGCGCAAACGGATGTGATCTCCGAGATCGATGTCGTGGGCAACCGGAGAATTCCCGCCGAAACCATCAAGGCCAGGATTTTTACCCGGCCCGGCGATATTTACGATCCGGCAGCGCTGGAACGCGATTTCAACTCGCTGTGGAACACCGGGTACTTTGAGGATATCCGTTTCACGCGCGAGCAGACTCCCAAGGGTTGGCGGATTATTGTCACGGTCAAAGAAAAGCCGACGATCCGCGAGATCAACTACGTCGGGTTGAGCTCGGTTTCCACGAGCGATGTTCTCGACCGCTTCAAAGAGGCGAAGGTTGGTCTGTCAGTGGAAAGTCAGTACGATCCGACGCGGGTGAAGAAAGCCGAGGTGGCCATCAAGGGCCTGCTGGCCGAGCACGGACGGCAGTTTGCGACCATCCGTACCGAGGTGCGGCAAATCCCGCCCGCCGCAGTCGGAATTACGTTCGTGGTGAAGGAAGGCCCAAAGGTCAAAGTGGGCAAGATCAAGTTCGAGGGCAACACGCACGTCAAGACGCGAATTCTGCGCGCGGCCATGAAAAACCTGCGGCCGATCGGTATTCCGCACTCCATCTTTCTGGAGAATCTCTTCGCCAAGACCTACGACGCCACCAAACTCGACGAAGACACGGAACGTGTGCGCGATGAATACCAGAATCGCGGCTACTTCAAGGTAGTCGTGAACGACCCCAAGACCGACCTCCATGACACGGGACATAAGGGTTTTCACATTCCGCTGCTGCAGGCGGGGCCGGGCAAGGCAGTCGACATCACCTTGCCGATCGAAGAAGGCGATCGGTACACTCTGGGTTCCATCACCTTCAAGCACAACAAAGCGGTAGCCAACGTGAAAGCTCTGCGGGCGCTTTTCCCGATTAAAGATGGGGACATTTTCAGCAAGGAAAAGATTGCCAAGGGCCTGGAGAATCTGCGCAAGGCCTACGGGGAACAGGGCTACATCAACTTTACTTCGGTGCCGGATACGCGCTTCGATGACGAAAAGAAAGTAATTTACCTCGACATCGACGTTGACGAGGGCAAGCAATTTTATGTGCGGCGCATCGAGTTTCAGGGCAACACTACTACGCGCGACAAGGTGATCCGGCGCGAAATCGCTCTGGAGGAAGGCAACGTCTACAACTCGCGGCTGTGGGAGTTGAGCCTGCTACGCCTGAATCAGTTGGGATATTTTGACCAATTGAAGCCCGACGATCCCGATACCACGGAGAGGAAACTCGACGAAAAAGACGGCCTGGTGGATTTGACTCTGAAGGTGAAGGAAAAAGGCAAGAACAGCATCGGGCTGAACGGCGGGGTGAGCGGCCTGGAAGGCGCGTTTGTCGGCTTGAACTACAGCACCAACAATTTTCTTGGACTGGGCGAGACCCTGCAGGTTCAGGTCAGCATTGGGAACCTGGCGCGCAGCATCCTGTTCGGCTTCACCCAGCCCTACGTGTTTGACCGGCCCCTGCAGTTTGGCTTTACGGTTTACGGAAACAAGATAAGTTTCAATCAGGCGCGGCAACTTTCCATTTTCAGCGGCCAGACTCTGAATCTGCCCAATGCCGTGTTGCAGAATCTGCAAAACTACACCCAATCCAGCGCGGGATTCACCACTTCGCTCAGTTACCCGTTGCGGCGTTCGTTCAAGCGCGTGGGTATCACCTATTCGTTCGACCGCTCGTCCTTGCTGGCTTTGAGCAACGCGTCCAAGAACCTGTTTGAGTTTATTGCCTTCCGTGGAATCTCCGGCCCGAATGCACTATCGGGAATCATTACCAGCAAAGTGTTTCCTAACTTTTCATTTAATACCCTGGACAGCGCAATCTCGCCCCATCACGGCCACCAGATGACTCTCGGCGCGGAGCTGGCCGGGCTGGGCGGAACGGTGAAATCCATCCGGCCGATCATCCAGTACAAGCAATTCCTGCCCATGCAGAAGGGCCGCAACGCGCTCGGCTTTAACGTGCAGGGGTCCTACATCAGCGGTTTCGGGGGCCTGGTTGCGCCGCCGTTCCAGCGCTTCTATATGGGCGGAGAAAACGACATTCGCGGCTTCGATATCCGCTCCATTTCGCCGGTTGCGTTCCTGCCCAGTGCCGGGGCGATCACCCTTACCAATCCCACGGGACAACCGGTGCCCATTGACCCGTTTAACCCCCGAAGGGGGAATGTGACCGTGCCTATTCCCATCGATCAAATCGTCTTTCCGGGCGGCGATCTGAGCGTGGTTACCAACCTCGAATACCGGATTACGATTTACGGACCGGTCGCCCTGGCTCCGTTTCTGGATAGCGGTATCGACCCCATTATTCGCCGCTCCCAGTTGCAGATCGCGCAGGAGCAGTACGACGAGGTGATCAGCACGCCGTTCGGTTGTCCGTATCTGGACTCAAACACAATCAATGGCTGTGGACCAGGCACGCCACTGAACCCCAAGCCCTCGCAGGATCTTCAAGTGCTGGGCAGCACGAATTGGCGTCCCAGAATTTCCACCGGGCTGGAGTTGCAGATGTTCCTGCCGGTCATCAATGCGCCGTTCCGCATCTACTGGGCCTATAACCCCTTGCGGCTGGATTCGAACGCCAACCCGCCCATTCCGGTTAGGCGTTCAATGTTTCCTGCCGGTGCGGCGGGAGATTACACCTACCATCTTGCGGTCAATACTTATTCGCCGAGCTTCCAGTTGCGCGAGCCGCGAAAGACTTTCCGTTTTACCGTGGCTACGACGTTTTGAGAAGGAATTCGCATGCTGTTTCAGGTTTGACGGGAGACTGGGCATCTCTCTATAATTCCTCTGTTCCACGCCGTGCGCGAATGTAACTGGGCGTGGAGATACGCCCTACCCCGGCGTGTGACGCTGGCGATCAGTGCGCCTTGTCCGATGGCGGCCGTGCACAAGAAGCGGAAGACCTAGTGAACTCGGCCCAGCGTAGCCTGAAAAGGGTATCCAAAATTCTCGGAAAACCAGGTTCCAAGGAGTCTAAGTAACCCAATGACAAGCAAGTCTATTCGGCCTCTTCTGGGCATTGCGGCATTCTTCGCGATTTCCGCATGCGCCCAAACCAGCAGCGCAGCTACGCCGTCGAGTCCCTCTGCGCTGCCCAGCGCCCCCTCGGCCACCGCCGCCGGCACCAAAGTCGGAACCATTAACATCGAGCAGGCTGTAGTCGGCACCAACGAAGGCCGCCGCGACTTTGAGGCTTTGGACAAGAAGCTTGAACCGAAGAAGAACGAGCTCAAGGCGCAGAATGATGAGCTCGAAAGCCTGCAGAAGCAGTTGCAGACTCAGGGCGACAAGCTGAACGAAGATGCGCGCACCACGCTCGTAAATCAGATTCAGGACAAGAAGAAGGCTTTCGACCGGGCTGTGCAGGACGCGCAGGACGATGCCCAGACCCAGCAAAAAGAAATTTTCCAGCGGATTTTGCAGAAGATGGCTCCCGTGATCGTGAAGTACGCACAGGACAATGGTCTCGGTGTGATCGTCGATATTTCCAATCCTTGGCCGCAGAGCCCGATCTTGTGGGCCGGTCCGGGCGTGGACATCACCAAGCCCGTGGTGGATATCTACAACGCGCAATCCGGCGTCCCGGCTCCGGCTTCGGGGGGTGTAGAACCTCGACCGACAACGAGCCGGCCTTCCACCGGCGCCAGGACTGCGCCGAAGACCACACAACCTTCGAAGTAGCCCTTGCGACACCGCCAATGCCGCAAAAGTTCCCCAGGCTGCGCTTCAAACGCAGCCTTTTTCTTTTGGCTTAGCCAATCCTGCGAAGCGACTCCCGGTGTCCTTAGAAGCAATTGCATCCGCTTCGGGAGGACAACATGTTTGCCGATACGCTGGATTCCTCCTGGCCCGAGCGCTCGCGCCGCGGCTGGGCAACTTTAACTTCGTTTGGCCTGCAGGTTCTTCTGGCTGGCCTTCTCTTGTTTTTGCCCTTGCTTTACCCGGGAGCTTTACCCATCCTGCGGAGGCTTGAAACGCCGGTGAGCCTGGGACGCCCGCTGGCTGAACTACCTGCAATAGCTCCCACGAATTCGGGCAATTCGGCCGTTCGCAACGCCACGATTATGCCGATTCTAATCATTCCGCCGCAAATTCCCCTCGCCGTAGAGCGCGTGTCGGACGCAGTCGGGGCGCCGCCGGACATCGGGGTTATGAGTGAAATCCCGGGATCGCCTGTTGGTGTTCGGGGCGCAACACCTTTCTCGGTGGGAGAAGGGTTCCGCCCTGTCATCCCGGCACTTCCCCCTCCAATAAACCGCACGGTGCGCCTCTCACATATGAGTGAAGGGGACCTGATTCGCAAAGTGCAGCCCCTGTATCCACCTATCGCGCGGAACGCAGGCATTGAAGGGAAGGTCGTGCTGGAGGCGGTCATTAACCGGGAAGGGACGATCGAGAACCTGCACGTGATTGCGGGGCATCCTTTGCTGGTCAGGGCCGCGCTAGAGGCGGTGAGCCAATGGCGATACCGGCCTTATCTCCTTAATAACGAACCGGTGGAAGTGCAAACAGAAATCACGGTGAACTTCGTGCTGAACCGAAATTGACGGGCGCAGCGAGGCTACTGCGAAATCCGCCGGGAGTAGTCCCACCGTCACTCGGGAAGCCAGAACCATGCCGCTATAATCGAGCCAAAGTGGCAACCACGGCAGAAACGCTGGCCCGCGTGGCGACGCGCCCGACCTGGGCGGAGGTTTCACTCTCGACGCTGCGGCAGAATTTCCGCGCCGTGCAAAAGCACGTGGGCGCGAAGGTAACGGTGTGCGCCGTCGTGAAGGCCGATGCGTATGGGCACGGAGCAGTGGAATGCTCGCGCGCACTCGCGGCCGAAGGGGCTCGCTGGCTGGGAGTCACCTCGCTGGACGAAGCCATTCCGTTGCGCGAAGCCGGGATCGAAGCGCGCATTCTTCTGATGACCGGTTTCTGGCGCGGTGAGGAGAGCGAGATCGTTCGCCTGGGTTTGACTCCCACCGTGTGGGAGCCGTGGCATATCGAATGGCTGGAGAAAGCTGCAGCGGCGAGCGGAGCAACTTCGCATCCGGTGCATTTGAAAGTGGACACCGGCATGGGCCGCCTGGGTGTGGCTCTGGAGAGACTGCCGGACATGCTGACCGCCCTGAAATCGGCTCCCCACCTGCTTCTCGAAGGGTTCTCGACTCACCTTGCGTCTTCGGAAATCATGGACGCTCCTTCGGTGGGCGAGCAGGAACACCGCTTTGCCGAGGCACTGCGCATGGTGCGCAGCGCCGGTTTTGATGTAGCGCTGGTGCACGTGGCCAACACGGGAGCCGTCATCTCGCGGCGTGAGACCTGGAACACGATGGTGCGGCCCGGCGTTGCCCTCTATGGATACTATTTGCCATTCACCCGCGCGGGCAGAGAGGTAAGCGGCGGCACTCTGCGGTTGGCCGTCAAGCCAATTTTGACCTGGAAAACTCGCATCCTCTCCTTGCGCGACTTTGGCGCCGGCCAGCCGCTGGGCTACGGCGGAACTTATGTCACCAAAGCTGCTGCGCACGTGGCCGTGTTGCCCGTAGGCTATGCCGACGGCTACAACCGGCAACTTTCCAACCGCGGACGCGTCGTTGTGCGCGACCACTACGCTCCGATCCTGGGCAGCATCTCGATGGATTTAACCCTGGTCGACGTGACCGGGATTCCCGGGATTACTGTTGGCGACGAGGTGATTCTGCTGGGAACGCGTGATGGGCTGAGTGTCGACGCTCTCGAACACGCCCGCCTGGCCAACAGTTCTCCATACGAGATTCTCTGCAACATTTCCAAGCGGGTTCCGCGTAGATACAGCGACCACGGTTCCTAACTTTGCGGTGTTCATCGTTCCTCCATCTACCCAGCTCGCCAGCGCGCTCGACACCTGAATCTGCAGCTTGGCGGCATACGGCGACGTTTCGCTGAAAGCCGGCGCGGGCCTCTGCTCCATCTTTGCTATAGTCCGAGCAAATGCCCTCCCGCTACGCGCAGTGGATGTATGACTGGGAACACCGCCTCACCTCGGTGGACAACAACCGGGTGGTGCGCCCGCTGGAGTGGGGTGTGGAGTGGGCGCGAGATTGGCCGTGCCGCAACGGCTGCCCCACCGGGCAGGCTGTGCAAAATTCAGAGAAGTTTTTTTACGATTTCAATCGACGAATTCTGGCTGCCAGCGACGAGTTTTATGCCTACACTCAGCCTTCGGACTACCGTTTGGAGGAGCGCGAAGTTCAGGTCTTTTCGACTCGCGAGGTGCCGGACCCAAAGCTCGAAGCGAAAGTGAAGGGAACTTCGGCCGAATTCCTGCGGTTCAGCTCGCCGGTGCGAACACCGTATCCGGAAAACAATCTGGTGAACGCGCGCTGGTTTCCGGCACGAGGAAGACGCGCTGTGGTCCTGCTGCCCCACTGGAATTCCGATGCGATTTCTTACGCGAGCCTTTGCCGCGTGCTGAACATGCTGGGCATCGCTGTGCTCCGTCTGAGCATGCCCTATCACGATATACGCATGCCGGCGGAGATTCAGCGTGCCGACTATGCCGTTTCGGCTAACATCGGGCGCACCCTCGATGCCGTGCGTCAGGGCGTGGTCGATGTCCGATGCTGCTTCGATTGGTTGGAACGCCAGGGATATCGCCAGACGGGAATCGTTGGCACCAGCCTGGGTTCATGCCTGGCTTTCATCGCGGCCGCGCACGATCCGCGGGTTCGTGTGGCTGTTTTCAACCACGCCTCCACTTATTTTGCAGACGTCGTCTGGCATGGGCAGTCGACACGGCACATCCGCCAAGGAATTGAACAGCAGATCGGGCTCGAGGAGTTGCGCCGGGCGTGGCTGGCGATCAGCCCGATGGCGTATTTCTCGCAGTTCTCCCGCTGGCCAAAGAAATCGCTGATCATCTACGCCAATTACGATCTGACTTTCCTGCCCGAGCTTTCACGCGACGCGGTAGCGGAATTCACGCGACACGGACTCGATCACAAAGTGGTGGTTCTGCCTTGCGGCCACTATACGACCGGAGAAGCGCCCTTCAAATACATTGACGGCTGGCAGATGGCCTCGTTCCTGCGGACAGCATGGTAGACGATGCGTACGGCTTTCCGCGTTGAGCGCCGAAGGGTCAGCTCAATGCCTGATCGTTTAGAATTGATGCATGGATTTCGTCTCTGCTCCCGGCCGCGATACGGTGGTTGAGCAGCGTCGTGGGGAATTCCTGATCAGTACCGACCGTAAGCGAGTAGACCGGGACGCAGTTCACGCGTTCCTTACGAGTTCTTACTGGGCGCGCGGCATTCCGCGCGAGGTGGTCGCAAGGTCGATTGAAAATTCTCTGTGTTTCGGGGTGTACGATGGTTTGGGCGCCCAGGTGGGCTTTGCCCGGGTGATCAGCGATTTTGCCACCTATGCTTATCTCGGCGATGTGTTTGTGTCGGAATCGCATCGCGGGCGCGGACTGGGCAAGTGGCTGATGGAATGCATCATGCAGCATCCTGCGCTGCAGAATTTGCGGCGCTGGAGTCTGGTGACGCGCGACGCCCATGGCTTGTACGCTCAGTTCGGATTTACGCCGCTGGCTGCGCCGGAGAAATTTATGGAACTGCACCGGCCGGACGTTTACGCTCCCGGTGCGCCGGTTTCGGGTGGTTTGTGACCCTGAGCGGCCCGGCTGAAACCGCTCAATTCGAATCGTGATTCACGGAAAGAGATTTGCCATGAAAATGAATCCCAGGTCCCGTCCGCTCTACGAAGTAGATCCCGAGGTCGCAGCCGCCATCGACAACGAAGCCCGTCGTCAGCACGAGGGACTCGAGCTGATCGCGTCGGAGAACTTCGTTAGCGAAGCCGTGCTGGAAGCCGCCGGATCAGTGTTCACGAACAAGTATGCCGAGGGATATCCCGGCAAGCGTTACTATGGCGGGTGCGAGTTCACCGATGTGGTGGAGAATCTGGCGCGCGACCGCGCCAGGCAATTGTTTGGCGCCGAGCACGCAAACGTGCAGCCGCACGCGGGATCGCAGGCCAACATGGCGGCCTACGCCGCCGTCCTGCAGCCCGGCGATAGCATTCTGGGCCTCAATCTCGCCCATGGCGGCCATCTCACGCACGGTCATCCGCTGAATTTTTCCGGCAAGACTTACAAGGTCATTCCGTATGGCGTCACCAGAGAAACGGAGACGATCGACTACGACGAACTGGAAAAGCTGGCTGAAAAAGAGAGGCCGAAGCTGATCATCGGAGGCGGCAGCGCATATCCGCGGATTATTGACTTTCCGCGCATGCGGCAGATCGCCGACAAGGTCGGAGCGATGTATCTCGTCGATATGGCGCACTTCGCCGGGCTGGTCGCCGGTGGAGTCCATCCTTCACCGGTGCCGTACGCGCAGATTGTGACTTCAACGACGCATAAGACCCTCCGCGGACCGCGTTCGGGCATGATTCTATCCAAGGCAGAATACGCGGCGTCGATCGACAAAGTTGTCTTCCCAGGAATGCAGGGCGGTCCGCTGGTGCACATTATCGCCGCCAAGGCGGTTTGCTTCCATGAAGCCATGCAGCCCGACTTCCGCGACTATGCCCGCCAGGTGGTGGCCAACGCGAAAGCGCTGGCGGAGGCTTTGGCCGCCGAAGGTTTTCGCATCATCTCCGGAGGGACCGACACCCATCTCATGCTGGTCGATGTCTTCTCCAAAGGAATGCTGGGCAGCGAGGCGGAGAAAGCTCTGGGCGAGGCCGGCATCACGGTGAACAAGAACGCGATTCCCTTCGATACCAACCCCCCGCTGAAGCCGAGCGGAATCCGCATCGGTTCTCCGGCGCTGACCACGCGGGGCATGAAGGAAGCGGAAATGCGGCAGATCGGCCGCTGGATCGCTGAAGCTCTGCTGCATCGCTCCGATTCGGCCGTGCTGGGCAAGGTCCGCAAACAGGTGCTCGATCTTTCCGAGCAGTTCCCACTCTATGCGGAGCGCAGGGCCCGGGCGCAGGCGGAAGTTCGGGCCTGAGCGCGATTCTTGTATATGGCCGCGGGCGCGCTGTGGTTAAATGCCATCCGTGAAGATCGCCATCGATATCCGGCGGATGAGCGAATTCGGCGTTGGGACCTACATTCGCAACGTGGTGCGAACCCTCGGCCGGCTGGACCACGACACCACCTACTTTCTGATTGGACCGCCCGCCAAGGTCAAAGAGATCGACTCTCTGCCGGAAAACTTTCACGGCATCCCGGTGGCCGAGCCGGAGCGCTCGCTCAAGAGTTTCCTCGAATTCCGTACCGTTGCGAGACGCCTGCAGTGCGACCTCATTCACATTCCAAATCTTTTTTCCGTTCCCCGCGACCTGCCGTGCCCTTATGTGATGACGGTTCACGACATGCTGGAGCACATGTCGCGGGCGCGCGAACAGAGCGGTTTCTGGCGCTCGGTGCATTTTCAGCTGACCAAGCGGGTGTTGAGCGGCGCGGTAAAGATTTTCGCCGTCTCGAATTTTACCAAGTGCGAAATCGAGAAATTGTTTGGCATCCCTGCAGAACGGATTGAAGTTGTGTACAACGCCATTGACGAACGCTTCCTGCGCGGACACGCGACGGCGGCCGACCGCCAGTTGATTGCCGAGCGCTATCTGGTGACGTATCCCTTTCTGCTCTATGCCGGGCGCATCAGTCCACACAAGAACGTCGTCCGCATGATCGAGGCCTTCTCGGCGTTGAAAACCGAATTGGAGAAAGACCATGCTTTCCCTGACCTGAAGCTGATCATCATTGGAGACGACCTTTCCGGCAATCCGGATTTGAGGCGGACGGTGATCCGAAGCGGCGTGCAGAATGATGTGCGCTTCCTCGGATTCGTGCCCATCGAGGTGCTGCGAATTTTCTACGATGCGGCCAAGATTTTCGTT
>Ga0335081_10007525_pt1 | contig 17411 bp, 16 predicted proteins | sample Lox_Sample_35_FD_206713 | JGI IMG/M metagenome (GOLD analysis project Ga0335081, IMG submission 206713) | Soil microbial communities from Loxahatchee National Wildlife Refuge, Florida, United States - Lox_Sample_3.5 | ecosystem: Environmental > Terrestrial > Soil > Wetlands | place: USA... | reverse complement strand
AAGAGAAGCAGGCCCAGGCAGACAGCCAGCCAGTCTTCGTTGAGTTTGGGTTTCATGCAAGTACCTCCGCTTTCGATATCGGCGCGGGGGACAGCGACGGTTCCTCGCGAACGGAGAGAGCTACCTTGTACAGTACGGTCAGAATCAGCGATCCGGCGGCCCAGATCGCCAGCGAGATCAGGCTTTCGGGCAAGGTCGGCGTGTATTCGGTCACCGCGCCAAGCGGCGACGGCACGAAACCGGCCACGATCAGACCGATGCCCTTATCAATCCAGAGCGAAAGAAACACCATCGCGCAGGCAAGGGCCAGCCACTTTTCGTTGTGGCGATACCGCGGAATCAGCAAGAGGACCAGCGAAAGGGCTGCGAGGATCATGGAAAGCCACATCCATGGGGCCAACCGAGCGTGGCCGTCCAGGCCCACGAACATATAGCGGAGCGATTCGGTGTGTTCGGGAATCCCGCTATAGAATGCCGTGAAGAACTCCATCAGCACGAAGAAGACGCTGATCACCATCGCGTAGGTGACGATGACGGCGAGCTTCTGAATCGCTTCGCGGCCGGGAGAAAACCGCGTGAGCTTCGAGGTCAACAGGCTGAGCAGAATCAGCAAGGCTGGACCCGACGCGAAGGCCGACGCCAGAAAGCGCGGGGCTAGGATGGCGCTCAACCACAACGGCCTGCCTGGCAGTCCGCTGTACAGGAAGGCCGTGACGGTGTGGATGCTTACCGCCCAGGGGATGGACAGGACGATGACCGGTTTGATCCAGCGCGGCGGCGCCACAGCTTCGCGCTCGGCGCGCAGCGTCACCAGCGCGATGACGGCGTTCAACAGCAGGTATCCGCCGAGCGAGATCATGTCCCAGAACATCAGGGAGTGCGGCGTGGGATAGAGCAGCACGTTTAGCACGCGCGTGGGCTGTCCCATGTCCACGAAGATGAAACACATGCACATGATCACGGCGGAGATGGCCAGGAATTCGCCGAAGATGGTCATGCGCGCGAACGCCTTGAAGTTGTGCAGGTAATAGGGAAGCACCACCATCACGGCAGACGCCGCCACTCCCACCAGGAATGTGAATTGGGCAATGTACAGCCCCCAGGTGACATCGCGGCTGAGGCCGGTGATCACCAGGCCGTTTTGCAACTGGTGCAGGTAGCAGGCCAGGCCGATGCCGATGACCAGCGCGAGGCCGCAGATCCAGAGCCAGTATCTGCGGCTTCCGGCGATGGCTTTTTCCAGCATGAACATGGCAGGTCCTCAAACCATATAAAAGATGTCCGGCCCGGTACCCAGCTCGGGCTTTCGCCGCACGTGACGCCGCGCGGCCAGCAACTCGCGGATCGGCGATTGCGGATCGGACAGGTTGCCGAACACCAAGGCTTTTTCCGGACAGGCTTCCACACACGCGGGCGGGCGGCCCACGGCCAGGCGTTCGGGGCAGAAGGTGCACTTCTCGACCACGCCCTTGGTGCGCGTGGGGAATGCGGGATCGGGATCATGGATATATGGGCGCGGATCCATCCAGTTGAAGCTGCGCGAACCATAAGGGCAGGCGGCCATGCAGTAGCGGCAGCCAATGCAGCGGTGCCAGTCCATATCGACGATGCCGTCGTCCCGCTTCCAGGTGGCCTGGGTGGGGCAGACGCGGACGCACGGCGGATTCTCGCAATGGTTGCAGAGCACCATCACCGGCGCGGCGCGCAGGGGAGAATACTCGTCCACCTGGCTCTGCAGAGCATGCTCGAAGGAGTCTTTCCAGATCCAGCGGACCTCGTGGCTGCGGTCCGGAATGGATGGCACGTTGTGGGCCGCATTGCACGCGGCAATGCACTTGGTGCAGTTGTCCTGCTTGAGGCATTTCGCGACGTCGATGGCCATCGCCCAGCGTTTGCCGGTGATGGCGCCAGCGGCTTTCCGCGCGGCAACCGCGAGGAAAGAGAGACCGGTCACGCGCAGGAAGGCTTTTCTGGAGAGGGTCATCTGGCGCTCCTCAGGACCGGCCTGGAATCGAGGTGGCAGTTCCAGCAGGCGGGCGATACGGCCGCATAGTTGTGGCAGCGGTCGCAGAACTCGGCCTTCGTACCGTGGCACTGCTCGAGGCACGTCGGCGTCAGGCTCATGACGTACCGCTTGCCGTCTGGCGCAGTGTAGTCGCGGCCGCCGGCACGGACCACTTCATCGCGCCAGTTCATCAGCAGCGTCATGTGAGAGGTCCGCATGTACTCCGCAGGCGCCACGCATTGCTTTTCGCTTGCCGGAAGCCGGACGTTCGGCCCCTTGGCAGTCACACCGGCCGAGAGGTTGTGCCACGCGGGAAAGGTCACCAGGGCCAGGAAAATGGCTAAACCGGAATAGATCAGGCCGCGATCACGCATGGGCCACCTCCTCAACCACCAGTGGCTCGCCGCGCAGATCGGTGGCACGTTCCTTTTCGCCGCGCATGACGAGAGCGTTGCCGACCAGCTCGTGGACGCCGGCCACTTCCACGCCCGGCACCCAGTATTCGAGCAGCGGCGGCAGGGTGGCTTTGTCGATGGCGCAGATGCAGGCCAGCAGGTTGACGCCGTGCTTCTCCTTGACGTACTTGACGGCATTGGCACGCGGCAGTCCGCCCCGCATGCGCATCTCGAAGTTCTCGTCTGTGCCCAGGCCGGAGCCGCTGCCGCAGCAGAAGGTCTGCTCGCGGATGGTGTTCTCGGGCATTTCGTGGAACCGATTGCAGACGTTGCGCAGGATGTAGCGCGGTTCTTCGAGCAGGCCCATGGCGCGCGCGGGATTGCAGGAGTCGTGGAAGGTGACGTTCCAGCGGTCGTTGCGGGAAGGATCCAGATGGAGCTTGCCGTTGTGAATGAGGTCCGCGGTGAACTCGCAGATGTGGACCATCTTGGTGGAGCGGGCATGTTCGAACCGTGTGCCCGTCACCGGCGAGACAGGCACATCCAGAAAGTCGGCGGGGCCGTTCATGGTATCCATGTACTGGTGAAGCACCCGCCACATATGGCCGCATTCGCCGCCGAGGATCCACTTCACCTTGAGACGCTGCGCTTCGGCGTAGATCTTGGCGTTCAGCCGCTTGATCATCTCGTGGGAGTTGAACAGGCCGAAGTTGCCGCCTTCCGAGGCGTAGGCGCTGAACGTGTAATCCACACCGACTTCGTGCAGCAGCGCGAGATAGCCGAGAAACGTGTAGTAGTGCGGCGTCCCGAAATAGTCGGCCGAGGGCACAATTAACAGAACCTCCGCGCCCTTGCGGTTGATGGACGCGTCGACCCGGATGCCCGTCAGCTCCTCCAATTCATCCACGGCGAAGTCGACGCTGTCCTTGAACCCGTGCGGCTGCACGCCCAGATGGTTGCCGGTGCGAAAGCAATTGGCTGCCGGCTCCAGCACCCAGTTGATGTTGCAGCCGATCAGGTTCAGCAGCTCGCGGACGATCATGGTGATCTCCGCGGTGTCGATGCCGTACGGGCAGAAGACCGAACAGCGGCGGCATTCGGTGCACTGGTGGAAGTAGTAGAACCACTCCTTGATGACGTCCTCGGTGAGGTCGCGGGCGCCCGCCAGGCTGCCGAACAGCCGGCCTGTGAGGGTGAAATAGCGGCGATACACCGAGCGCACCAGTTCGGCGCGCAGCACGGGCATGTTCTTGGGATCGCCCGACCCGATGTAGAAGTGGCACTTGTCGGCGCAGGCGCCGCATCGGACGCAAATGTCCATGAACAGGCGGAACGACCGGAATTTCTCCAAACGCTCCTTCATTCCGTCCAGGATGATCCGCTTCCAGTCCGCCGGCAGCTTCCAATCGACGTTGAACGGCTGCCACTCGCGCGGATTGGGCAGGCCCAGATAATTAAGGTTCTTGGCGAGCGCGCTGTAGCAGAAGGTGCCCTTGCGGAACTCGACCGCCGGCTCCATCCAGGACTTGGGCGGGTTCTCGTACTGGATCTGGACGAGCTCTTCCGGTTTCGGGTTCGACATGGGTCAGCGCCTTTCCACCGGCAATCCGGCCGCCTCGATCTTCTCCCGGAACTCGTCCTCCCACTCTTCGTAGGTGTGGACCTTGACCGGATAGTTCCACGGGTTGACATGCCGTTTGCTGCGATTGTTGTTGGCGAGGTTGCGGGTGGGGCTGAGAAAGATGCCGCCCATGTGCACCAGCTTGCTGAACGGCAGGTAGGCAGCCAGGGTGCTGACCAGCGCCAGGTGGGCGAAGAACCAGGGGCTCAGGTTCCGCGGGACGGATGGCGAAAAGACCGCCAGCGAGAGCGCGAGTTGCTTCACGGCTATGGCGTCCACCCTGGCGAAGTAGCGCATCCAGACTCCCGTGACGGCGACGCCGAGCAGCAGGAACAAAGCCAAATAGTCCGTAAACAGCGATATATAAAGGAGTTGTGGCTCCCTCAGCCGGCGCTGGAGCAGGTACAAGAGCGCGGCGATCAGGACGATGTCGGTAGCGTAGAGGACCGGCGCGCCGACCTGAAAGAAGCCGTCGACGCGTTCGAGGAACAAAGCCAATTTGGGCACGGGTTCCACCACCAGCCGCAGGTGGCGAAGCAGCACGACAAGGAGGGACCAATGGAAAGCCAGGGCGCCCAGCCAGAGCCACTTGGCTTCGCACTGAATCAGCCTGGGGCCATCCTGCAGCCGCGCCCGCGTGTTGCGAAACAGGCTGCGGAACAGGAGCACCTCCAGGCCCATCCTGGCGAGCACGCCGGGCGTTGAAGATGGGCTTTCGAGCCAGCCGGCTTTGATCCAAGGCAGCGACTTCTGCTGGCCGCACACGGTGGGAATGCGGAACGGCACGGGCGAGGCCGCCCAGCGGATCACGCGCCAGCTCATCCCGATCAGAAAGACCGCCAGCGCGCAGTACGGAACAACAATGGCGACCAGCGGCTTCAGCGCATCAACCTGACTGGCGGCGGCCATGAGCGCGACTGCGGTGACGGCAAGCAACGCGCCGAAGGCTCGTCTCATGCGTCGCCTCGTTCCTGCCAGTCCGGCCCATCGCGCTGAGTCAACCTGCGCTCCATGACGTACACTCGGCGGCGGGCTTCGTTCGTCCTTGCCTGGTAGGTCCGTTCGCGGTACTTGACGTAGAGATCGAAGGCCAGCAGCGCCAGCTCGTCGATGCGGCCATCCAGGAGTTCCTTCTCCGCCCCGGTAACTTGAACCCGCAGGATATCCTTGAGCTGGAACAGAAACTCCACAGCGCGGCTGGGCTCGAGCTGCTGGATGGCCCGAATCTGCATGACTGAATCCAGCGCTTCGGCGCAGCGGCCGCGGTCCATGCCACGCAGCAGCTCATCGAGCAGGATGCCGAGCGCCCGCCGGATGGTGTGACCCGCGGGGTTGCGAAACGGGTCGCGCTCCCGGGCCATGAACTCCGCGCTCTGGTACGGATAGGAGCGCAGCACGCGCCACAGCCAGAGCTCGGCGATGTCTTGCTTGTTCTGCACCGCCACGAGTGGCCTCCTGGTCTACACGCAGCCGGTCGGTTTGGGCAGACCGGCGAGCTTACAGGCGCCCTTGGCCGGACCTGACGGGAACATCTGATAGATTTCGTTCAGCTTGAATCCCGTCTCCTTGCACAGCTTGCGGATCATGGGCGCGATGCCGAACTGAAGGTAGTAGTTGCGGAGATAGTTGATGATCTTCCAGTGGTTGTCGGTCAGCTCCGTCACCCCTTCGGTGGTCGCGAAATCGGCCGCGACGTCCTGGTTCCAGATGGTCGGCTCCTGCAGAAAACCGTCCTCGTCTACGTCGTATTTCTTGCCGTTGACTTCAAACAGTGGCACTGTGGGTACCTCCTTAGTTCATCTCGATGTAACCGCAGGGGCAGGCATCGGCGCACTTCTTGCAGCCGTTGCACAGCTCCAGCTTGACCTTGTAGTGTTCGCCCTTGGGCAGCTTGACGAAACAGTTGGTGGTGCAGTACATCCAGCAGGTTTCGCAATCCATGCACATACCGCAGGACATGCACCGTTTGGCTTCCTCTAGCGCTTCGGCTTCCGGCAAACCCAACTGCACTTCAGTGTCGGGGGCGCGCTCCGCAGCGGGGACATGCTGACGCTCGTGACGCTCAGCCGGCTTGTACCAATCGAGCTTCACGCGGTCCGTACCGATGCAGGGGGTTGGGGCCGGCTTGTTGAGCGGCTTGCCCTGAATCCACGCGTCGATGGCTTCGGCGGCAAAACGGCCTTGCGAGATGGCGATCGTCACGAGGCCCAATTCCACGCCGTCGCCGCCGGCGAAGACGCCTTCCATGCCTGGAATAGCGGCATCTTCCGCCTGAATCCACCTGCCTCCATCTCGGACAATGTCGAGCCCGTTGATTCGCGGTTCCTGGCTGATGGCTGCGATGATGGCGGTGGCTTCCAGGTCAAACTCGGACCCGGGACGGGGCACCGGCCTCGGCCGGCCGGAGGCATCCGGCGCACCCAGATCCATCCGGACACAACGCATGCCCACGGCCAGCCCGTTCCGCCGCAGGACCTCCACGGGGGCCGTAAGGAGCTGAATCGTGACGCCCTCTTCTAGCGCGCCGTCGATCTCCGGCTTGATGGCCGGCATTTCGGCGCGGGAGCGGCGGTACACGATGGTGACCTCGGCTCCGAGCCGCCTGCTGACGCGGGCGGAGTCGATGGCGGTATCGCCGCCGCCGATCACCAGCACCCTGCCTCCGACGGGCACTTCCTCGCCGCTGTTCACGCGGTTGAGGAATTCCGTTCCGGTGAAGACGTTGGGCGCGTCCTCTCCGGGAATCCGCAAGGCGATGCCGCGGTGGGCGCCGATACCCACGAAGACGGCCTTGTATTCACCTCGCAACTGGTCGAGCGAAACGTTGGCGCCGATCACCGCGTTACACTGCAGCGAGACGCCGAGGTCGAGGATGCGCTGGATCTCGCCATCCAGCACTGCGCGCGGCAGCCGGTACCTTGGAATGCCGTAGCGCAACATGCCGCCCGGCTGGCTGAAGGCCTCGAAAACGGTAACCGGATATCCCCGGCGCGCGAGCTGGTAGGCGCACGAAAGGCCGGCGGGCCCAGCGCCGACTACGGCGATTTTTTCGGAATGTTTCTCCGCGGCCAGGTGCGACAGTTTCAGGTTGTGGGCGATGCCGAAATCGCCGATGAATTGCTCCAGGGCATTGATGGCGACCGCGCCATCCTTCAGGCGGCGATTGCAGGCATCCTCGCAGGGATGGGGGCAGACCCGGCCACAGACGGCGGGGAACGGATTGCGGTCGGTAATGATACTCCAGGCGATGCGGTACGCTTCCTCGTTGGTGCGGCCGTACGCCTCGGCCTGAGCGATGGTAGTGAGCCAGCTCCGGATGTCGGCGCCGCTCGGACAGCCGCCGCCGCAGGGCGGCGTCTTCGCCAGATATACAGGCCGCAAGGGGCTGATCTCGGCCCCGGCCGGGGCGGCCGCCTTGATCACCGGTTTCTTGACTTCCTTGAAGAGCGGCATAACGGAGCCTTACGCGTATGGGTAGATGTTGCGTTTGAAATCCTCGAGCTGGCCGAGGAGACGGTCGTGCTTCTTTTCGTCCTCGATCAGGTACGTCAGCAAATGCCGCTGTACAAACAGGCGGCAGTTCTTCAGCGCCTTCTCGGCCAACGCGATGGTCTGTTTCTCCATGTCGGCGTGCTTCTCCACCATGTCCCAGATTTCGCCCAGCTCTTCGGGAGTGAGGGTGAAGGCCTGGCGCTCGATGCTGCCGAGCAGTACTTCCTGCACGCGGAAGTGCATCTCGGAGTCCTGGCGGATGATCTCCATGAGCAGCCGAATCAGCGGGTTCTTGGTTTTGGCGATGACCTCGGTGGTGTGGCCGATGGTCGCGGTTTCGAGAGTTTGCCAGTTCTGGAGAACGGCGGTCAGCTCTTCGGGATTCGTGGTTGTCTTGGGAGTCATCGGTAGCTCTTCTCCTCGTTTCGATGTGGCCGGCTTTCAGCCGGCGGGACCCGCTGGAGAGCGGGTCCGCAGCCAGGATTGGCTGCCCCACTAGAACCGGATGTGGGTCGAACGGGCATAGGTCTGGCCGGCGTTTTTGAAATCGTCGATGTGATAGCGGGTGAATTCGATGCCGGTCAACTGGAAGAATTTCGGCCAGCCGATGCGATCGATCCACTCGCCAAGCCGTTCGAACTTCCGCGCGTTAGCCGCATAAACGTCCACGATTCTCTTCACTGCTTCTACTGCCTCGGGCCAACGCGGCGGGCTGTTGGGCAGGAACGGAATTGCGAGCTTAGTGAACTTCGGAGTGGTGCGGGCGTTGCTCACCTTGCCGCCAACCCATATGGAGAGCCCGTCGTTCTCGGGGTCGTTCAACGGCATGGCAGGGCAGACGGTGTAGCAGTTGCCGCAGTACATGCACTGTTCTTCAATCACGTCGACCGACGGCTTGCCGTCCCTGGTGGCTGGCCGAATGGCGCCGGTGGGACAGGACGCGATCAAGGTGGGCACTTCGCAGATCTTGGGGAGGATATCGTGGCGGACCTTGGGCGGCTTGCGGTGGATGCCGAGCACGGCGATGTCGGAACAATGCACGGCGCCGCACATGTTCAGGCAGCAGGCCACCGCGATGCGCAGCTTGGCGGGCAGGTTTTCCTCCACGAAACGCGGATAGAGCGCATCCATGAGGCACTTCACCAGGCCGGAAGCGTCGGTGGCGGAGGAGTGGCAGTGCACCCATCCCTGGGTATGGACGATGTTGCTGATGCTGTTGTTGGTGCCGCCCACGGGAAAACCGGCGGCCCGCAGGTCGGCGATCAATGGGTCGACATTGGCGCGGTTGTCGAGCAGAAACTCCACGTTGTTCCGGCTGGTGAAGCGGAGGTAGCCGCCGCAGTACTTGTCCGCCAAGTCCGCGAACAAACGGATGGTGTGCACGCTCAGCAGGCGGGGCGAACCGGCCCGCACCGTGTAGAGCTTCTCGTCCGATTCGGCTACGTGGCAAAGCACTCCGGGAGCCAGCGTCTCGTGGTACTTCCACTGCCCGTAGTTCCTCTTGATGATGGGGGGCAGGAACTTCTCGTAGTGCGGCGGACCGATATCGGTGATTCTCTTGGCTTGCGGTGTCATTGGCTCACCTCCTCGCTGCTTGGTTGTTTGGCCTGGAAGAAAATGTATGGGTTGTCCCGCGGCGCAGCGACCATCTCGGGGGCCGGATCGAGCCCGATCCCATCGAGGAAGTTGGCCATCCCGACGCGCTGGATCAGCTCGCCGATCCTCTCGCGGTTCTTGCCGTATTCATCCCAGAACTCCCAGAGGCGCTTGATCAGCTCTTTCATTGTGTCCAGCAATTCCGCCTCAGGAACGAAGGGAACCAGCACGGATGACAGCAGCGCGCCCTGGACGATGGGCGCCTTGGCGCCGATCAGAATGGCCGCGCCGCGCTCCTTGCCGGGCCGCAGCGCTTTGGGCATGACGTTGATGCAGTGCATGCAGCGGACGCATTCGCTATTCTCGATCGTCAGTTTCATGCCGTCCCAGCTCATGCAGCGGCTGGGGCAGCGGTCGCAGACGTCCTTCTGGATGTTGAGGCCCGCGGCGGCGTATTCGGCCACGGCCGCGTCATCCTGCTGGATATCGTCTTTCCAGATTCCGATGATGGACAGGTCGGCGCGCGCCGCTGACGCCACGCAGTCGTTGGGGCAGCCGGCGCACTTGATCTTGAACTTGTAGGGAAAGGGCGGGCGGTGCAGTTCGTCCTGGTAGGCCTGAGTGAGGTCGTTGCACAGCTTCATGGTGTCGTAGCAGGCCCACTCGCAACGCGCCGGCCCGACACAGCAGGAAGGCGTCCGCATGCACGATCCGGAGCCGCCCAGGTCGAAACCCGCGGCGGTCAGCTCGGCGAAGGCAGGTTCCAGCTCGGCGGTCTTCGTGCCGAGGAAGATGATGTCGCCGGTGGAGCCGTGCATGTTAGTCAGACCGGATCCATGGCGCTCCCAGATGCCGCAGAGGGTGCGCAGGGCATCGCTGGTGTAGAACCAGCCGGAGGGCTGGTTGACGCGCATGGTGTGGAAGTGCGCCACCTTCGGGAACTGGTCGGGGACGTCGCTGTAGCGACCGATGACGCCGCCCCCATAGCCGAGCACGCCCACGATGCCGCCGTGCTTCCAGTGGCCCTTCTTCTCCTCGTAGGAGAGTTCGAGCTGCCCCAGCAAGTCGTCGCACATCGGGCTGACGTCGCTGGTTTTCTTGATCTCCGTCACGAAGCTCGGCCAGGGTCCCTTTTCCAGCTCGTCCAGCAGCTTCGTTTTCGGCTTTCCGTTTTCGGCCATGTTTTCTCCTATGAACGTTGATTACCTTTCCTGATACTCGCCAGCGCCACCGTCCGGTACGCCAGGTGGGCGAATTTGCTGTAAGGCGCGTAGAGCAGCAAACTGAAGACCAGCACAAGGTGAATGAAGTAGACCGCGTACATCACCTCGGTGCGCGCCAGCCTAAGAAGCTCAGAAACAATCCCCGTAAAGACGACACCCGCCAACGCCGTTACGAAGGACCAATCGAAATAGGTGCTCCCGGCCCGCCTGGCGCGGCCGCCAGTGCGGCGCACCAAAAGCAGCACCACTCCAACGAGCGCCAGTGCGGCGGAAGCGTTGGCAAAGAGTTTCAGGGGGCTGTCCAGAGCGAGCGGAGTCCGCAGCACCCCGGCCATGGTTCCGAGTCCGGCGATCGTGCCTACAAGCGCCAGACCGATGAAACCCCAGAAGGTGAGCAGGTGAGCCAACCGGAGCCCGGAGCTTTCGCACTCCGAGAAGCGCCGGTGAGTGGCAATGTCTCGCACCGCGTCCGGGATTCCGCCGGCCATTCCCCTGCCGGATTCGTGCAGGCCGCGGACGAACCGCACGATTCCCACCACAAAGGCCAGCAGCGCGAAACCCGAGACCGCAAAGAACAACGGCTCGATCGTGCTTGCCGGGAACAGGGTTCCGAACTCGAACGGAACGGCGGGGACAGGTTTCGGCGCCCATAGCCAGACGGAGGTGAAAATCAGCGCGGGCAGAAGCAACAGCAGCGGGAGAGCTTTGGGAGTGGCAACCAGGGACCCCAGAAATCGCGGGAACGCAAACTGGCGAATCACCTCGCGGCGCACCGCGCCCAACACGTCGCCCGGCCGGGCGCCGCGCGGGCAGCGCTCGGTGCAGTCGCCGCAGTTGTAGCAGAACCAGACGGCCGGATCCGCAGCGAGCCGGTCCTTCAGGCCCCACTGCGCTTCCATCATCTGCTTGCGCGGAAACGTGCAGCTATCCTGCGAAAGCTCGCAAACCGCCGAGCACGTGGCGCACTGATAGCACTTCTTCAGGTCTTCTCCGCCCGAGGCCAGGACACGCCGCAGAAAGTCCCGATCGGGCTGAAGTGCGATGGCGTCTCCCATGGCTCAAAACCCCTTGTACGGATTGGGACCCAATTCTCGAATCCGTTCCGCGAAGCTGTTGAAGATTTCCGGCAGCTTTTCCCACTCATTGATGGCGAGCTGCGTCAACTGCAGGCGCTCGGGCTCGAGTTGCAGCCTCTGCAGGGTCTCTTTGACGTTTTCGAGCCGCTTTTGCGCCAGCTCGCTCCCCTTGGTGAAATGGCACTGGTAGTCGTCGCCGTACTGGCAGCCGACCATGATCACGCCATCCATGCCGCGCGAGAGAGCGTCGGCAATCCAGACGATATTCAGCGACCCCAGGCAGCGCAAGGGAATGACGCGCACGGTGGGATCGTATTGGCGCCGTTTCAAGCCGGCGAGATCTAAAGCGGGGTAGGCATCGTTCTCACAAACGAGGGCCAGAATTCGCGGTTTCTCTTCGTCCTCTTCGGGAACTTCGATGGCCTTGATCATGGACGCGATCATGTCGACCGAGTAGTTGTGGAACGACACGATGCGTTCGGGGCAAGCGCCCATGCAGACGCCACAGCGCCGGCAACGGTACGTGTTCGGCTTGGGCGTGCCTTTGACGTCCTCATCCAAGGCGCCGAACGGGCATTCTTCGGTGCACCGTTTGCATTGCGTGCAGCGCTGCAGGAAGAACGAGGGGTACGACAGGTCACCGCCGCGCGGGTGAACCGCCCGGCCGCAGGAAGCCAGTTCGACGCTCTGAATGGCTTTGAGTGCAGCCCCGGCCGCATCCAGGCGGGCCTGAGCTTCGTCCATGGGAGCACGCACAGCTCCGGCCGCATAGATCCCGGTCCGCCGCGTCTCGTAGGGGAAACAGACGAAGTGCGAATCGGGGAAACCATCCTGCAGCACGGGCAGCTCAGGTCCCTGCCGATAAGCCAGTTGCAGGATCTGGTCAGTGCCGTTGGGCACCATGCCAGTGGCGAGCACCACCAGGTCGACCTGCAATACGATCGACTCGCCCAGAAGCGTGTGGTCTACGGTGACCGACAGGAGGCCGTCCGGCGACTTTTTTACCGACGTCACCTCGCCCTTAGTGAAGAAGTTCAGCGGCTGGTCCTGCGCCGCGCGGTAGAAGCGCTCGTACTGCCCGGGTGTCCGGATGTCTCTATAAACGACGTACACTTCGGCTTCCGGATCCTGCTCGTGAATGTAGGTGGTCTGCGCCAGCGTTCCCAGGCAGCACGTTGAGGAGCAATACGGGAGGTGGTCTTTGTCGCGCGAGCCGGCGCACTGCACGAACAGCACGCGCCGGGCGCGCTGGCCGTCGGACGGCCGCACGATCGGGCCTTTCGCCGCCATGCGTTCGAACTCGAGGTTCGTGATCACGTTCGGGCTGATGCCGTATCCAAGGTGAACGAGGCGCGAAGCGTCATACGGTTTCCAGCCGGTGGCCACCACGATGGCGCCGGCGCGAACGGTATGCTGGCCGGATTCGACGTCCAGTGTCACGTCGAACATTCCAGGCTGCCCTTCGATCCTGGCGATCTGCCCCGAACAGAAGACCCGAATGCGGGAATGGGCATAAGCCGCTTCGATGCTCGCCTGGATTCCATCGGCGACGAGCGCGGTGTAAGGCGGTTCCGCGGGGAAGTGTTTCTTCGCCAGGGCCGCGCGGCCGCCCAGGTTCTTTTCCTTTTCCACGAGGAAGACCGCGTATCCAGCGTGGGCGGCTTCGAGCGCGGCGGTGATCCCGGTAACGCCGCCGCCCACCACCAGCAGAGCCTTCGAAATCTCATCCGCCAGCGGCTTGAGCGGCTCCATCTTCATGGCGCGCGCGACGCCCATGCGCAGGTAGTCTGCCGCGAGCATCTGGGTATCTTCGTCGTTGGGCTTGTGGGACCAGGCAACGTGCTCGCGGAGATTGACGCGCTCGACCACCGAGCCGTGATTGAAGCTGAAAGCTTCTGCCTTGAAGCGGGATGAGCAGGCCGCCACGACCACCGTGTCGACGGCGCCGCCGGCGAGGTCCTGGCGGATTTGGGCGCATCCCTCCGCGCCGCACAGCGCGGCATGTGTGCGGCAGACGGCAGCATGGCACTCGCTGTTGGCCAGTTTGGCGAGTTGGGCTGCGTCGAGGGCGTCGCCAATCGAACATCCGGTGCAGAGATAAACGCCGAGCTTACCGGCCATGGTTGACGCTCCCCCTGGCGCATTGCAGCGCTTTTAGGGCTGCGGCCGTCGCGTCCTGTACGGAGGACGTCACTTCGGCCGGCCTGCGGATACACCCCGCCGCGTAGAGGCCGCTCGACCCGTTAGGCGCATTCAGAAATCCGAATTCGTCGCGATGGAATGCCGCGGGCAGCCCGCCGGTTTCGGGAACAATTCCGGTGGCCAGCACGACCAGTTCGAAATGTTCGGTGCTCTTGCGGCCGGCCAGCGCGTCTTCGGCGGTCAGCAGGAGGTCGCCGGTGGCGCGATTCTCCTCGACCCGCGCGACTGTCCCTTTGACCAGGCGAATCGCGGCGTCATGCTCCACGCGCGCGGCAAATTCTTCAAGCCTTCCCGGTGTGCGAATGTCGATATAGAAAACGGTGATGGCAGTTTCGGGGTACAGCGCGCGGATGTAGGCAGCTTGTTTCACGGATGCAGCGCAACACACGGCGGAACAGTAGGGGAGGTGGTTCTCATCGCGCGAGCCGGCGCATTGCACGAACGCGACTGTCCGCGGTTCCTTGCCATCGGACGGCCGCAGGATGCGGCCGGCGGTTGGGCCGTCGGCGGCGGCCATGCGTTCCAGCATCACGTTCGTCACCACGTTGGCGCACTTGCCGAACCCGAGATGATCGAGGCCTGAGGCATCGTATGGTTTCCACCCGGCAGCCGCGATAATTGCGCAGACGGTGAATTTGCGGACCACCGGCTGCGCGTCGAGATCGATCGCGTGGTAGTCGCAGGATTTTTCACAGGCTTTGCAGCCCGCCGAACAGACGGAACGGTCGATGGCGTACAGCGCCGGATACGCCATGCCGTGCGGCAGGTAGGCTGCTTTGGATTTGGATAGACCATAGTTGAAATCGTCGCGGCGTTCGACCGGGCAGATGCGCTCGCAAGCCCCGCACAGCGTGCAGGCATCCGTCACGAACCGCGGACGGACCTGCACCTGCACTTCGTACCGCCCCGCCTGTCCCGTCATTTCCGCCACCTCGGCCAGCGTCAGCACGGTGATGGCGGGATTATCGCGGAGCCGGCGATAGTGCATTTCGAGACCGCAGGCGGGCGGGCAGAGCTTGGGGAAATACTGGTGCATGCGCGCGACGCGCCCGCCCAGGCTGGCCGACTTCTCGACCAGCACTACCTGGCAGCCCGCGTCGGCCAATTCGACCGCGGCCGCCATACCGGCGATGCCACCGCCGATCACCAGCACGGGCAAGGAATCCGCGTTCATATGGCCCTCTCTCGCGCCGCGGCGCCGGGACGAAGCTTCATCGAGCGCTCGCCGAAAATTGAGAATCGGAGCCACTGAACGGCGAAGTCCAGGAGATCCTGGTCGTCGGCGCGGAGGGCTTCGACGCGCGCCTCGTCAATCTCGAACAAGCTCAGGAATCGCGTCTCGAACACGAAGCGCCGGAAGCGGTCGAGATCGTAGCAGGCCATGTAGAACATGTCGGCCTGTTGCGGAGTCAGCGCGCCGCTGTTCCAGAAATCGTGAAGAGTCAGTTCCTTGAATCCGCCGGACATCATTTCGAACTCGTCGATGCCCTGGCACTCGATCCATTCGCGCACGGAAAGCGAGACGCCCTCGCCGTGGCCCTGGCAGAGGTTCTCGCGAATCAGGAAATGGAACCGGCGGTCGGTGGGTGTCGCCGATTTTGGCTCGGCCACGCCGAGCGGGTACATGCGGCACGCCCAGGGGCGGTCACGGTAGATCCCGCAGCCCTGTTCGGAAAGGAACCGGCACTGCTTGGACTCTTCCTGCATCTTCAGAATCACGACCGGAAACTTCTGATCGGGATTCTGCAACCGCAGCGTGTACCGCTCCAGGAATTCGGAGGAATCGGTCCCCAAGGAGCGCTTCATGCGCAGCACGTCGTAGGGCGTAAGCACGATGGTGACGTCGCGGCAGCAGTGGCCGAAGCAGCTCAACTGCGGGCTGCACTGAAACATGAACCGGTCGTCCAGCCCCAGCCGCGGGCATTCTTTCAGAATCTTCTCGGGTGTGACCGGATCACCGGACATGGGATTGCGCCTCCTCGGCGTCAAGAATGCTGCTTCGGAGAGCCTCCGGAGACCAGACCGGCAGCGGTCCGGCTTGGCCGCTCATAGGTTCCAGGCGGTGCCGGTAGGAGGCCTGCACGTTGTATTGGTTTTCCATCCACGCCCAGCCACGCACGTAGTACGGGCAGGCATCGTCGAAGCAGACATACTGAAACTCGCCTCCCCAACTGGAGCCTTGGGGGTTGGCCCACCGCAGCATGCGGCTGCCGCAATGCGGGCACTCAGGGCAAGTGATATCCATGGGACAGGAACCGTTAAGGGCGGGAGGTTTCCGGGGCCTCCCGCCCCTCCTCGGCAGTCTCAGGTGCGCGCTAGCGCGGGCTCCTTCGGCTGCGTACTGAAGATGTGCAAGATCGGCCGGGCCTTGGTTTCCCAGGTATCGGTCTTGGGATCGAACCGGCAGTTTGCAAAGACGTGCCACTTGTCCTCGTCGATCTGCGGCTTGTCGGCGCGGAAATAATAGCCCGGCCACCGCGTCTCTTCGCGGAACAGGATGGTGCGGACGTGCGCCTCGGCCTGCCACATGCGGTGCGTGTTCTCCCAACAGCGCATGAGCTCGTGGAGATTGGCGGCCGCCAGCTTCGCGGAATCCTCCTTCAGATACGCCAGCAACTCCAGCGCCTTCTTGAGGAGGGCTTCATTGGTAGTAAACTGCGCCGTGATGCCGCCGGCGTACTCGTCCATGATCTTCTGCAGACGGAACATGAACATCCGGGGTTTGATGTAATTCGGATTGATCTCCGGATCGGTGGTGGCCTTGCTGAACTGCTCGAAGGTGCCGAGCGGCTTCAGGATTTCGGCCTTGAGCGCTTCCAGCGCGGCTGGTTCCAGAACCGGCAGCTGGTTGTTCTCCACGATGAACTTGATCGCGGCCTTGGCGGCGATGCGCCCCTCGGCGTGCGACCCCGAAGAAAACTTGTGGCTGGATGCGCCCGAAGCGTCGCCGGCGCAGAAGAGACCTTTCACCGTCGACATGTGGGCATAGCCCCAGAAGTAGGCGGCCTTGGTCTCGTCGGTCTGCAAGTCTTCGGGTCCGCTGATCCAGGCGCCCGAAGCGCCGGAGTGCGAACCGATGAAGTAGGGCTCGGCCGCCGCGATTTCCGAGCTGCGCTCTTCGGGCTGAACGTTGGTGGAAGCCCAGAGCAGAGCCTGCGAAATCGTCATGTCGAGGAAATCCTCCCAGGCTTCGGACTCGAGCTCTTTCATTTTCTTCTTGTAGGCCTTCTCATCGCCCTTGTAGGTGTCGGCGATCTTCTGGATGGCCTCTTCGGTGCGCATGTAGATGGGGCCTTTGCCATCCATCACGTCGAGCATGCCCATGTAGTTGCGCAGGTTCGCCGGGATGGGTTTCACGCGGCCGTATGGGCCCCATTTTTCCAGCTCGGGCCTGCGTTCTACCATGTAGTCGCCGCCCTGCGAGTTGGTGGCGCGGGATTTGAACAGCAGGAACCAGGCTCCCACAGGGCCGTAGGCGTCTTTGAACCGCACTGGGATAAAGCGGACTTCCTGGCACGTCATCTCGGCGCCGGCCTTGATGGTGAAGTAGGCGGAGGAGCCGGAGTTCCACGGTGGATACCAGGCGCGGCCCATTCCTTCGCCGGAGCTGCGCGGTTTGAACACATGCACCGCGCCACCCATGGCGACCAGCGTGGCTTTGGATTTGAACACGTAGAACTTGTTCTCGCGAACAGAGAAGCCCACCGCGCCGGCGCAGCGTTCGCCATCCATGAGCGGGCCGACGATGAATACCCGCTCGAAGATCTCGCCGACGCCGTCGGCCAGCAGCGCGTTCTTGGC
>Ga0335081_10007524_pt1 | contig 17414 bp, 16 predicted proteins | sample Lox_Sample_35_FD_206713 | JGI IMG/M metagenome (GOLD analysis project Ga0335081, IMG submission 206713) | Soil microbial communities from Loxahatchee National Wildlife Refuge, Florida, United States - Lox_Sample_3.5 | ecosystem: Environmental > Terrestrial > Soil > Wetlands | place: USA... | reverse complement strand
CCCGGGGGAGGCGGCACGCAGCGCTTGCCCAGGCTGGTCGGCAAGGGCCGGGCTCTTCAGCTCATTCTCTCCGGAGAGATCATTAATGCCGCCGAAGCTTATCGCATTGGCTTGGTCAACGAAGTCGTCCCGGCCGCGGATCTCATCCCGCGTGCGGAAACGATCCTGAAACAGATCTTGGTTAATGCCCCAATCGCCGTTCAGTACTCGCTGGAGGCGGTGAACAAAGGATTGGAAACCAGCCAGGCTGAGGGTTTCGCGCTGGAGGCCTCGTTCTTTGGTATCTGCGCAGCAACAGAAGACAAAAAGGAAGGAACTACCGCATTCCTCGAAAAGCGAGCAGCGCAATTCCAGGGGCGCTGAAGCGCGAGTCGATCACTAAATGGAGACACTCATGGCAACTGAGAACATCTTTTCGGGATTGAAGGTCGTGGACCTGTCGAGTTTCATCGCGGGGCCGTCCGCTGCGGTGATCCTGTCCGATTATGGCGCGGACGTAATTAAGGTCGAACCCCCCACCGGTGACACTTGGCGAATTGGTTACAAGCTTCCGCCCCAGCCGCGATCCCATGACAACTACCCCTGGCATCTGAACAATCGCAACAAGAGGGGAATGGCCCTCAATCTGAAATCTCCGCAAGCGGCCGAGATTCTGGAACGGCTGGTCAAGTGGGCGGACGTGCTCATCGTCAACACGCCGCATCCGGCCCGTAAGAAGCTGAAGCTGGAGTACGAGGACGTCGCCCAGTGGAATCCCCGACTGGTTTATGCTGACCTTACCGGTTACGGTGAAAATGGCCCCGACGCTAGCCTCCCAGGATTCGATATCACAGCATATTGGGCCAGATCCGGCTTGCTGTCGCTGACCCGCGATGCAGGCGCTCCACCCACTCTCCCTCCATCGGGCAGTGGAGACCACGCAACCGCGGTTACTCTGTTTTCCGCGATTGTGACGGCTCTGTACCGGCGCGAACGGACTGGAAACGGTTCGTACGTTACAACCTCGCTCCTGGCTGCTGGAGTCTGGTCCTGCGGTGTCTACGTTCAGGCCGCGCTTTGCGAGGCCACGTTCTTCCCCCTGCATGATCGGCTGCAGCCACCGAACGCACTCATAAATATGTACCGAGCTTCGGACGACAACTGGTTCGTACTTGTCCTCACGCCCGACAAGTGGCCGGCTCTGGCGAACGGAATTGGCCGCGCTGAGCTGCTGACAGATCCGCGCTTTGCCGATCCGGCGAAGCATGCCGCGAATTCGGCTGAGCTCACGGCCATTCTCGACGAAGAATTCCGCTCACAACCGATGTCGCACTGGAACGAGGTTTTCGATCAGGGTCACCTCACATTTGGCGTCGTTCACGCTCCCAGCGAGGTCGTCAAAGACCCGCAGCTCGCGGCGAACGGAATCGTCGTGCCGCTCGAGGGCGCCGGAGGAAATCTGAAGCTTACGATCAGCAGTCCGATCCAGGTACACAATGTCGCTAAAGTGCCCGCCAAACGCGCGCCGGAAATCGGCGAGCACAACGAAGAAGTGCTGAAGGAACTCGGTTTCACCGGTGACGAAATCGATGGCTTACGCGAGAGCGGCGCCATTCCACATGTTTCTCCGGCGCTGGTAACCGCGGGGCGCTAGCGACTAGCAAGTTGAAAGCCTCCTATGACGCGTATGTCTGGCACTGTTCGGCGAGTGGCGTCCACCGTGTTGCCAAGCAAGTTGGGCACGTTCCGTATAATTGGCTTTGAGCGCGCACTAGTCGGCAGAGGATACGCTGAGACCGCGATCGCTCTCATCTTGGGCGATCCGACGCACAGGGCTCCACTCTTACGTATCCATTCGCAATGCTTCACGGGCGATGTGCTCAAATCGCTTCGTTGCGATTGCGGAGACCAGTTGGAACTCGCAATGCGAACCATAGCCGCGGAAGGATGCGGTCTGTTGATCTACGAGTATCAAGAGGGGCGCGGCATAGGGCTTATGGCGAAGCTTCAAGCTTATGCTTTACAGGACAAGGGTCTCGATACGATCTCGGCAAATCATGCCCTGGGCTTCCAAGCTGATTGCCGCGATTTCAGCTTGCCGGTTGCCGTCCTGAGACACCTTGAAGTCCGCCGGGTTCGGCTTCTGTCTAATAACCCAGATAAACTGCGCGCCTTGGTGAACGCAGGCATTGAGGTCGTCGAGCGGATTCCCTGCGAGATCCCGCCGAATCCGCACGCGCTGACTTATATGCGAAGCAAGAAAGAACAGATGGGCCACATACTCACCCTGGTCTAGCGAGAGAAGCGCTTAACTGGTGTACTTGTGTTTACTGATCTGATCGAAGACTTCAATGCGGTTGAATCTATTCTGTGCCCGCGAGTGGGTGAGCAGTTCCGCGTTTTCGCGTCGATTGAGACTGCGATCGAGGAACTGAGGGCTGGGCGAATGATTGTGGTGGTCGACGACGAAGATCGTGAGAACGAGGGTGATCTCACGATGGCCGCGGAGATGATCACACCGGAAGCCATTAACTTCATGGCGAGGCACGGACGGGGTCTAATCTGCCTGGCTCTCACCGGGGATAGAGCGGATGAGCTGGATCTGGGCCCGATGGCGAGGCGGAACACATGTCCGCGCGGCACAGCTTTCACAGTGTCGATCGATGCCAGAGGGCGTGGCGTGACGACCGGTATCTCGGCCTATGACCGGGCGGAGACCATCCTGGCCGCCATCGATTTGCGTACGCGGCCTGAAGACCTGGCGCGCCCCGGACACGTTTTCCCGCTTCGCGCCCGCGATTGCGGCGTCTTGGAGCGCCGTGGGCAGACCGAAGCCGCTGTCGACCTTGCTCGTCTCGCCGGATTGCATCCCTCGGGCGTGATTTGCGAGATTATGAACGACGATGGCAGTATGGCGCGCTTGCCCGATCTCAGTCCCTTCTGCCAGAAGCACGATCTGAAGATGATTACCGTCGGAGATTTGGCATCGTATCGGGCTGAACACGACCCGGTGGAGTTGTGGGCTGGCCTGGAATGGTGAGGGAAAAACTAAATGATTTATATCCATTCCGTTGGCCGGGCGGTTCGGTACTATCCCAATCAGCCGGCGCTTTGCGTAGGCGGGGACCGGCTGAGTTTTCAGGCGCTTCACAACCGCGTCAGGGGCTTGGCTGCCGTGCTCAACCGCGCCGGCCTTATAGCCGGCGACCGGTTAGCGCTTCTCCTTCCCAACGGTCCCGACTACATCCAGTTGGTGTATGCGTGCAGTTGGCTAGGCGTTATCGTCGTTCCGATAAACACCCGGCTCTCGCTAGCGGAGATCGATCACGTGCTTGCGGACGCAAGCCCGCGCGGATTGGTGCGGCATTCCTCTTTGCCGGCGCCGAATAGCCGAGTTACCTGGGAGGTGGTGCTGGACAAAGAGCCCTTCGAGGGCCTGCACGACTCATGCCCGGACCCCTGCTATGACCCCGAAGCAATTTTGGCGTTGATATACACCAGCGGCACCACGGGCCGGCCGAAAGGCGTGATATTGAGTCATTCCAATATCCTGTCGAATGTCCACAATTTCAACTACTGGATGCCATACCGGGAGGGTGGCGTTTATCTCCACGCTTCACCCATCTTCCATATCGCCGATTTTCCAGCGATGTTCGCGGCCCCTGCGTTCGGGGCGTGCCAGGCCGCACTGCCGCGATTCCAGCCGCTCGGTTTCTGCGAGCTAGTTGAGAAGCACCGAGTCAGCTACACCGTTCTGGTGCCCACGATGATCAACCAGTTGACCCAGTTTGCTGGAATTAAGACTCATGATCTAAGCAGTCTTGAAGTACTGGCTTACGGCGGATCTCCAATGGCGCCTGAGCTGATCCGCCGTACCCGGGAACACCTGCCGAAGGTTAAGTTAGTACAAGTCTATGGGCTCAGTGAGAGCGGGTTTCTTACGGGCCTGCAAGACCGGGAGCACACGGATGACAGACTTACGTCTTGCGGGCGCCCTTGCCCCGGAATCGAGGTGCGGGTCGCGGACCCATGCGGCAAGCAGGTGGAGGCAGGCCAACTTGGCGAATTACTGGCGCGGGGGGCGAACGTAATGCGCGGATACTGGAACAACCAGGAGGATACGGCGGCAGCGTTCTGCAATGGCTTTTTCCGCACCGGCGACATAGGGTATCAGGATGCCGAGGGTTATTTTCGCATTCTGGACCGGCAGAAGGACATGATTGTCACAGGCGGCGAAAATGTCTATTGCGGCGAAGTGGAGGCCGTCATTTTGCGCCATCCAGCGGTCCGCGAGGCGGCAGCCTTCGGAATACCCGACCCACAGTGGGGGGAACTCGTAGCCGCTAGGATAGTCTTGAAGCAGGGAATGAGTGTTACGGTGGACGAGTTAGTCGAACACTGCCGCCAAAGCTTGGCGAACTACAAGGTTCCCCGCCATGTTGAGTTCTCCGAGACGGATCTGCCGAAAAGTGGCTCCGGTAAGGTCCTCAAGCGAGTACTACGCGAGCGGTTCTGGGCGGGTGCGGAACGTGCCGTCGGCTGAAGGTGATCACGGGCGCCGTCGTCGATGAGCTCCACGGCCACGCCGGCCCGCTGGTAGCGGTAATCGTGATGATGTCGGTAGGCGGTGTCGCCGCGGTGCACGCACTGGGCGAGGCGTCTTAGCGGTCGTGATCGCCTGCACCCCCCTTTTGGTCGTGCGCCCGTTGTCCGCGCGAATTGAGCACCGGCTTCTCTGGCAGTTGTGGCCCACGTCGGGCCGCCCTAGCGCAGGTCTGTAGGATCACTTGAGGAGAATCGCCGCTAACAAATCAACGGTTTTGGTGCTCCTGGTCAATGAGGGATTGTTTTTATGCTTTATCGCATCTCTTGCGCTTGCGTTGCGTTCGCCCTTCTGGTTTCCGTGTCGCGGTGTCAGCAGATTTCGCCAAGCGAATCAGTGGAGTCGTCGCAACCTGAAAGCAAACGAGTTCTTTTTATCATTCCCAACCATCGGACCTCTCCCAGCCTGCAGAATTACGAGCCACTGACAACCCTCGAGAAGTTCAAGATCGCCTCCGACGATGCCCTTGATCGCGGCACCATTGCATTGGCGGCCTTGTTCGGTGGCGAGGCCCAGTTGACGAATGCAAATCGATCATTCGGACAAGGCGCTGTTGGGTTTGCGAAGTATTCTAGTTCCGCATTCGGCGACCTCGCAATCGGCGACTACATGACAGAGGCGGTCTTCCCGACTCTGCTTCATCAAGATCCGCGCTACTTTCGACGCGGCACGGGAAGCGCATGGTCACGGCTTGGCTATGCCATGGGGCAGATCTTCTGGACGCATCGCGATTCGGGCGGGACCCAGTTCAATTACTCTGAAATAATCGGGAACTCGGCTGCTGTAGCGTTCTCGAATGCCTACTACCGGGACAATCGGACAGCTACTCACGCCATGTCGAAGCTGGGAATGCAGCTCGGCGTGGATATGGCTGGTAATGTCTTGAAGGAGTTCTGGCCCGAGTTGCAACGGACGTTCAGACGAAGACGCTCAAGCAGATAGCCAACAACGATTGTGTATTGATTCTCTACTGTAAAGTGATCAGGTCATGCTTCACGGTATGGCTCAAGTCAACGAGATTCACGATGCGCCTCTGCGTACTACTTCGTGACGGACGGCTCCGCGCTGCCGGCGCCTTGTCACATTGAAGCAAATGTCTAACCTGCTGGCAGACCCGCGCGCGTCTCAATCCCACCCGGCGGTCCATAGGCGATTTAGCCAGGTTGCCTGGTGCGTGCTGGCTTACAACACGCTGGTCGTGTTGTGGGGTGCATTCGTGCGCACTACCGGTTCCGGGGCCGGCTGCGGTGACCGTTGGCCGCTGTGCAATGGCATGATGCTGCCGCGCGCGCCGCGCATCGAAACCGTGATCGAGTTCATCCATCGTGCCACCAGCGGGCTGGCGATGGCTTGTGTCGCCGCGCTCTGCCTTTGGGCTTTCCGCCTCTTCCCGCGGGGCCACCAGGCACGCAGATTTGCGGTGCTCTCAGTCCTTTTGCTGTTAGTCGAAGCGTTGCTGGGGGCGGGCCTAGTGCTGCTGCGATACGTCGCGCACAACGCATCTGCTGGACGCGCCACCTATCTTTCCGCGCACCTGGTGAATACTCAGATCCTGCTCGCCATGCTGGCCCTGACCGCGTGGTTTGGTTCCGATGCGCCGTCGCGCCCGTGGCGCAGCGCGCCGAAACTGGTTCTGGCTGCGCTTCCGGTGGCGATCCTGGTAGCGGTTAGCGGCGCCCTCGCCGCGTTGGGCGACACCTTATTCCCGGCTGCGTCCGTGGCCTCCGGCATGCGCCAGGAGTTTTCACGGACCGCCGGCGCACTGCTGCGCCTGCGCGCCCTGCATCCCGCGCTAGCTGTCTCGAGCTCAGCCGTCCTGCTGGGAGCGGCCGCGAAAGCCAGGCGCTCCGGATGCATTCAAGCGGTCCGCCTGGGCAATATCCTCGTGACGTTGGTGTTCCTGCAACTCGCCGCAGGGGGCCTGAACATCGTTTTGTTGGCGCCTGGCTGGATGCAGATCTTGCACCTGCTGCTGGCAGACTTGATTTGGATAGTGTTGGTGATAACCACTCTCGAAATCGGCGTTCTCCGCTTAACCCACTAAGGACTTGCCTCGATCTCTCTAGAGATAAAGCCGCTCGGGAAAGTACAGGAAGACGCCTCCACGGCATGTTCGCGGCCATGCCTTCCCAGCGCTTGCCGGGTCCAAACCTCGGCGGCGCAACCCGGATCATTCGGTTGCGAGCACGCCAGATGAACGCTCTGTCATCGTGGCGCTTACGGGATCCTTGGGTAATGGTAGGTGTTCTTTAAGCGCCCCAGCCGGCCCACCGCCTGCACTTTGACCGCCCAAGCGCGCGCTGACATTGCTGAACTGAAGAGATCAGCTCTACGGTAAACCCTCTAGCTGCTTCCTGCACATCGCCGCTGAAAAGCGAGCGGCTCGTTTACGGACGATCAGTCGTCGGCTCCGAGCAGGACGATTGCGTAACCCGCGAACCAAACAGGAACCGTCTTTCAACCGAACCGTAACCGCAAGGACCACTAGTTAAATCTCGGATCCCCTTAATCTGGTTTCAGAGCAAGAGCACAAGAGCAGAGGAGGGATGCCATGACTAAGACTGAACTGAACCGATTTGAAGCGATCCTCATAGCCAGGGTTGCTGAAATGGAGAGCCGAATCCGCAACCGCGACGGAATGGCGGTTGAGAGAAGCCCCGATCAACTGGATGAAATTCAGCGTGCCTCCGAACGCGCACTCGTGGTTTGTAATCTGGACCGCGAATACAATCAACTCCGAAACGCCCGTGCGGCTCTCGGCCGCATCCAGGACGGTACCTTTGGGACCTGCGAGCACTGCGACGAAGACATTCACCCAAAGCGGCTGGCCGCGGTCCCGTGGGCACCTTTGTGCATAGGGTGCCAGGAAGACGTGGACCGAAGTGTGGCGGAGACAAAGACGCCAACCCGCGACTTCCTCGTGAGCGCCGCCTGAGAGGTCGAGATGTCTCGGAGAATGACTATGAATAACTCAGCAGCCTTGGCTCCGATGAGGTCCTTGATCGCCAATGAGCGTCCTGCAAATCAAAAACTGCTTCATGAAACGGCGGTCATCGACAAGTTTCTGGACACTCCCAGCGAAGAGTCATTCGTTTCGCTGTTCAAAACTTTTACGCCGCAGCTAGTGGCCTTCTTCCGAGCGCGCAGTTGCGAACCAGCCTTGGCTGAAGATCTGGCGCAGGAAGTGATGCTCATCGTTTACCGCAAGGCGGCGCAGGTTCGAGATCGCACGTTGTTTCGTGCGTGGCTATTCAAGGTTGGCCGTAACGCCCTCTGCCGGCACTACGGCAAGCAAACGCGGGAAGTGGAGACCGTGGACTTGGCAGACACTGCCGATCGCATGGTTGCCGCCAGCCACAAGCCGGCTGGAACGCCGGCGTTTGAGTTCATGGATTGGATGGCACTTCTGGATTCACGCGAGCGCGAGGTCATGACACTACGCTTCATCGAGGAGTGGGAGTACCACGAGATCGCCGCCGCCCAAGCCATCCCGATCGGAACAGTTCAGTGGAGAGTTTTCAACGCGAAGAAGAAGTTGGCGCCGTATTTGGCAACCCTTCAAGGCAAGGCCGCTTGACAGCGCCGGGAAGGAGAACGAACATGCCGAAACTCGCATTATTGGATCCCACGAAGACGGGAAGGCAGGCGGAGGATCTGGAAAACAAGCTGCGCCGCCTGATCGTTGGACAAGAGGAAGCAATTCATCAGATCGTCAGGGCCTATCAAACTCACATTGCCGGACTGTCTCCCGCCGGGCGGCCGATCGCAAATCTCTTGTTCCTGGGGCCTACAGGCTCAGGGAAAACCCGTATCGTGGAGGCCACCGCCGCGTCTCTGCTCAAGGACTCTCGATCGGTAATCAAAATCGATTGCGCGGAGTTTCGACATAGCCATGAGATTGCTAAACTCATCGGCTCGCCTCCGGGATACCTGGGCCATCGCGAAACGCACGCCCTGCTAACGCAGGAAGCGCTGAATCAGCATCACACGGATAAGCTCAAGATCAGCTTCGTGCTCTTCGATGAAATCGAAAAAGCCTCCGACTCTCTGTGGAATCTCCTCTTGGGGATCCTCGACAAGGCAACTCTAACGTTGGGCGACAACCGCAAGGTGGATTTCTCGGCGGCGATGATTTTTCTTACGAGCAATCTCGGCGCGGCGGAAATGAACTCCTTGCTCAGCCCAAAGCTGGGCTTCCACGTTCCTTTGTCTGAAAGCGCTGCTTGCAGAGCGAGGGTCAGTGCCCAGGTGTCGCGCACGGGTTTGGCTGCGGCCAGCCGAAAGTTCACGCCGGAATTCATCAACCGTCTTGACAAGATTGTGGTTTTCAATTCTCTGGGCAGCAAAGAACTACGCCGGATCGTAGATATTGAGCTTGACGTGGTGCAAGAGCGTATCCAAACCGCTGCCGCCAGCAAGCCGTTTCTGGTCGATGTAACGGAAAGTGCCAGGGAGTTCCTGCTGACGGAAGGCACCGACCTAAGGTATGGCGCGCGCCCTCTAAAACGAGCCATCGAGCGACTGCTGGTACAACCGTTCTCGAACCTGATGGCCTCCGGCCAGATTCATCGCGGCGATTACATTCGGGTAACGCACGGAGAAGGGTCGCCATCCCTGTTGTTCTTCCGCGAGACAAGGGCCTTGGAAGCGTGGGGAATCGCCGACCGAGCCGCAGCCTAGCAGTGAACTAGTGCCATATGAAAGACCAATTCATCTCGACCATTCGCGCTCTAGTGTTGGTTAGCGCGATCGTTTGTCCCCGGCTGGCCGCGGCACAGAATACGAAAGATGGCGCGATCGAAGGCTTGGTATATACAGTTGACTCCGACGGCGGACGATCTGTTGTGCCCGGCGCATTTGTGAGCCTTATCGGATCCGCTTTCTCCCAACAGACCATTGCCAACGAGCAGGGCAGGTACAGCTTTCAAGACATCGCCGCGAATATGTATCAAGTCAACGTGACGGCTCCGGGGCTTTGCGGTTCCAGCACGGTGACAATCGTTGCAGGTACGGTCCTTGACGTTCCGGTCGAGTTGCAAGCCGACGCTGTTAGGGAGTCGGTCACGGTTTCCGGAAGCACTGATCCCCCGCTTTCAACATATTCATCCGACCAAGTGGTGATAGACAAATCGACGGCTGTCAACGCTCCGAACAAAAACGACCGCATCGATGCATTGCTGCCTTTGATTCCGGGGGTTGTCCGCGGTCCCGACGGCCTGATCAATATGAAGGGCGCCAGGGCATCGCAGGGCGGATCGCTGGTCAATAGCGCGAACGTGACCGATCCGGCAACGGGCGCGGCCGCCATGAGGCTTCCCATCGATGCAGTCGAGTCCGTCCAGGTGATCGCTGATCCTTATGACCCAGAGTACGGCCGGCTGACCGGCGCCGTGGCGAAAGTGGAGACCACTACTGGCGACTACGACGCATACCATCTGACAGTGCAGAACCTCCTTGTGCGACCACGCAGACGCGATGGAGACTACGTCGGCATTGAAGCAGCGACACCACGGTTCACTGTTACCGGACCCCTCATAAAAAAGAAGATTGCGTTTACGCAATCTTTCGAATACCGATTCATCCGGACTCCGGTCGACAGTCTTCCACAGCTCCAGCGCGACACGAAGTTAGAGGGTTTCAACTCTTTTAGCCAGGTGGATGCCACACTGAGCGAACGGCAGTCCTTGACCGCCTCGTTTGCGTTGTATCCACAAAAGCTGAATTATCTGGGATTGAATACGTTCACTCCGCAGCCCTCGACTCCCGATTTCCACCAGCGGGGGGACATGGCGTCGATACAACATCGCTACACGGTGCGCCCCGACGCGCTGCTTGTTTCACAATTCAGCTACAAGCGCTTCGATGCCGACGTGACTGCAAACAGCAACGATCCGTACCAATTGTTAATCGAGACTACCGCGGGGGGCTACTTTGACCGTCAGCAGCGCCGGACCTATCGCACGGAGTGGCAGGAGACCTATCAATTTGGAGCGCATGGCTTTCTTGGTTCTCACCAGTTCAAGGCCGGAACCGACTATGCACACAGCAAGTACGACGGCTACATGCAATTTCTGCCTGTCACCATCATGGGAGTCCTAAACCTTCCCATTGAAAGTGTCGGATTTGGACCAGCCTCCCGCTTCAGTATCCCGCAGAACGAGGTCGCATGGTTTCTCGCCGACAAGTGGGAGCCGTTCCAGCGTCTGACGGTGGATCTGGGCCTGAGATTCGATCGGGATTCCGTGACAAATTCAACCAACACGGCACCCCGCGCCGGTTTCGCCCTTATGCTTACGCGGGACGCGAAAACGCTGCTCAAGGGCGGCGCCGGCTTGTTCTACGACCGCGTGCCGCTTAATGTTGCATCGTTTCCGCTTCTCCCTGACCGCTCGATTGAGACCCTGGCGCCGACTGGAGAAGTGCTGTCCTCTACGACGTACTTGAACACTATCACTGCAGGTCTGCGCAACCCCCGCAGCATCGGTTGGAACGTTGAACTCGACCGCCAGGTGACCTCGGCTTTTCTTCTTCGGGGAGGATTTCAAGACCGTAACAGCACTCGCGACTTCGTCCTGACGCCTGAAACTGCTTCGGGAGTCCTCTCGCTGTCCAACGGCGGGCGCAGCCTCTACCGCGAGTTCCAACTTACCGGCCAGTACAAGGTCCGGCGGGGTACGCTAAACGCATCTTATGTTCGGTCGAAGTCTTATGGGAATCTCAATGACTTCAATCAGTTTTTCGGAAATGACGCGGTAGCTGTGATCGAACCGGACGAGCGTGCGCGCCTTCCCTTTGATGCTCCAAACCGGTTTTTGGCCTGGGGCCAGTGGGAACTTCCCTTCAAGGTGAGGGTGCTGCCGGTTCTGGACGTTCACACCGGATTTCCGTATTCCGTGACTAACGACTTGCGCGAGTACATTGGGCTGCCAGACTCCGAGCGGTTTCCCCGCTTCACTTCCTTCGATCTTCAGGTAACCCGGCCAATCAGATTGCCGCTTCCCCGCGAGAAGTTCAAGGCTCGTATTGGCTTCAGCGTCTTCAACCTGTTCAACAATTTCAATCCTCGCGATGTTCAGAACGACGTAGACAGTTATCGCTTTAGCGCGCTTTTCAATAGCGTGGACCGAACATTCCGCGGAAAATTCATTTTGGAGTTCTAAAAGCAATGACGCTTGTCTCGCTTCTTCTCTTTTCGACGATTCGAGTGGCCGCCGGTACTGCGAACGCACAACTTCCAACCGGCGACCAAGTTGTGGCCAGGATGTTGGCGCGCGACAACGAACGCCAAGCGGCTTTCAACGGTTACACGGCCGCCCGGCGCTACGTACTCGAGAACCAGCGCTACGGCAAACACGCCGAAATGCTCGTGCGCTTGACCTGCCAAAAAGACGGTTCGAAACAGTTCGAGACCGTTTCCGCGACGGGGTGGGGTGGCGCGCGAAAGCACGTCTTCCCAAGGCTGCTTGAGGGCGAGACCGAAGCGTCTCGGCCAGATTCTCGCGATCGGTCGCGCATAATCCCCGAAAATTACACATTTGAAATGCTCGGGACCGAGTACGTCGATGGCCGGCCGGCTTATGTGATCGCGATTACGCCGAAAACGCCGAACAAATATCTTATGCAGGGCCGCATCTGGGTGGACGCTGCCGAATATGCCATTGTTCGCATCGAAGGTCAGCCCGCCAAGAACCCTTCTTTCTGGATCAGGAGCGTTCACTTCGTCCACAGGTATCAAAAACAAGGATCGTTTTGGTTTCCCGTCTGCAACCGCTCTGTAACAGAAGTGCGCATCTTCGGAACCACTGAGGTGACCATCGAATACTTCGACTACGCGCCGCACACGCCGGCTCTTTCGGCTTCCCGCGAGTCGGTCGGAAGGAGCCTACCCTGATCAAACTCAGAGATGTGCTGCTGGCTGGGGTAGGGCTTGCCCTGTTCGCTTTCGTGGCCGGCCGAATCGGAACTGGCGCGTTGGTCCGTGCGATCGCGACAGTTCGTATGGGGCTGCCTGTCATCGTGGCGCTCAGCTTCGTGCGCCTAGTCTTGCAGACCAAGTCGTGGAGCGTGGCCCTTGACCTGGACGGAATCAAATCCTCGACACGTGAACTGATGTTTATCCGGCTTGCCTCCCAGGGCATGGGGTATCTCACTGTATTAGGTCCCGTGGCATCCGAGCCGATGAAGATCAGCCTGCTACGGAATCAGCAACGTTCAGCCACCGCTGCGACGCTTGTCGATACCGGCGTGTACTGGTTCTGTTCGGGACTTGTTGGCCTCGCCGGGTGCTTAGCGGCCAGCATCCTGTTGACGCGCCGCCATCACTCCGCGATCTCGGTGGCGATAATTGGTGCGGTTTTTGCCGTGGGGCTCTACCTGATCGCAGGCCGGCGGACGATACTGTCGCCTTTGAGCGGCGCTCTGGGCGTCCGTTGCCCTGGATGGCTCAGAAAAGGCGAGCGGATTGAAATAGCTATCAGGCAGTTTGCCAGCCAGCATCCCTCTTCGATTCGCCAAATGTTCCTGCTCGATCTCGGATGCCAAGCGCTGCTGGCAGCCGAAGTCATCACCATTTTCTGGTGCGTAAGGCTGCCGCTCAATGGAGCGGTCGTACTGGCGCTGGAAGGTGCTACCCGGATGGTCAAGATGATGGCGGGCTGGATGCCTGCACGGATTGGAGCGGATGAAAGCGGCGCCGTCGGCGCATTTGTAGCGTTTGGTTTGCCGGCTGCCTCTGGCCTGGCACTCGCGCTAACACGACGCATCCGCGATCTGCTTAGCGCCCTCGTGGGCTTGACTTGGCTCGCGTGGCGTGCGCGATCCGCCGCCAGGGCGCCCCGGCCTCAGACGCCGAAATTGCCCGCATGGAATCAGGAGGAAATGGTATGCAAGCCTTAATTGCAATCCCCCCGCGCCAAGTGCTCCAGAAGCATGGAGGGACGGAACAAGCGTTGATGCAAAATGTGGCCGGAGTGCCGCTCCTCGTTCGGGTGGTCGCGACCGCCATGCGGGCCGGAGCGGATTCGGCCGTTGTAATCTGGCCCGAGGATGTGGATCCGGCCATTTGGGACAGGTGCGCCGCGTCTCGCCTGCTTATCGGTTTTAAAATGACCAAGTTCGTCTGCCCAATTATCTTTAGCCCGCAGAGCGCCGCCAGTTGGGCCGCAATCGGCGACGAACTCGAGGCCACCTTTCTGTGGCTGCCCTGGAATTGGGTCACTCACAAGCGGGCGCTCGCCGGACTGTCGCCTGAGGCGGCTCCCCCGTTAACCTGGCCGTTAGCATGGGAGTGCCCCGCTCTAATCGAAAAGCGCGTGCTTTACGAGGCCAAGATCCGTCTCATGCCGGCTCGGCAGGTGGATGGCGTTCCCATCAATTCTCGGATGGACATAGGACGAGCGGAACGTTTCCTGATTGCGAATTCCGGCAAGCCCTCTGACGGAATCTACTCCAGATTTAACCGCTTCCTATGCCGTCCCGCAGTCCGGCTGCTCACGCACACGCGGGTGACGCCAAACTGGGTGACCATTGGTGGGCTGGCCGTCGCAATCCTGGCGGCCCTCATGTTCGCCCGCGGATCGTACGCGAACTACGTTGCGGGCGCCCTTTTGTTCTTTTTGTCCGGACTATTTGACGAAATGGACGGGATGCTCGCCCGGACCAAGTTCGCGGAATCTGCCTTCGGAACCATGTTCGAAAGCTTCGTCGACAACACCACTTACCTGCTTATTTTCTCTGGCATAACCGCCGGACTTTATCGCCAACGCGGCTCTCGCGAACTGATTTACGGTTTGGCGCTTCTCACCGGATGTCTAATTTCTATTATTGTGACCGAATTTCAACGAAAGAGCGCCACGGCAGCCGGCCGCCCGAACGAGTACGCCGGGCGGATGAACCGGATGTGGGAGGCCGACTCCTCCAACTGGATTTCGTGGATCGTCCGGCAGGTCCACGTGTTTATCAAGAAGGGCATAGCCATTCACTGGTTGCTTATCTTCACACTCGCCAGCGGACTGCCCTTATTCTTGCGCATCGCCGCACTCGGAAGCAATCTTACCTGGGTGCTGGCCTTATATTTCAGCCGTCGATTCTTCAACCGCCAGGATGTACCGGATGTACCTGGAACAGAAGCGATCGAGGACGCAGCCTAGAGGAATTTGATGAAAGCCATTATTCTTGCAGCCGGACAGGGGACGCGCATTCGTCCCGTTCATGGGAAGCGCCCGAAATGTTTGATCGAATGGGGGCCCAGTGCCACGACGATCCTAGACCATCAGATTGGCGGCCTATTATCGTCGGGCATAGACCAGATTGCAATCGTGGTTGGCTTTGAGTGGCACCAGATCGTCCAGCACGTCCGCGCAAACTACCGGCGTGATATCGCTCGGTTCTGCTTCATCGACAATCCCGCGTTCGCGGAAACCAACAACATCTATTCGCTCTGGCTCGCGCGCGAGTGGGTGAGGGGTGATTCCTTCGTCTGTTTGAACGCCGATGTAGTATTCGACCATCGAATTCTACCGCCAGCCGTGAGCTCTCCTGCGCCTATCAATATGATTGTGGACTCGGAATGGCGCGATGAGACGATGAAAGTGGTGACTGCAGGAAGCCGGGTCATCCGTATGAGCAAGCAGATACCTCCGAGCGAGTTCAGCGGAACATACATCGGCATCACAACCTTTTCGATGCCGATTCAGACAAGGCTATTTGCAAAGATCGCCGGCCTGATAGGCGCCGGCCACAAGCGAGATTTCTTCAACGTGGCCGTCCAGCAACTCGCCGACGAGGGCGTCCAGGTTGGGTATACCAGCACGCGCGGCTTGCCGTGGGCTGAAATAGACGATCCCAGCGATCTGGCATTTGCTAGACGATATGTCTTCCCGAGACTGAGTCAGCCTGCCGCTGCTGCGTAGGTCGATGTATGGAAGATATTCTGGCCGAGAACTTTGCAACACGGCGATTGCAGCTCTGGCCATCGCCAACCATGCGGGTCGTCAGTTGGAACATCGACCGCGGCTTGCGCCTGCGGCAGATAATCGACTTTCTCGAGTGTCAGAATGCCGATCTCGTGATCCTGCAAGAGGTGGATTTGAACGCGCGGCGGACCCAGCGCTTGAATGTCGCGCAGGAGATTGCGCGCCAGCTTGGAATGAACTATGTGTTCGGACGCGAATTTGAAGAACTGACGCAGGGATCACCGACGTCCCCCGCTTACCATGGCCAGGCTACCCTGTCGCGGTTCCCGCTTTCGCATCCGCGTCTTATTCGGTTCCGCCGCCAATCGAACTTTTGGCGCCCACGATGGTTTCTGCCGCGCACAGAGCCGTTTCAGGAGCGGCTCGGCGGCCGCATCGCGTTAGTCGCGCAAATCGACGGCGCCGGACGGGGGCTCACCGTATACAATCTGCACTTGGAGAGCCGAGGAAACAACGATCTTCGCCATGCGCAGCTCCAAGAGGTCCTCCAGGATGCCGCAAAGTTTGCGTCAAAGGCGCCAACTTTGTTGGCTGGCGATCTGAATTTCGATGCCTCGGTCGCGTTTCGCGCCGGCACATTTGCGAACCCTTACTTCCGGAGCGCGCTCGGGCTGCCCTCGCCTCACACAACCACGCCGCGTGGGTTGTTCCGGCGCCGGCACTCAAAGGACTGGGCATTCCTATCAGGTCCTGTTCGAGCTTACCTGGGGCGTGTTCACGACGACATCCATGCCTCGGATCACTATCCTATCTCGTTTACGATAACGTTCTATTAACAAAGCTATGGCACGCAAACTTCACCTCGGAATGGAAAGCATTGGCTCCTGGTGGTGCCACGTCATGCATGGTGCGCCAAGGTGGCCAATCAACGGCTGGTATGCGTGCGGAACCTGTGGGCGCCACTATCGGGTCTTGTGGGAGCAACGCGCGAATCCCTATAGGTGATATAGCATCAAATACACGACCACGCCCGTCACGCTGACGTAGAGCCAGATGGGAAGGGTCCATCGGGCAAGACGGCGGTGAGCATTAAGGCGGCCCGCCAATCCACGGCGGAGCGTCAGGATCGCGAGTACAGGCACGGCCGCGGCCAGTGTAGTGTGGGTTGTGAGAATGCTCATGTAAACAGTTCGGATGACGCCTTGCTTAGGGAACCGCACGGAACCCACCTGCAAGTGATACACAAGGTAGCACACCAGGAAGGCGCCAGACACGAAAAAGGCGGTGATCATCACCTTGCGGTGCTGCTGAACGCGCTTGCGGCGGATAAGGACGTAACCCCAGACGAGAAGAACGGCAGCAGTTGCGTTAAGGATGGCATTTATTGTGGGAAGAACCGGTGTCATGTTGGATAGCCTCCTTAGAATCCGGGGGTGTGGCCGACAGCCTGCTCGAGTTCCGCCCAGGCAAGCAGATATCCCAAGCGCGCCTGGAGAAAATCCGCCTGGGCCTTATACGTGGCGGCCGTAGCTTGCCGCCGTTCGGATACCAGTACCGCGCCCTGGGTCAATTGGTTTTCGGCCAAACGTTCGCTCTCCTGCCGAAGCCTTACGACCTGGCTTGCTACCTCAACTAAACTCTTGGTCCGCTCCATTTTGTTGTAGCTTCTCTCGATAGCAACGGCCACCACCTCCTTCAGCCTCTGAAGATTCTCTTGGGCTTCCGCTAACTGGGCACTCCGCTCGCGGACTGCCGCGCGTCGCTTACCAAAGTCAAACACGGTCCAATCGAGGTTCACACCAAAAGTGCCAAAGTTTCGCACCAGAAACGGAACGCCATCCTGATAGCTCTGGCGAGCATACGCGGTGACGTCTGGGATGTAGGCCGACTTCGCGGCGGTCACGCCGGCCCGGGCCTTT
>Ga0335081_10007523_pt1 | contig 17415 bp, 20 predicted proteins | sample Lox_Sample_35_FD_206713 | JGI IMG/M metagenome (GOLD analysis project Ga0335081, IMG submission 206713) | Soil microbial communities from Loxahatchee National Wildlife Refuge, Florida, United States - Lox_Sample_3.5 | ecosystem: Environmental > Terrestrial > Soil > Wetlands | place: USA... | reverse complement strand
TGCACGACACGATCCCGGCCGGATCGACGCTGACCACCTTCGGGTTCGGGCTGGGCGCCCAGGTCGGGGACAGCCTCGTCAACGACGGCATGGGCCACGTCACCGGCAACCTGCAGACGATCGCCGCCGGCGCGAGCAAGGTGATCACCATCACGGTCAACGAGCCCAACCTGGCGGGGACTGCGACCGACACCGCCAGCGTCTCCAACTCGGTCGACGACCCCGCCCCGGGCAACAACACGGCCAGCATTAGCACCACCGTCCAGCCAAACGCCCCTTCCGCTCCGGCGCTCGCGCCCGGCTCCGACTCGGGAATCTCCAACCGGGACGGCATCACCAACGTCAGCACGCCGACCCTCGTGGGCACCTCCGATCCGAACGTGACGATCACGATCCTCGACAACGGCGTCGCCCTCGGCTCGACCACGAGCGACGGCGGCGGCAACTGGACGTTCACGACGCCGCAACTCGCCGACGGAACGCACTCGCTCACCGCCAGGGCCTCGCTCAACGGCGTCACTTCCGCGACCGACTCGGCTGCGCTCATGGTGATCATCGACACCACGCCGCCGGCGGTCACGATCAGCTCGCCGGCAGCCGGATCGACCTTCGACGTCGGCGCCACCTTCACGTTCGGCTACACCCGCTCCGACGCGGTCGGCGTCGTCAGCGAGAGCGCGACGCTGGACGGAGCTCCGATCGCCAACGGCGCGACCGTGGACACCGCCGGCATCACGAAGGGCGTCCACACGCTCACGGTCGTCGCGAGCGACGCCGCGGGAAACACGACGACGCGCACGGTGACCTTCAGCGTCCGCTACTCGACCACCACGCTCACCGCCGCGGTCAACCAGCTCACGCTCCCGTCCGGGCCGAAGACGGCGCTCCTCGTGGCCCTCGGCGTCGTCCAGTTCGCGATCGACCTCCATCTGCCCACGGCGGCGCGCGTCCTTCTCACCGACTTCATCGCCCTCGTCCAGCTCGACCGCAGCCGCGGCCTGATCACGGGCGCGAACGCGACGACGCTGATCATGCTCGCGTCGGCGCTGCGGGCGGCCGTCTAGCGCTTCCGGCGCAGCCGCTTCGGCCCGTCGAGGACGAGGTCGAGGCTGAACTCGTATTCGCGTCGCCCCTCGCCCGACGGCGCGGCCATGTGCTGCTCCGCGTGCTCGGCGAGAATGGATGACGGGATGACAACGACAATGGAGCCGGAGACGATGCTCGCAGCGGTGCGGACGCGCTGGGGCGAGCCGGAGCAGGTGGTCGAGCTGAAGCGTGTGCCGAAGCCGGAACCCGCCGACGACCAGGTGCTCGTGCGCGTCCGGGCGACGTCGATCAACCGCGCCGACTACTACTTCACCGCAGCGCCGATGATCCTGCTGCGGCCGACGATGGGCGGCTTCCTCAAGCCGAAGTCGCAGCTGATCGGCACCGACTTTTCCGGCGTCGTCGAAACCGTGGGGAAGGACGTGACCGGCTTCGAGCCCGGCGACGAGGTCTTCGGCGCGCACACGGGCGCGTTCGCGGAGTACGTCGCCGCGCGCATGCTCGCGCTGAAGCCGGCGAACGTGACGTTCGAGGAGGCCGCCGCCGTCTCCCTCAGCGCACTCACCGCGCTGCAGGCACTCCGCGACCACGGCCGGCTCGGGACGGGGCAGAGCGTGCTCGTCAACGGCGCGTCCGGCGCCGTCGGCACCTTCGCGGTGCCGATCGCGAAGGCGCTCGGAGCGGGCGCGGTGACCGCGGTCTGCAGGACGCACAACGTCGAGCAGGCGCGGGAGCTCGGCGCCGACCGCGTGATCGACTACACGCAGGACGACTTCACGGAGGGCGCCGAGCGCTACGACGTGATCGTCGACATCGCCGGCAGCGCGCCGTGGCGGCGGATCCGCCGCGTCCTCGAGCCGAACGGGAGGCTCGTCATGGTCGGCGCGCAGGCGAGCGGGAACCCGCTGATCGGGCCGCTCGGCCACATCCTCCGCACCTGGATCGCGTCGCGCTTCGGCAGCCGGAAGGCGGTCTTCTTCGTCGCGAAGTTCAATCAACCGGACCTGGAGGTACTGCGGGAGCTGCTCGAGTCCGGGAAGGTGCGCCCGGCGATCGAGCGCGTGTACCCGTTCGCGCAGATCGCCGACGCGCTGACCGAGATGGGCGAGGGCCACGCCCGGGCGAAGCTCGTCGTCACGCTCTGAAGCGACGGCCGCCCGCGTGACCAGGGCATAACCCGGGGGCGGTCCGATGCTTATGCAGAGCGTTGCGGCCGAAGCTGCGCTCAAGGAGACGGCGTTTGTCCCGCAGTCGCGCACAGAGGTGCACGAGATCGGCCGCATACTCGGCACGGCTTCGTCCGGACTCACCGTCCAGGAGATCCAGAGTCGGCTCGCACGACTCTTCCCGGCGGGGGAACAGCCGATCCCTGCTGAGGCGATCCTCCGTACCAACCCCGCGTTTGTCGAAGCGCCCGTGGGGTTCTGGTGGCTCGGGCGCCTGCGGGTCGCGGAAGCATCGGCGACTTAGCCGGCACCGTTCGAGCTCGGCCTTGGAACAGGTTGCGCCGCTTGATCGCGCGGTTGAAGCCTCGCTGTGCGGTCCCAACGCGCCGCTCGTCGCGGATCTGTCTGCGTGGCCGCGTCTACTGCACGGTCTCGATCCAGCCGCGGATCTGCTCGTCGCTGATCTTCTCGAGGAGATCCGGGTGGTCGGTGCGCAGGTGGTCGCGGATGACGTCGATCACCTCGTCGTCGCTTTCTCCGCGGGCGACGTAGCCGCACTCGCATTTCACCTGTTGGCTCATGGCGGGATTATGGTCAGACGGAGATGGCGAGGACAACGGTGCAGCTGTGCGGTCGGATGATCGTCGAGCTGAAAGGCCGGCGCGTCGAGGCGGCTCTCCCCGGGCGGCAGGGACGGCTGCTGTTCGCGTTCTTGGCCCTGAACCGCGACCGTGCGGTCGGCCGCGGCGAGCTGGTCGAGGCGGTGTGGTCGCGTGAGCCGCCGCGTGATCCGGCGGACGCGCTGGCGGCGCTGCTCTCGAAGGTGCGCGCGGCTCTCGGCGGCTCGTATCTCGAGGGGCGGAGCGAGCTCGTGCTCGCGCTGCCGGCGGACGCGGACGTGGACGTCGAGCGGGCGCTGACTGCGGTGCACCTGGCCGAGTCGGCGTGCTCGCAGGCGGACTGGCCTCGCGCCTGGGGCGCGTCGCTCGAGGCGCAGATCGTCGCGAAGCGGACGCTCCTCGGCGACTACGAGGCGGAGTGGATCGACGAGTGGCGGCGGACTCTCGACGGCGTGCTTGTGCGCTCGCTCGAGTGCTACGCGAGCGCGTGCCTGGGCCTCGGCGGGACCGAGCTGGCGGGAGCGGAGCGTGCGGCGCGCCAGGTAGTGAGCGCGGCACCGCTGCGCGAGAGCGGCTACGGGCTGCTGATGCGGGCGCTTGCCGCGCGGGGAAACGTCGCGGAGGCGTTGACCGTCTACGAGACGGCGCGGGAGCGGTTGCGCGAGGAGCTCGGCGTCTCTCCGGCCGAGCCGCTGCAGGCGGTCTACCGGCAGGTGCTCGACTCGACCGGCGCAGGTTGATCCTCAGCCGCCGCAACCTTTCTGCAGGGTTTCCACCGGGCTTTCGCAGCCCTCGTTGCGGACGATCGCCGCCACTGTCGTCCACGAGGAGGGAATGCCATGTCCGTCACCGCTCCGACACTCGCTGGCTCGCTGCGCGGTGAGCTGATCGGCCCCGACCAGCCCGGCTACGACGACGCGCGCCGGCTGTACAACGCGATGATCGACAAGCGCCCGGCGCTGATCGCCCGCTGCGTCGACGTCAGCGACGTGATCGCCTGCGTCCATCACGCGGCCGACCAGGGCGTCGATCTCGCGGTTCGCGGCGGCGGGCACAACGGCGGCGGCCTCGGCAGCGTCGACGGCGGTCTCGTCATCGATCTGTCCGAGCTGCGCGGCGTTCGCGTCGACCCGCAGGCGCGCACGGTCACGGTCGCCGGCGGCACGACGATCGGCGAGGTCGACCACGCAACGCACGTCTTCGGGCTGGCGGTCCCGGCCGGGATCATCTCCAGCACCGGCGTCGGCGGGCTGACGCTCGGCGGAGGGATCGGCCATCTCACGCGTACGTATGGGCTCACGATCGACAACCTGATCGGCGCCGACGTCGTGCTTGCCGACGGTCGTCTCGTGCGCGCGAGCGAGAGCGAGCACGAGGATCTGTTCTGGGCGCTGCGCGGCGGCGGCGGCAACTTCGGCGTCGTCACCTCGTTCACGTTCCAGGCGCGGCCCGTGTCGACGGTGGTCGCCGGCCCGATGCTGTGGCCGCTCGAGCAGGCGGCGGAGGCGCTCGCGTTCTACACCGAGTTCATGGCCACGGCACCCGAGCAGCTGAACGGGTTCTTCGCGTTCCTGAGCGTCCCGCCGGCGCCGCCGTTCCCGGAGGAGCTGCACCTGCAGAAGGTGTGCGGCGTCGTCTGGTGCTACGCCGGTCCGGCCGCGGAGGCGGAGGCGGCGCTCGCGCCGGTCCGGAAGGCGTTCCCGCCCGCGCTCGACGGAGTGGGCGAGGTGCCGCTGCCGGCGCTGCAGTCCGCGTTCGATGGGCTGTACCCGCACGGCGACCAGTGGTATTGGCGTGCCGACTTCGTCGAGACCATTCCGGAAGCTGCGATCGAGGCGCACGTCGCGCATGCGCACGAGCTGCCGACGTGGAAGTCGACGATGCACCTCTATCCGGTGGACGGCGCCGCCGCCCGCGTCGCGCCCGACGCAACGGCGTGGGGCTACCGCAACGCGCGCTGGGCGCAGGTGATCGTCGGCGTCGACGCCGATCCCGCGAACGCGGGCGACCTGCGCGACTGGACCGTTCGCTACTGGGAGGCGCTGCATCCGTACGCGGCCGGCGGCGCGTACAGCAACTTCCTCATGGACGAGGGCGACGACCGCGTCCGGGCCAGCTACGGCGACAACTACGACCGGCTCGCGCGGGTCAAGGCCGCGTACGACCCGGGCAATCTCTTCCACGTCAACCAGAACATCAAGCCGTCATGAGCGCGCTCATCGACGCCGAGTGGATCGCGGCGAATCTCGACGACCCCGCCGTGCGGATCGTGGAGGTGGATGTGAGCCGCGCGGTCTACGACCAGGGCCACATCCCGGGTGCGTTGCTCTGGAATGCGTACGCAGACTTGCGTCGTCCCGACTACAGCCTGATCGGCCGGGGCGAGCTGGCGCAGCTGCTCTCGAGCTCGGGACTGACCCCGGAGACGACCGTCGTCTTCTACGGCTACGGCGCGCATCTCGGGTACTGGCTGATGAAGAGCTGCGGACACGACCCTGTCGTGTTACTGGACGGCCCGCGGGACCGGTGGCAGGGAGCGTGGAGCGTCCAGGCGCCGTCGCCCGCGCCGTCGTCGTACGCGCTTGCCGCCGGGGCGTCCCCGATCTGGACGTCGCTCGAGCAGATGCGGGCCGGTAGCCCAGGGCAGGTCGTCCTCGACGTGCGTTCCCGCGCCGAGTACGACGGCGACTGCTTCTGGCCGTCGGGCGCGACGGAGGACGCGGGCCGCGCCGGCCACATCCCGGGCAGCGTGCACCTGCCGATCGAGGAGCTCCGCACCGAGGACGGGCGCTTCCGCGATCCCGACGAGATGCGGCGGGTCCTGCGCGACCACGGGGTCACGCCGGATCGCGGCGTCGTCACCTACTGCACGATTGGCAACCGCGCGAGTCAGGCGTGGTTTGCGTTGACACACCTGCTCGACCACTCCGACGCGAGCGTCTACTACGGCTCGTGGGCCGAGTGGGGCACGCGCCCGGACACGGAGGTCGCAACCATCTAGCCGGCCGATCAGGAAACGAGAAGCGCCGGTCGCTGGGACGCGCCTAGCATGACCTGACAAGACACACCGGGTCGATGTGACCCTAGGAGCGGACGGGCTGGCCCGCAAGCTGGCCGCAGCGGCTCCAACGCTCATGGTTGAGCCGAAGTTTTGAGGTCTGCAAAACCTGGTACACCGGTTCGACTCCGGTGGGCGCCTCCTCTGCCGTCCAGCGGCGCAACCTCTTCCAAGCCGAACTCGCACTCCGCGAGATGGCTCCGCCGTCGCTCCTCATGCCAGTCGACTACCTCGAGCTACTGGCCGACGTGCGTCCGGACAAGTTTGACCGGGCCGCGGCTCGCTGGCACGGACGCCTCGAGACCGAGGCCGGGTTGCTCACACTTGCAGAGGCGCACCTCGCGCTCGCGCTGCTCGGTGCCCTTCGAGCCGGGGACAACTCAGCGGCGGAGCTTCTGCGCCGGCTTCTGCGTCGGGTGCACCCCACGCTCACTCGCCGGATCCCCTAGGCCAAAGGTGCCGCCCTCGCGCGCGATGCAGGGCCGTGTGTGACCGCGCATCGACAGCGTTTGCATGCCTGCCGTAAACCTTGTATCGGAAGCCACTTAGGTCTAGGGTTCGTGTCGTAGTGTGCGCTCGACGTGTCTGGCCGTGGGCACTTCGCGCCGTGTTTTGCGCCCTTGTGCCTCTGACCCTTGTAACGCCCGCCGCGTCCACGCCTGCCCAGAGTCGGGAACTGACAAGATCGGCGGGGATCGCGCCTGCCCCAGCGCGCGTTCCGAACCATGGTTGTCCAGCGAAGCCCAAATACAGGGATACGGGCTTCGGCGAGAACTTTCTCTGTGGCCACGCTCCCAACAAGGTGTTCATTGCGCAAGCGGGCGATGTGGTCTGGGCCGGCGGGAGAGACGACACAATCAAAGCGCAAAACACGGAGCCGAACCAGATTCACGGTGTGGCTAGTGATACCGCCTACGTAGATGCCGTCGACTGCCCGGTGTACGGGATTCGGGCAACAAACATCATTCCCCAATGCCCACCGTCCCGTGCGGGCGCGAACTCATCCGACCCGTCTAACAGCCATGCGGGGAAGCCGGGTTCCCCCACGCCGATTATCCCCGCGTCGCCCGTCGACGGCCCCTTTAGTTGCTCTCCGAATCCGCCCAACCCAGGAATCTCCGGGGACGGATGGATAGGGTGGTCATCGGAACAAACCGGTCCTTGCTATTACCTCATCCCTCCGGATGTCCACTGTACGGAGACCGACGGGCAGTACATCGTCAACGCACAAGCCCCACAGATGGCTGCGGTCAACGCAAATCAAGGAGTTGTAGATTGGCAGTTCGTTGCATGGTCGATGGTGATTTACAGAGAGGACACTGCCACTCAGCCCGCAACATGGAACGTCATCGAACAAACACCCTTCTATTGGTCAAAACCAACAGACCTCTTCGACGTTCCCCTCTCCGCGGTAGCACCGAATAACTGGCGACTCTTCTCCGCTGCTAAAGACAGCTCGCCTGCCTTTTCAACCCAAGCGGGCACCTTCCAGATGCCGTCGCCCGGTACGTACACGTTCAACTTTTCGTACGAGTGGTACGGCGCGCCAAGCGCCGCCGCAAGACTCAAGCCGTTGCCACAAGCCTCGTATCTTGAGTTCGTATCCGGCTACCACCTCAACGCGCGTTATGGCGCGACAGTGGTTCCCGTCTATCCAGACCTCCCCGACCTCTCGTACGACCCGGCTGCGTGCACCTTTTCATGACTAACGGCGGCAACTCCGCGAACGACCCCATCGTCGACGACAACCATCCAGAGCCCTAAGAACACTCACCGACCGGGCAGGCCGCGACCGACCGCCACCGAGGGCCAACGTGCACGAGAGGCGGCAAACGAGGTCGACCCGCGCGCGACCTTCGAGTCGCGATTGGTGTTGGTGGATTCCACAGGACGCACGCAACCAGTGGCGAAAGGCTCATCGCATGAAGTGGCCGGACTGGACAGGAGTTGGAGAGCGCACCTACAAGCAATCGGCCGGCGAGGTCGTCCAGCCGTCTAAGACCGCCTGGGACTGGTTGCAGTTGTTGATCGTACCCGCGGTGCTGGCCGGAGCCGTAACGATCTACAACCAGGCGCAGACGGACCAGGCAAACAACCGGCAAGCAGAACAAGCCGCACAGAACCTCAAACAAGCCGCGGTGGCTAACCAAGACACGATCTTCCAGAGCTACCTCAGCCAGATGAGCAGCCTGATGGTGAGTAAGAAGCTGCTCACCTCCAAACCGAACACAGCTGCAAGCAAAGTTGGTCGGGTCCTCACGGTCGGTTTCCTGAGCGCGATGGACGGGGCGCGAAAGGGAGACGTCGTGCAATTCTTGTTCCATGCCCATCTTCTGGGCAATGCCAAGGAGTATGCGACTGGCAGAGCGCCCGGCTCCGCCCTCATCAGCCTCGGATCGGCCGACCTCCGCGGCGCAAACCTCATCGCCGCACACATCCCCGGCGCGAATCTCACGGGAGCTGACCTCACTGACGCCGACCTCACAGGCGCCTACCTCCTGAACACGGACTTCAACGGCGCAATCCTCGAACGCGCCAACCTCTCCCACGCGATCGTCGGCGCGAACCTCAAGGGTGCCAACCTCATCGGCGCGAACCTCACCGGCGCCAGCCTCACCAGCTCGAACCTCTCCAACGCGGACCTGAACGGTGCGAACCTCCAAGGCGCATACCTCAACAACGCGAACCTCACCGGCGCGACCCTGACTGGCGCGACCCTGACTGGCGCGAACCTCCGCGGAGCAATCTTCAAACAGACGACATGTCCCAACGGCCAGGTCACGAACACGCACTGCTAACCCACTAGATCAACGTCATGACATGTCATCGCCGGTCCATGTCTCGAAGTGACATCTTGTGGGCGCCTCGGTCTGCTCCTAGCGTGTCTCCCGTCAATCGTTCTTCCCGGTGCGGCGTGGAAGAGCCAGTCGAAAGGGAGACGAATGAAGAGGGCACTGTTCCTCGCGGCAGCGGTCGTCTCGATGTCGCTGTTGGCCGGTACGGCGAAGGCGATGACGATCCACCAGACTCAGGTCCTTGCGGACGGATCGAAGGTCACCTTCACTCTCTCGAGCGGTTCGAGCGTGGCGACGCCCGGCTCCGGCGTGGACCTCGGCGACTTCGGTCCCAACGACGCCCTGAGCCATAGCGGGACACTCCCGGCGCTCTCGCCGGTCGCGGGACTCAACACCCAGGCCGCCGCGGCAAGCGGTTCACAGGCGATGCACGGAACCGTCTCGTACAGCAACCTGTACGGCGTCACGCTCTGGACATACGACGAGGACGTGAACTGGACGTACGGGAACTACACGGTCCAGAGCATCTACGGTCAGGTCGCCGGTGCCCTGAACACCTGCTGCTTGTGGGGCTTCCACGGCAACACCTCTCTGAGCCACACGTCGGCCGGCGGCCCGAACTTCCAGGCGTTCGCGCAGGGCACGTTCCAGGTCTGCGTCCTCTGGGCTTGCGAGACGAAGAGTCCGTGGATCACACTTCAGGGCAACGGCAACGGTGTCCAGACCGGATTCTCGTGGGGCATCGGATAGGAGACCATTGGCGCTGAACGCACTCCACAGGATGCGGCGCATGATCATCGTTCTCCTGGTGCTGCTCGTCGTGGTGCCGGTCCTGTGGTTCGTCAACTTCGGGATCGGTCACGGCAGCGGTCACACCGGCACGGGTCAGGGGATCGTCCAAACTCCATAGGCCGTGAGGGCGAGGAGCCTGGGTCGGTCCTCGCCACCGGCCTCTTCCCACGCGCCGCGATCCGCCTTCACGTGCGCTGCCTTGACCGCTTGCGTCGCGGCCGGCTAGGGCCCGTGGCCGCAGCGGAAGGTCTGCGTCGGGTTCGTCGTGCCGGACGAGCCCGGTGGGAACGGCGACTTCCCGATGAATGCGTAGGTCACCGTTCGGTAGGCGACGGCGCCGTTCGGGCACTTCTGGGTGCCGCTCACGATCAGCACCGCGGGATACCGGTGGACGTGCCCCGCGACGCACGTCGGCTTGCAGTCGTTCGCATACGCGGAGCCGAGGCCGACGGCCCGCGCGCCGCCCCAGGTGACCCACGTCAGGCGGTCGACGCCGAAGCCGTCGTCGGCGCAGGCGAAGACGACCTCGTGCGGGCGGACCTGCGGCTTGCCGAGGCAGTCCGGCAGCCCGCGCGCCGACGCCTCCGCGGCGGGCGCGGCGACGGCGAGCGCTGCTACGAGGACGGCGACGAGTCGCATGCCTCGATGGTAGACCGGCGGCGGGGGAGCCGTGGAGCTCTCCCGCCGCACGTCGTTCCGCTAGAGCCCGGTGTTCGTGAGGTTCGCGACCCGGATCGCGGTGATCTTGATGTTGTTGATCGAGATGTTCACGCCGAAGCCGTTGCAGTTGAGCGCGACCGCGCCCGCTGCGGTGAAGTTGTGGACGACGGTGAGCGCCACGACCGCGCCTGCGACGACGACGCCGCTGTTGCCCTCGAGCATCGTCCGCGACTCGTCGGTGTCAGAGCCGGCGACGAGCGTGCAGTCGGTCAACACGGACGTGTTGACGTTGTCGAACATCCAGAGCTTGGCGAAGATCACGTAGTTCCCCGCCTGCGGGATGTTGAGCGTCGCGATCGTCGACAGCGAGCCGGGAGCCGCCACCGGCCCGTTCTTGAATCCGGCGTAGGCGTCGCTCGGCCCGGCTGGACCCGCCGGCCCTGCTGCACCCGCCGGCCCTGCCGGACCCGCCGGTCCTGCCGGACCCGTGGGTACCTGCCCGGCCTTGAAGTCCGCCGTCAGGAGCGAGCCGTTCATCACCTTGAGCGACGTCACGGCGTTGTTCTTCAGCTGAGCCGTGCCGACGCTGTTTCGCGGGAGCACCGTCGCCGCATAGCTCGTGCCGCCGAGCGCGATGACGAGAGCCAAGGCTGCGAGCACGGTCGCAGCCGAGGGCCGCCTGCCTGGGATCCTCATTGCAGCACCCCTTCCCCTGTCGATGATTGCCGCAGAGATCCGTTGTTGGCATTCGAGACTACTCCTACGGAAGCTTCAGCGCCCCCGCGCGGTAATAGCTCTTCGCCGCCTTGAAGAAGTACCCGCCGTCGGTCTGCGCCGACGTCGTCCCGTCCGCGCCGCCGCCGAAGAGAAAGCCGATGTAGCCCGCCGCGACGTACGCCTTCAGGTGCGCGCGCCCGCCCGGGCCGAGCAGCCACTGGACGCGGTTGTCGCGGTAGTGGTCCCACGTGTCGTCGAGAAACGTGTTCCCGAGCGGGATCTGCCACGGCACCATCCGCAGCCCGGTCAGCTTCACGAACGTCGCCCCGTAGAGCAGGTGCCGGTGGAAGTCCGCCGGCGTGAACCACGTGTTCGGATTGTTCTCGACCTTCTCGTAGAAGCCGGCGTCGCGGTCGGAGAAGTCCTCGAACGCGACGTCGAACTTCGCGTGGAGCGCGTTGTAGAACGCCGCCGACTGCGCGGCGTACGCCTTCACCGTCGCGTCGGGCGGATCCTCGTAGACGATGTCGTGCTTCGTCCCCCAGCCGCTCATGTGGTACGCGAGGATCACGTTCGGCGCGAGCTGGTTGCGCAGCGAGATCCACTGCTGCGCGAACGACGACGCGAGCGCGACCGCGTTCGCCTGCTCGAGATAACCCCAGAGGTCGGGCTCGACGTGCACGACGACCGGCTTCGTCCCGGCGACGCGCTGGAACATGAGGCGCACGTCGCTCCAGTACGCAGCCATCACCTGCGGGTCCTGGAGGTGGGCGAGATCGGTCGGGCCTTCGCCTCCGCTCACGGGCGGATTCGACTGCAGCAGCATGTAGTACGTCAGCACCGGGATCACGTGGTGAGCCCACGAGTCCTGGACGTACATCGAGGCGAACGTGCCGTTCGGGTTCCAGGTCGACCAGCCCTGGCCGGTGTTCACGCCGCCGGCGAGGTACTGGTAGCGGAAGCCGAACGGCGCCTTCGCCCGGAGCGCCGCCGCGCCGCCCGGCGAGTCGGCCAGCCCGATCTGGAGCGTCGCCGGCCAGCCGTGCGGGAGCGGTGGCAGCGCGGCCGACGCGGGCGCCGCGACCGCGAGGAAGACGAGCAGCGGGACGAGACGGCGTATGCCCAGGAAGACTCCACGCCGGTCGAAAACATGCGTCAAGCGCGGCGCTGAACCACCGATGCGGGGATTCCGTCAAGTGGCCTCCGGCAGGCACGATGAGCCTCAGACCTTCCGCTTTGCGGCTTCCCAAGGAGGATTCGATGTCTGCGGCACTGCTGCGCTGCCTGTTCCCGCCCACCGCGGGCTGCACGAGCCTCGGCATCCGGCTCGCGATCGCCGCGGTCGAGCGCGCCCGGATCTGACGCCCCGCGGGGGCCGCACCCCGCGGAGCGCGAACGGCGCGCCGGCTAGGCCGGCGGCGCCATCGTGATCGTGCTCAGCGTCCCCGTCAACGTCGACGCGAGGACGAGGCACGTCCCGCGGAACGACACGCGGAGCGTCGTCAGCGTGCCGGCCAGCTGGGCGGAGCCGGCGTCGGCGGTGACGGCGTACTGCTGGCGGCCGCAGCCGGGAGCCGAGGCGGTGAGCGTGAAGCTCCCGTCGGCGAACGTCCCGGTCAGCTGTGAGCGGTTGCTGCTCGTGAGCCCGAGCGTTCCGCCCGTGACGGCGCAGCTCGAGCCGACGGTGGAGCAGGTGGAGAACGGTGCGTGCGAGACGGAGGCGCGCCAGAACCCGCGGTCGCCCTGCGACCCGGTGGCGAACCCCGTGAACGTGCTCGTCGTTCCCTGGGCGAGGCCGAGCTCGACCCCGGTGACCTGATAGCTCGGCGACGGCGTTGCGGCGTTCGCGGCGACGGCGGCGACGAGGGCGACGGCGGCCGTCAGCGCGGCGGCGAACGTGCTTCTGCGCATCTGGATCCTCCTCCCTAGCGAAAAGCGACCCCAGACTGCGCATAGCGCGGCGGGAGAGCGTGGTCAATCGCCCTCCCGCACGGTTCACTTGAGCGAGTGTCGCCCGAACGAGCTAGGCGGATTGCCCCTTGATCCGCCGGTGCACGGGGACGAACCGCGGCTCGAACGGCGCCATGCCGGCCGCCTCGCCGGCGGGCGCGATCTGCTCCTGTGCGTACTTCCCGAACGCCTCGGGCGACTCCCAGATGTCGACGATCACCATGCCGCCGCTCTCGTTCACCGCCGCCGCGTGATAGACGGCCGGGTGCGTCCCGCCGGGCTGGTGTCCCTCCATCCCGGTCGTCATCTGGTCGTACGTGTCGGTGTCGAAGTCGTCGATCTCGGCGATCATCAGCACGCCGGGCTCCGAGCCGCTGCCCTCGGAGTGGTTGTGCACCGGCAGGATCCGCGGCTCGCCGAGGTCGGCGCCGGCCTCCTTCATCGCCGCCTCGACGCCGCGCTCCTCGAAGAACCGCTCGAGCGACTCGGCCGAGTCCCAGACGTCGACGAGGACCATGCCGTCGTCGGTCAGCCCGGCCGCGTGCGAGATCAGCCCGTCGGGTGCGTCGTCGTCGCTCTGGATCCCGAGGATCTCGTTCGCGCGGTCGTACTGCTCGCGGGTCGCGCCGGGCAGCTCCAGCATCATCAGGACAGCCAACTCCACCACCTCCGAATGACGTTTGCGGACCGGAGGAGCATACGACGGCGACACCGTTCCAGGGATGCATCGCGCGGCGAGCTAACCACTCGACCGAGGGGTTTCGCGTACCCCTCACTCCGGTGGGGGATGCCGGGCGGGGCCGCGCGCCGGATCGTATGGCCTTGCCGGTCGCAGTCCCCGACCGGTCTGTGGCAACAGGAGGAGGAAGACGAATGCGCTCGAGAGCCAGGCGGCTGCTCTTCGTCGCAGCAGTGGCAGGCGTAGCGGCCGTGGCGTCGGCCGTCGCAACACCCGCGTTCGCGCACGGGTGCCCGCCCACCGGGGCGGCCGGCACGCCGTTCTCACCGTGGGGAGACTCGACCTCGTACCGTCCGGTCCGCGGCGGCGCGTTCGAGCCGTTGCAGCGCGACTGGTCGTACTCGGACGGCGCGGCGGTCGTCCCCGGCAACGAGCCGTGGTACGTCGGGGGCGTGAGCGACTCGAACTCGCTCTATCTCCCGCCGGGGAGCTCGGCGACGAGCGGCGACACGTGCGGTCCGTTCCTGTACCCGGTCGTGCGCTTCTTCGTCGACAACGTCGGCTCGAGCACCGGGTTGCTCCACGTCGAGGTGATCGTCAACGACGGCCGTGACGGTGTCCTCGACGGCGGGACGATCAGCGCCCCGCCGGGCTGGAGCGTCGCTCCGCAGATCGCGCTGCCGAAGCCGGCGATCCATCCGGGAGCGGTCGCGTATGCGGTTCGCCTGACACCGGTCGGCGACGGCGCAGCGTTCGACGTGGACGACGTCTACATCGATCCGTATCAGTCGCGCTGAGCGGGGTTGGCCGCGTGGTCGCACCGTGGCGAGGTCGAGCCGCCTGAGGGCGGGGGCTCGACCTCGCTGCGGGCCGTGAAGCTCCGGGTGCTGCGCCGGCCGGAGCCGCCGCCGCACGACAGCGATCCCGTCGCAGAGGAGCTCGTCGAGGCGTCGCGCGCGCGACAGGCGTCTCCGCTGAGCCTGCGGGAGCACCGGACGCACACGACGCTCGCGCTCCTCTTCCTCGCGGTCGCGTTCCCGCTCGCCGTCTACGCCCCGACGCACCGGCATCCGAGCCTCCTCGTCACGCTGCTGCTCGTCGGCTCGTTCGCCGTCGCCTGCCGGATCGACTTCGAGGTGGGCGCCGGCGTCGCCGTCCCGACGGAGCTCATCCTCGTGCCGATGCTCTACACGCTCCCGGCCGGGCAGGTCCCGCTCGCGGTCGCGGCCGCGACCGTGCTCGCGCAGGTGCCCGACTACGTGCGCGGGCGGACGTCGCCGCGCCGGCTCGCCGTGACGATCGGCAACGCCTCGTACTCGCTCGGGCCGGCGCTCGTCTTCGTCGCGCTCTCGGAGCCGGCGCCGGTGCCAGGGATGTGGTGGGCGCTCGCAGCCGCGCTCGCCGTGCAGTTCGCGGCCGACGCGGCGATCTCGAGCGCGCGCGAGTGGTTCGCGCTGCGCGTGCACCCGGCGGTGCTGCTCCGACCGCTGCTCTGGGCCTTCGGAGTCGACCTGCTGCTGGCGCCCATCGGCCTTGCCGCCGCTCTCGCCGCGACGGTGACGGAGTGGGCGCTGTTCCTGCCTCTGCCGCTGCTCGGCCTCCTCCGCGTGTTCTCGCGCGAGCACGGCGGTCGGCTCGACAACGCGCTCGAGCTCTCCGCCGCGTACCGCGGCACCGCGCTCCTGCTCGGCGACCTCGTCGAGGCCGACGACGCGTACACGGGGACGCACAGCCGCCAGGTGGTCGCGCTCGTCAGCGCGGTCTGCGAGCGGATGGGGCTCGACGCCCGCTCGACCCAGCTCGCGGAGTTCACGGCGCTGCTCCACGACGTCGGCAAGATCAGGATCCCCGCGTCGATCATCCAGAAGCCGGCGGCGCTCACCGGCGAGGAGCGGGCGATCATGAACACGCACACGATCGAGGGCGAGCGGATGCTGCGGCCGGTCGGCGGGCTTCTCGCCGAGGTCGGCGCTCTCGTCCGATCCACGCACGAGCGCTGGGACGGGGGCGGCTACCCGGACGGGCTCGCCGGCGAGGCGATCCCGCTCGTCTCGCGGATCGTCTGCTGCTGCGACGCGCTCGACGCGATGCGCTCCGACCGGCCGTACCGCCCGGCGCTGACGGCCGAGCACGCGCGCGCGGAGCTCGAGGCGGGGCGCGGCGGCCAGTTCGACCCGGCCGTCGTCGATACCCTCCTCGACGTGATCTAGGCGATTCCCTCGAATCGGGGACGGGCCCGCCCGCCTGCGCTGCCGATATCGCGGCAACCGGGGTGTTCAAGGCGTTGCGGCCTCCGCCGACGAGTTGGGGGGAAGCCGTGCGCGCTAGGGGTTGGATCCGCAGTCGTCTCGGGCGAGAGGAGCGGGGGCAGGTCATCCCGTTCATCGTCATCGCCCTCGTTCCGCTGCTCGGGATGCTCGGGCTCACGCTCGACATCGGCTATGCGTACTACTCACAGCGGGCGATGCAGAGCTCGGCCGACGCGGCCGCGCTCGCGGGGGCGGCGCAGCTCCCGAGCCTGTCGGACGCGACCGCGCTCTCCAACCAGTACGGAGCGGGGTCGGGCTCGAAGAACCAGCTCGCCAGCAGCGGCGTCACCGGCGTCACGCAGACCGTCTCCGAGAAGTGCGTCGCCTCGCTTCCCGGCTGCGCGCCGGACAACGCCGTCGTCGTCGACGAGACCGGCAACGCCAGCACGTTCTTCCTCCGCCTGTTCGGGGTGAGCAGCATCCCGATCCACGTGGAGTCGACGGCGTGCGGGCCGTGCGCCGACCGCCCGGCCGACATCGTCATCGTCTTCGACCGCACCGGGTCGATGTGCTGGACCTGGAGCGGCGCGCCCGACCCGGCTTGCACGAAGCTGAACAACGCGAAGTCCGGGATCGAGACGATGCTGACCGCGTTCGACCCATCGGTCGACCGGGTCGGGCTCGTCGTGCTGCCGCCGGTCGACTCCGGCAAGTCGAACTGCACGACGCCGTCGTCCACCTCGTACGACTCGACGTCGTCGAGATACCTCGTCGTCCCGATCACGAACCAGTACAAGAAGGGCGGCGTGCTCGACCACTCGTCGTCGCTCGTCTCGACCGTCGACTGCATGCCTGCGTCGGGCGCGACCTCGTACGCGACCGCGCTCGAACAGGCGCAGGCGGAGCTCGTGAAGGACGGACGCCCGGACGCGCTGCACTACATCGTGTTCTTCACCGACGGCGCCGCGAACACCGGCCCGGCGTACTACCCGAACACGTCGCCCTACCGGAAGACGCCGTGCCACCAGGGCGTCGCCTCGGCCAACACGATCAAGGCGGCCGGCACGACGATCTTCGGGATCGGCTACACGCTGCAGGGCGTCGGCGGGACCTCGAACACGTGCCAGTCGTACACCGGCGCGACGGAGACGGGCATCACCGCCTACCAGGCGGTGCAGGGGATCGCGTCGAACGCGCAGACGTTCTTCGACAACGAGCAGGTGAGCGGGCTCGACGCGGTGTTCGCGTCGGTCGCGACGCTGATCACGGGACCGAGGCTGATCCCGAACAGCCTGCAGTAGCGGCGGGCGTCAGTGCGAGGCGACGAGCCGCGCGCCGACGACGCCGTCGAGCTTGGGGAAGTTCTTCTTCAGGAACGAGTTCCCCTGCCCGTAGATCAGCTCCTGGTCGCCGGTCGGCTTCTCGCCGTACCCCTCGTAGAGCTTCTTGACGACGTCCATCCCCTTCGTCACCGTCCCGAACGGCGCGAAGCCCTGCTTGTCGAGGAACGCGTTCTTCCCGAGGTTGATGAAGACCTGGGTCGTGCGCGAGTTGGGGCCGGCGTCCGCGTACGTGATCGTCCCGATCGTGTTCGAGCGCTTCACGGGGTCGTCCTTGATCGCCGCGTTCACCCACGCCGACGAGACCTCCGGCGACGGGTTGATCCCGAACTGGACGACGAA
>Ga0335081_10007522_pt1 | contig 17415 bp, 17 predicted proteins | sample Lox_Sample_35_FD_206713 | JGI IMG/M metagenome (GOLD analysis project Ga0335081, IMG submission 206713) | Soil microbial communities from Loxahatchee National Wildlife Refuge, Florida, United States - Lox_Sample_3.5 | ecosystem: Environmental > Terrestrial > Soil > Wetlands | place: USA... | reverse complement strand
CTCGGCGAGTCCCGCCGACAGGTGCGGGTCATCCTCGACGACCAGGACCCGATAGCTGGCTTCGCTCATGGCTGCTGCCAGGTGAGCACGAACTCGGAGCCGCGGCCCAGTCCCTCGCTGCGCGCCGTGACGCGCCCACCCACGAGTTCCATCAGCCGCCGCACGATGAAAAGCCCCAGGCCCGTGCCGTAGTAGCTGCTGTTCGCCACCGGCTGCAGGCGCGAAAACTTCTCGAACAGGCGCGTGTGATCCTCGGGTTTGAAACCGATGCCACTGTCGCGCACGGTGAGTTCCACTTCCGTCCCGACCGTGCGCGCGTTCAACGAGATCTTCCCGCCGCCCAGAGGCACCACGGCCGCCAGCGCGTTTTCCAGCAAATTCCTCACCACCACATCGACGGCGAGGGGGTCGGCGAGAATCTGCACCCCGTCGGGCACGGCCGTCTCGATACCGATGTGATCGTTCTGCGCCCGCTCCTGAAATTGCCCCACGACCCGGGTGACGATGCCGGCGAGGGGGACGGGCTCGCGCTTGAACTCGACGCGCCCGCGGTCGAGCCGCACGCTATCGAGAATCTGCGACACCATCGTCTCCATCCGCATGAGATCCGAGAGCATGCGATCGATGAGCGCCTTGGAGCGCTCCGGCGGCAGCTCCCGCAGCGCCATGGTCTCGAGTGACAGCTGCAGACTCGCAAGCGGTGTCTTGAACTGATGCGAAACCAGGGCGAGAAAGTTGTCCTGCTCTTTGAGGATCTCGGCTTCGGCCCGCAGCGCGCGCCAGATCACGGCGATGCACAGGCACAGCGCGAGGAGGAAGAACCCGCCTTCCCACAGGTACTGGGTGCTGCGACGCTGCTGCTCGGCGCCGAGGGACTCGCTCAAGCCCGGAACGAGCGCGGCCTGACCGTTCTGCACCGTCACATCCGGAAAGATGGCATGAATGCGCTCGGGCGCAGTTCCTGCTGCGAGCAGCGCGCGGCTCGCCTCGAGCTGCTGCACGTAGAGCGTCTGGATCTGGCCCACCTTGGTCAGCGTGTAGGCGCGCTGGGCGATCACCCAGTAGCAGACCTGGAAGAACGACACCACGACCAGGATGAGCGCGGTGAGCTGAAACAGGCGCGCGGATTTCATGCGGTCTTCAGCGCATCATCGAGCGCGGCCGCGAACACATTCAGATGCTCTTCCGTGTGCGCAAGCGACAGGAACAGCACCTCGTACGCCGAGGGCGGCAGGTAGATCCCGCGGTCCAGCATGTCGTGAAACAGCTTCGCGAAGCGCGCATTGGCCTGCGGGGTGAGCGAGGTCGCCGCGCGCGGGGCGCCGGCCTCATGCAGGGACAGCCAGATGAGCGATCCCAGTCGCACCAGATGCATGGGAAACGGAGCGCGCGCGAGCACCGGCTTCAGTATGCGCTCGGCGCTCGCCCCCAGCGACTCGAGGTGGACCCAGCCGGCGTCGCGCTCGAGGATTTTGAGGGTGGTGATTCCGGCGGCCATCGCTACCGGATTGCCGGAAAGCGTGCCGGCCTGATACGTGTCGCCATCGGGCGCGAGACGCCCCATGACCGTCCTCGTTCCGCCGAAGGCGCCGACCGGCATGCCGCCGCCGATCACTTTGCCGAAGGTGGCCATGTCCGGGGTGATGCCGTAGTGCGCAGCCGCACCGCCCGCCCCGAGTCTGAAGCCCGAGATCACCTCATCAAATATCAAGATCGTACCGCTGCGGGATGTCTCCTCGCGCAGCGCCTTCAGGAACTCGATCCGCTGCAGAAGCAGACCATGATTGGCCGGCACGGGCTCGATGATCACCGCGGCGAGACGGCTGCCCTCGCGCTGCATGAGCTCGCGCAATGCCGCCTCGTCATCGAGCGGCAGTACGCGGGTCTCGGCGGCAAAGGCCGGCGGCACACCGGCCGATGAGGGCTGCCCGAAGGTCGCGAGGCCTGAACCTGCGGCGACGAGCAGGTGGTCGGCATGGCCGTGATAGCAGCCCGCGAATTTGAGAATGGTCTGTCGCCCGGTCGCCGCACGCGCGACCCGGATCGCGCTCATCACGGCCTCGGTTCCCGAGGAGACGAAGCGCACCTGCTCGAGCCCCGGGTAGGAGCGCACGATGCGCTCGGCCAGCTCCACCTCTGCCGCGCAAGGCGCACCGAAAGTCATGCCCTTGCGGCAGGTCGCGGTGACCGCCTTCACGACTTCCGGATGGGCGTGGCCCAGGATGAGCGGGCCCCAGGAGCCGACGAAATCCAGATACCGCTGGCCGTCGGCGTCGGTGACGAAGGCGCCCTCACCCTTGGCCATGAAAAGAGGTGTGCCGCCGACGGCACGGAAGGCCCGTACGGGCGAGCTCACTCCGCCGGGGATGACCGCGCGCGCGCGCTGATAGAGCGCGGCGGATTTCTTATCCGACTTGCTCATGGACTCCCGTCCGAGGGCGGACCGCGATGCAGTCTCGCCTCACGAAAGAACGCATCGGTGACTTCCGGACTGGCGTGCTCGGCGGCCGCCTTCATGCCCGAGACCGGCAGATGCGCCAGACGATGCGCCAGCGTCGTGGCCCAGTCCAGGAGCTTCGCGCGCCGCGGGGCATCGAGATCGGTGAGCTCGGTTTTGAGCAGCCGCTCGACTTCCGAGGCGGTGATGCGCTCGAACGCCCCGCGCAGCTCCGCGAGCTGCGGGCCGATGGCGCGAGCGGCGAGCTCGCTGCGCAGGCGCGCGAGCCGCTCATCGATGGCGGCACGCACGGGGGCGAGCCGCAAGAGATGCGATACGCGCTCATCGCGCGCGCTCTGCACCAGCTGATCCATGCCAATGCACTGCACGCCCAGAGCGCGCGCCTGCGTCGCATCGACGTTGGCCGGCAATCCGAAATCGATGATCAATGGCGCATCGGGGGCGAGCTTGGCGAGTACCTGGACATCGAGTACCGGTTCGCTGGCGCCCATCGCGCAAATCAGCGCGGCGCAGCCGCGCTGCGGGTGCTCGCGGAAGTCCCCGAGCGCCAGCGCCTGCGCGCCGAGCTCCGTCGCCAGCTCCTGCGCCGTCTCGAGCGTGCGGTTTACGATCAGAAGCGGAATGCCGCGCTCTTTGAGGCGCGCGCCGCAGCGGCGCGTCATCGGCGAGACACCGAGCAGGGCGACGGGGGCCGACCTGCCCCCCAGGTGCGCGGCCACGCGCTCGGCGGCCAGATCCGCGAGCGAGGGCGCATCGTCCAGTCCCAGCCGGTGCGCGTGGCGCGCCATCGAGAGCGCCTCGCTCATGATGCGATCCAGGAGCGGCCCGGTCGCCTGCGAGGCCTTCGCGGTCTGCCAGGCGGCGCGCAACTGGGCAAAGATTTCGTGCTCGCCGGCCTGCGCCGAGTCGAGCCCGCACGCCACCATAAAGAGGTGTTCGACGGCGGCCTCACCCGTCCAGGTACGAAGGGCGGTGGTCGCTTCCCCGTTCAACGGTTCGCGCCCGATCAGGGCCCGGAAGACTTCGCGGCGCCGATCCGCCGCAGCGCCTTCCGCTACGGCGAAGACGATCTCCACGCGATTACAGGTGGCGAGGTAGAGGGCTTCGGCGCCGTTCAAAGCGCTGCGAAGCTGCGGCAGGTGCAGTGCGACATCGCCCTTGGGCACGGCAAAGCGCGCCACCTGCTCCGCGCTCGCATGGCGATACGAGATGCCCACGACACCGATGCGATGCATCCGGACAGCTCACCACTGCCTGAGTTTCAAATTGTCACCAAATGGTCATGGGGGCGGCGCCCCCCCAATAAGACAGGGAAGCCCGTCACGTTTGCTCACAGCATTGCCGGGGACCCCCGGCATACACTGAAATGCATAACAAACATAGCAAGGGGGGGTCATGATTTTCTTCATCGCACTGATCCCGGCAACCATGCTCACGGTCGCCGGTTATCTCGCACTCTATATCTCCGGGCGGACCGAAGGCGGTATGGGCCGCTTCGGCAGGTACCTGTCATTCTGGGCCTTCACCCTGGCGGCCCTGATCATCGTTGGATCGATCCTGGCCACGGCGCGCCTCGCCGCCTACCGCGGACAGCACATGGGTATGCAGGGTATGCATGGCTTCCACGGCCGAATGCACGGCGGCTGGCCGATGGGGCCGCGGCAGTTCGGACCACGCTGGGACGGGCCCCGAGACGCAGGCCCACCCGACGATGGCTCACGCCCGGCGGGGACACCCCCGCCCGCCGGCGCCGACGCTGCTCCCGCGCCAAAAGCAGCGGCTCCGAAATCCGCTTCCCCGGCCAACTCACCGTGATGTAGGACCCGGCGGCGCCAGCCCCAGCGCCGCCGGGTCTGTTTTGGCAGAATGCCCGCTGGCGCACCTTCAGCGCTGCCCTGAGCGGGAATAGATCCATGCGAAAGCGAACGAACGCCACGGCGGGCGCCGTCACACCCACGAGCGCCAGCCGCCGCCGGTTCCTGCAGGGCTCGACGCTCGCCGCGCTCGGCACCACGGCGGCAACGCTCCTGCCCGCGGCCAGTTCGTCCGCAGCGGACAGCACCGTCCCCGCGAATTGTCCCGCACCGCCCGCAGCGCCGATGAAGGACGTCGCCGGACGCGTGGCCTTCATCACCGGAGGCGACAGCGGCATCGGCCTTGGAGTCGCGCGCGCCTTCGCCGACGCCGGCATGAAGGTCGTCATCACCTATCGCACCAAGGCGCATCTGGATGAGGCGATGAAGCTCCTCGAGGGCGCTGGCGACCGCGTGCATGCGGTGAACGTCGATGTGACCGACCGCCCCGCACTTGCGGCCGCCGCGGATGAGGCGGTGAAGAAATTCGGCAAGGTGCACGTGCTGGTGGCCAATGCCGGTGTGGCCATCATCGGTGGCATCGGCACCGCGACCTACGATGACTGGGACTGGGGCATGGGGATCAACAGCACGGGCGTGTTCAACAGCATCCGCACCTTCCTGCCACGGATCAAAGCGCAGGGCGAGGGCGGCCACATCATCGCCACCTCCTCTCTCGCCGGGCTCCTCGCGCACCCCGTGGCCGGGGTCTACACCGCGTCCAAGTACGCCGTCGTCGGCATGATGGAGGCGCTGCGCGGTGAGCTCGCCAATACCAACATCGGCGTGACCGTGTTCTGTCCGGGCCTGGTGAATACCAACATCGGCACCTCGAACCGCAATCGGCCGACGACGCTCGCCGACTCGGGCTTCAAGATCGATCCGGCGATGATGGCGCGCATGCCGCAGCAGATGCGGCAGATGCAGGGGCCACCGCCCGGCATGGATCCGCTCGAGGCGGGTCAGCGCGTGCTGCACGCCATGCAGAACAACGACCTGTATGTGCTCACGACACCGGAGTACGAGGGAGAGTTTGCGGCGCGAGCGGAGGCGATCAATGCCTCTCTGCCGACCGATGTGGTGGCGCCGCCGATGCGCATCAACATCCAGAAGATGCTGGTCGGAGCCTCGGTCTACACACCCGAGCGCGATCGCAAGCGCTGCGAGCGCGCCCGCGCGAAGAAGGCGTAACGCCCGATCCGCGCGAGCGGATCAGACGCTGCGGTAACTCTTGCGCGTCGTGCTGCGGTGCTCGATCTCGCGATCGTACATGCCGCAGCGAAGCACCACGCGCTCGTAGGCGATGCGCTCCTGGGGAATCGGCGTCTCGACCGTCGGGGTCGAGAGCATGATCGCATCGTACCGCTCCTTCATCCCCGGCTTGAACTCCGGGTGACTCAGGATGAAGAGGTCGTTATTCACGACGCCGTTCATGACGCGCTCACCCGCCTCGAGCGGATCCATCGCCGCTGACACGAAGCGAGGCATGTTCGCCGGCGGCGGCGGACGCTTGGCGGCCTGCGCCTTGCGGTACGGGTTCTCCTCCCCGGTGCCGACGTAGTTGTCGGTCTGCACACCGCCAGGACAGAACACCGAAGTGCCGATGTTGGTGGACTCGAGCTCCACGCGCAGGGCTTCCATGATGCCGACCGCGGCGATCTTCGTGGCGGTATAGACGCCGGCATTCACGCCGGGGAGCAAACCGCCCATCGATGCGGTGGTCACGAAGTGACCGCCTTCCTTGTGCTCCATCATGTGCGGCAGGCAGGCGGCGACGCTGTTGTAGATCGCGGTGAAGTTCACCGCGACCGCATCGTCCCACTCATTGAACTTCGCCTGACTCGCCTGACGCAGCGTCTTCACGCCCGCGTTGTTGACGACGAGGTGGAGCTTGCCGTACTCGCTCTTCACCTTCTCGACCATGGCGTGCCAGCCGTCGCGGTCGGTGACGTCGTGCTTGAACGCGATGACGCCCGCATTGCCGGGCTTGAACAGCGGCAGTGCGGCCTTCAGTCGCTCCTCATTGCGATAACCGATGACGACTTTCATGCCGGCGTTTGAGGCCGCGCGCGCGATGCCTAAGCCGATGCCATCCGAAGCTGCGGTGATGTAGGCCACCTTGCCCTTGAGGTCCTTGAGCGGCGGCGGCTGCGAGACGGTGGGCTCGGGCGGCAGCGGCGGACGCGCACCGGGTGCGGGGGGTGCCGCGCCGGCACCGCCGGCTGGTGCTGCCGGTGCGGCAGGCGCTGCATTCTGAGCGGCGGCGTACTGGGACAGTCCCAGGCTTGCGAGCAGCATGCCGGAGAACAGGCGTCGGTCGAGCTGGGTTTCGTTGTATTTGGCCATGTTCGTTCTCGCTCGTCAGACGGTCACGCTGCGGAAGGACTTGCGCGGCTTCTTGCGATGCTCGATCTCGCGCGGATAGATGCCCGCATGGAGCACGCGCGTCTCACCGCGCACGCGTGCTTCCGGAGGCGGCGTCGCCTCGATCGGCTCGGAGATCAGCATCGCATCGAAGCGCTTCTGCGTACCCGGCATGTACTCCGGGTGCGTGAGGATGAACAGATCGTTGTTGATGACGCCGTTGAGGACGCGCTCGCCGGCTTCGAGCGGATCCATGCCCGGCGGCGGTCCGCGGAAGCGCGGCGCGCCCGGCGGCGCCGCGCGCTTGGCCATCTGCGCCTTGAGGTACGGATTGTCCTCACCCGTGCCGAGATAATTGTCGGTGTTGACACCGCCGGGGCAGAAGGCGGATGTGCCCACCGTTGTGCCCTCGAGCTCGACGCGCAGCGCCTCAATGAGGCCGACGACGGCGATCTTGGTCGCCGTGTACACACCGAGCGGTCCACCCGGCAGCAGTCCACTCATCGATGAGGTGACGACGAAGTGCGAGCCCTCGCCGTGCTCGAGCATGTGCGGCAGACACACCGCCACGCTGTTGTACGTTGCGGTGAAATTCACCGCCACGGCGTTGTCCCAATCCGCGGCCGAGACGTTGCTCACGCGCGCGAACGTCTTCACGCCGGCATTGTTCACGACGAGGTGGAGCTTGCCGTACTCGCTCCTCACCTTCTCCAGCATCTTGGCCCAGCCATCGCGGTCGGTCACGTCATGCTTGATCGGCAGCACGCCTGCGTTCGGCGTCTTGAACAGCGGCAGCGCGGCCTTCAAGCGGTCCTCGTTGCGATAGCCGATGCAGACTTTCATGCCGGCGAGCGAGGCGGCGCGCGCGATCCCTAAGCCGATGCCATCCGAGGACGCGGTGATGTAGGCCACCTTGTCCTTCAGATCGTGCAGCGGTGCAGGCTGCGATACCGCCGGCTCCGGCGGCATCGGCGTAAGTCCCGGAGGTCCCCCGGCCGGGGGCGCGGCGCCTGCTGCGGGCGGTGCGCCCGAGGCCGGCGACGGTGCGACAACTCGGGCCTGAGCGACGGCATAGCGGCTCAAACCAAGACTCGCCAGGATGCCCACCGCTCCTGCACCGTACAGCGTTCCCTCGGAGAGGAATCGCCGGCGTTCGGCCGCGAAGCGATCGAGAGGATGACTCGAGGGGGTTGAATCCTTCTTGGACATACGTGGCTCTCGGTGTTTGGACTTATAAGAAGTTGACGAGTCCACAGGCCAGGGCGCGCCCGGGGCCCGTGAGTATGCCTCAACTGGCTGGCGGACCGAGAGTCGCCCGGAGGCGGTGGCTATGGCCACCCGCCCCCGGAAAAGCTCATGTGACGATCAGGACTTGGGTGCTTCCGGTGCGCTGGCGGCACGGCGCTCCATGGCCGCCTTCACCGATGCAATGAAGGCGGTGGCGGAATTTCGCCCTGCCGCATTCCTCGCATTCTCCTGCCACGCGGTCGCAAAGCGCAGCGCATTATCCAGGTCCCCCGTGGCGGCGCACATTCGGGCGAGCGAGAACGCAAGAGCGGGATTGCCCGGGTGCTGGTAATACGTGTGTACGACCTGCGGGAAGAAGGTCTTCGCCTGCTCCCGATCGGCGTAATCGGCGATGACGCGGGCCTTCTGCGCCCAGTAGCTGAGGTTCTCCGGCTCAAGTTCGATCGCGCGCTGCAGATCCTCGTTGATGCGGCCGTGGAGTTGTGCGGGATCGACGTTGAGATTGGCGCGCCTCGAGCGCACCGCATTGCTGATGCCTTCCAGCACCACCGCGCGATCGGCATAGCCGGCGGCAGACAAGGTCGAGCCGGTGCCCATCCGGTCAATCGTCTGCAGGGCTTCCGCGAAGTTGCCTTCATTCAACTGGATCTGTGCCAGCGCGCGAAGCGCCGTCTCGTTCGCCGGCTCCTTGCTCAGGGAGTGATGGGCGAAACTCGTCGCAATCTCTCTTTGATGGCCGCCGCGTGAGGTGAGCAGCGCGAGGCGCCCGTCGAGCTCCGCCGTGCTGATCTGCTGGGCCTTGCCGGTCTCCGGCGCATCCGCGAGCCTCACCTCGTAGCTGGTGATATTGCCGTTGCGCAGCGCATGCCACAGCGCACTGTCCAGGTCCTCATAGCTCATCTTGAAACTGGCGCTGAACGCCGCATCGGGCGACTGTCCGCTGTCGATGAGCGAGAGGTAGTGCGTGAATTCGTCGCGATGCAGGCCTTCGATCAGCACTTCGTGCAGCAGCAACCAGGACTGCGCCGAGTACAGCTGCAGGTCCGCGCGCGGTGCGATTCTGGGATCGCCGTCGCCCAGCTGCAGGAACGTGCGCATCGGCATGAGACTGGAATGCCGCAGGGTGGAGACCTGGCCAGGGTTGTAGCCGCCCACGACCACTCGAGCGCGATCCACCGTCGTTGCGGCAAAGAGCTCGGAGAAGCCCTGCCGGTACCACCTCGGAAAGCGCGTGGCGTTATTGCTGGCGAGGATGCTGCCGGCGTATCCGAAGTAGGCGTTCCAGAAGCGCAGCTCCGGACTCGATCCCTCATTGGCATCGATGACCACGTAGTTGGCGTCCGCCGAGATGTAGTAGACGGAGGTGAGATCGCCATGCGAGCCCGTGACCTTGTCGAAGAGGCCCCGGTACAGGGCGAACACATGCGTGGGCGGCCTCTGCTCCCCCTGATCATCCTTCAGGATGAGACGCACGGCCTGATCCAGCCGGTGCAGGTTGTGGACCAGCAGGGTGACGTAGCCCGCGCCGCCGACGCCTGTCACGTCGATGTTGTCGGACGCATAGCTCCAGTAGCTGTCCTCGGCACGCGCGAGGCCCGTGAAGGCAGGCAGCGCGAGCGCGAGAGCGGCAATCCAGTGACGGCATTTCACGCGAGGGATCTCCATGACACGCACGCAGCCGTGGACTATACCTGAGCGAATTCAGCCCCTAATCTCAGCACCGGTGAGAATCGCCAAGCCCATCCTGCTCGTGACGACACCGATCGGTGTCGCCTGGGGCCTGTATGAAGCGCATCGGCTCGCGGGCCGGCTGGTGTATGTCATGGCGGCCATGATCGCAGTGCTGGTGCTTGCGACCTGGTGGGTAGTGGCCGCGGTCCGTCGCGAGCGCTCGCGGCCCGATGCCCGCTAGGCCATGGCCGCCAATCTCAGCGACTGGCCGGTCGATGAGCGTGCAGCCGAAACCGTCATCGTCGGCGCAGGGCCTGCGGGTCTTGCCGCCGCCGCCTGCCTGAGAAGACTGGGCCGCACCAGCGTCATGTTCGAACAGGGCCCGACGCTTGGGTCAAGCTGGCGGCGTCATTACGAGCGGTTGCACCTGCACACCGACTCGCGTCACTCCTGCCTCCCCTATCTGCCCTTCCCGCGAGGGACGCCGCGCTATCCCTCCCGTAACCAGGTCATCGCCTATCTCGAGGCCTACGCGCGTCATTTCGAGCTACGACCGCAGGTGGGCGAGACCGTGCGCACGGTGCGGCGAACCGCGAGCGGATGGTCGACGAGCACCACCGCCGGCGCCTACCGCTCCCGCAATGTGATCGTCGCGAGCGGCTACAACGCCATCCCGAACCTGCCCGAGTGGCCCGGCCAGGAGCGCTTCCGGGGACGGATTCAGCACAGCCGCGACTATCGCAACGGAAACGCCTTCAAGGGTCAGCGCGTGCTCGTCGTCGGCTTCGGTAACAGCGGCGGGGAGATCGCGATCGATCTGCAGGATTACGGCGCCGAGGTCAGCATGGCCGTACGCAGCCCCGTGAACATCGTGCCACGCGACATCCTGGGCATTCCGATCACGGCCGTATCGATCCTCCTGAGCCGTCTGCCCTTGAGCGTGAGTGACGCCCTGAGTGGCCCGATATCCCGCATCGCCATCGGCGATTTGCGCAAGCTCGGCCTGAAGAAACTGCAGATGGGTCCGATCTCTCAGATCCGCACGCGGGGGCGCATCCCGCTCATCGACATCGGCACTTTGAAGCTCATCCGTGACGGCAAGATCCGCATCCTGGGCGCGGTGCAGTCTCTGAGTGAGGATGCGGTGACGTTCGAGGACGGCTCAGTCCATCCGTTCGATGCGATCATTCTTGCGACCGGTTATCGCCCGGGCCTCGAACGCTTCCTCGCGGCCGGCACCGATATGCACACACCGGGTCTTTACCTGTGCGGCTTCAAGGTCACCCCGACCGGCATGTTTCGCGAGATCGGCTTCGAGGCCCGGCGGATTGCGGATGAGATCGCACAGGCGCACGCGCGGCGTGCCTAGGCGACTGAAGATCAGGTGACGTTGTCGGCGACCGAGGTGTTCGCGGACGCGGACACCCTGGACGCGGTGCGATTCGCCACCACCACGCGCAGCGCCTCGCTCGCCTGCTCGATCCGCTCCCGCGGCGCATCACGACCCAGCGCAAGGAATTCCATGCACGATCCGTCGGTCGTTCTGACGCGGATCGACCGGTCAGGCAGGAGCTTCGCCTTCTGCGGCGGCAGCACTTCCTCGATGTTCTCGACCGGAAGCTGACGCCAGATCGGCGCGCCATGCCCCTGGGCGCCGGAGGGATGAACCTGCCAGGCGACGCCCCGCTCACTCACGATCATCGCACCACCGACCGCGGGCGGACTCCAGATCGAACGCTTGCACTGCGGCGACTCGAACGAACTCCACTGCGAGTGCTCGAAGCGCGCAAAGACCTTGCCGGCATTTTCGATCTGCGCGGCCTCCTCGCGGCGCTCCTGGGTCTGCGCCAGGGCGGATTTTTCGTTAAAGGTTTGTTCGGCTTGTACTGCCAAGGAGGCGGCAGCGGCATCGCCCGCCGGCACCGCCGCGAGCGCGGAATCCGGATCGCCCTGCATGATGCGCGAGAGGTGTCGGGCGAGATCCGTGCAGGCGAGGTGCTTGGTCGAGCCTCCCATCGGGATCCATACCGGCAGCACATAACCCAGTAGCAGATCGTGCGCCTTGCCATGGCCGCCCAGATTGGAGGCCTCGAGCCCGCGTTGCATGTCCCACAGATACGCGCTGATGCGCGTCTCGCGCCGAATCACACCGACCCCCAGGCAGCCGCTCTGGGCGCACAGGAACGGACCCTTCAGATCCCCGTCCTTGGTCGTGTGCGTAAATCCCACGATGTAGCGGATGCCGAGCTCCGAGGCACGCTGCCGCAGCATGGCCGAGCCCAGGATCGCCTCTTCACTTGCCTGATCCTCGAGCAGGTCGCTATCGAGCCAGGGATAGAGCGCATCCTTCACGACATTCGCATCCACGAGCGCGAGCTTCGGATCGAGCTTCTTCAGCGATTCGCTGAGACAGCCGCTGGTCCACTGCCCGTCGGCATATTCGGAAGACGACAGCACGAGCACACCCCCGCCCTCCCCCGGCAGAGCACGCTGCGTGAGGCCGAAGCCGAGCAGTGCGATGGCTAAAAGTCTGAGACGTGCGCTCATTTCAGCACTCCTTCTCCACCGCCATTTTGCGTAAGCCAGCTCTTCACATCTGCGTTCACGCGCAGACTCGCGAGCGTGCGCGCGCACGCGCTGCGAAGCGCATTGGGAAGCAGCTCACCCGCGTAGTCGTAATCGCCGGGATGGCGCGGCCGGGTCGCGCGGCCCTCGACCTGCCAGCTGACGATCGAGCCATCACGCAGCGATCGGAGCGTGAACGTGAAGCCGACGGTTGAGACCGCGCAGCGCGCGCCGCCGAGCGTGCAGTCGACGCGGACATCGACATAGTCCAGAGCCGGCTCAATCACCAGCAGCGACCCTTGCGGATGCGCCGCGAGCGTTGCGCAGTCCGGCACGACCGTGACGCGGCGGAAGCTCGCGCTGAACGCGGTTTGCACACTGGCGGTTGCCGCATCGCCAACGTCGCGCAGCGTTCCGGCGTTGTTGGCGATCTCCCCCAGATCGAGATTTCCGTTCTGGTGCCGCGCCGATCCGCTGAGGCGAATGCGCGCATCGTGCATCCGCTGCGGCACGCACAGCACGACATCGAGCGCGAGCGGCGTGATGAGAGGAGCCGGGAGGGACGGCGCACCGATGGGCTGCGTGTATTGCACGGCGACTGCGGCATCGGCGCGCGTCACAGCGATGGCCAGCGCCGAAAGCGCCAGCAGGCTCAAGGGTCGTTTCATGATGCCGCCTCCCCGACGGTGGTCATTGCTATCGAGGAGTCGGCAGGCGGGAAGTCGGGCACCTTTATATATAGAGAGAGGCCGCCGCGCCGGGGAGGCAGACCTTCCCTGGAGCCGTGCGGCTCCTTCCATAAATATCAACCAGTTAGTCTGATATACATCAATTTAATCATCACTTGATGCTACTATTGATGCGAAGAGGGGGCCTGCATGCGCACCACGGTCAATCTGGATGAGACTCTGCTGGCTCAGGCCGCCCGTCTTTCGGGTGATCTCGATCGCACCGCGTTGCTGCATGAGGCCCTCAAAGCCCTCATCGCACGCGAAACTGCGCGCCGTCTCGCGCGCCTGGGAGGTCAGGCGGCGCAAGCCTCGGACGTCCCGCGCCGACGCGCCGATCCGGACACGTGATCCTCGTCGACACCTCGATCTGGCTGGAACACTTCCGCCGCGGCGTCGCCGAGCTCGCCGCCTTGCTCGAGAGCGGTTTGGTGCTGATGCACCCGTTCGTCCTGGGTGAGCTCGCGTGCGCCGCACTCCCCTGGCGCGATCGGACGCTCGAGTGGCTCGCGGGCCTCACCCCCATCGCCGTTGCGGACGATGCGGAGGTCCTCAAGTTCATCGCGCAGCGCCGGTTGAGCGCTCGGGGCGTCGGTTATATCGATGCGCATTTGCTGGCGTCCGTCGTGCTCGAGGATTCGCGGTTGTGGACCCGCGACCCGCCCCTGCGCGGTGTGGCTGAAGCGCTCGGTCTTGCCGTGACGGCAACGGGTGCGCGCAACCTCGCGCGCCGTCTGGGTTGAAGGCCCTCCTGGCGCAACTTTCCCGGCCCTGCCGTGTATTCACTCCCGCGAGCTGCGGGAGGGACGATGAAGCTTCAGTGTCTGGCCCTGGTCGTCACGGCCATGGTCTCCTGCTCCGGGAAGGCACCCGCTGCAGAGCCCGTGCCGGCGAGTGATGAGCGCCTGTATCTCGACATCTGGAGTCCGGGCGCGTCCACACCGCGAAGGCCCCCGGTGATGGTGTGGATATACGGCGGCGATTCGCCTTCGGACTTCCGCAAGGCGATGACCGCCGAAGGCAGCGTGGTGGTGACGTTCAACTATCGGCTGGGCTCCCTGGGAATCGTCGCGCTGCCGCATGGCGTGCTGGACATGATCGCCGCGCTCAAGTGGATCGAAGTGAACATCGCGGCGCGAGGCGCCGAGCCTCGCGCCATCAGGATGCTCGCGTAGTCGGACAAGCGCGTGATGAGCTACTGAAGGCAGAAGGCGAGCAGTGCGTTGCCCGGCTCACCCGCGATGATCGCGTAGCCCGAGCCGACAAACAGCATGCCGCCGGCGACCGTAGGACCCGCCGAGCTGATCGAGCCGCCGTGTGCCGGCACGCCGTTGGTGGTCTCAAAGCTGTGCGCCGTTTCAAACGACCATAGTGAATGTCCGTCCTGGGTCGAGAGCGCCCACAGCATCCCGTCCGAGCCGCCAACGAAGACGACGCCAGGGATGGCCGTCGCGGCCGCAGAATGCGTGATGCGCTTCTGCGCCGTCGAGTTGAGCGGCGTGTGCCACAGCAGCTCGCCATCGGACAGGCGTACCGCCGCGACGCCCCCGGCGCTGAGCCCGAAGTACGCCGATTCGTCATCCAGCGCTCCACCCCACAGCGGCCCGCGATTGCCGGTGATGTCCGAGGCCGTCTCCGCGCTCGGGGCGCGGATGATATTCATGCGCCACAACTGCGCGCCCTGCCTGGCGGCATCGAGCGCGAAGATCTCTCCAGGCTTGGTACCGAACACGATGGCCTCGCGCTGATCGGGAAGCCGCGCGAGCATCGGCGACATTGGAATATCCCAGTCCGGCCCGACGACCTTGGGACAGTTCTCGGTGGCACCACCGCCGGAGCAACCGACGATGAAGGCATCGTTGGGATAGATCTGCCGCGACCACAGCACCCGCCCGCTCGCGAGGTCGAGCGCGAGAATCGCATCCGAGGTGTCCGGGGCGGGATACGTCGAGGCATCGCCGGTGCCGACGTACAGGGCGTGGTGCGCGGGGTCGATGGTCGGCGTATTCCAGATCGGCACTCCGGCTGGCGCCCACAGCTGAATGCCGCGGGAATTCTTGTGCGTGGGATGGGGCCGTTGCGCAATCGCATAACGCTTCCAGATGCGCTTGCCGGAATTGGCATCGAGCGCGCTGACGCTGCCGACGGCCGTGCAGCACGGATAGTCGAGAACCCGCGCCGAGAACCCCTCCCACGCCGAGACCGGCACGTACAGCCGCCCGCGATATAACGCCGGGGCCGCAGTCACGCGCGTCGCGTAGTGATTCTCGACGTGCGTGACCCAGAGCTCTTTGCCGCTGCGCGCATCGATCGCGTACACGTTGGATTTGAGATCGCCGAAGAACACGGCGCGAGAGCTCCGCCCGTTCACCTTGATCGGTCCGACCGTCATCGCGTTTCGCACGCTGGCATGCGCAAGGTATGACCAGTAGACGCACCCCGTAGATGCATCGAGAGAGTAGACGTAGCCCGTGTCCGTGCCGACGAAGACACGGCCGCCGACGACGCTGGGCTGTCCATAGGCGGAGGTACCACCGGGATAGCCGAAGGCCCACTTGAGCTTCAGCCGTCCGACATTCGCGGCCGTGAGTCCCGCGGCTTCGGCGCTCTGGAAGCGATGGTTCGCAAGCCCATTGCCCCAGCCATTCCAGTCGGTGCCACCTTGGGTGAGAAGAGGCGGATTACCCGGGCAGCGATTGCGCATGCTGCTCGCATCGCCTGATCGCGCCGCCCCGATCAGCTGCCCCGCGAGCGACTCGGAAACCCGGCGACGGTCCTGATCGCTCAAGGTGTCGCCCACGGACTTCATGACGCCGGTGGTGAGGGCCGTATAGATGCGCTCCGGCGTCATCGATCGCAAGGCCGCGGGGCTCGGCGCACGCTCAAAAGCCGGATTGCCGTGGCAGGAAACACAGTGCTGCTGAAAGACCGCAAAGCCGAGCTCGGTGCCACGGATCTCCGCGGCGGCCGGCGGCGCGGGTAGCGGCACTTCAGGGGTGGCCGACAGCGCGGCGGGTGCTGCGGCGAGCGTCAGCAACCACGGCAGGGCAGATCGGGGCCGACGAGCTGAGATGCGGCGCATGAGTGGCCGCAAGTGTGGCTGCTGCAATGTGAGTTGTCACGAAGCACAGCGCGCTCAAAGCCGCGGCGGGCTTTCGCTTCCCCGCGACGGCGGGTACGCTTTGCACCTCAGGCATTACCGAATAACGACAAAAAGCGGAACGCCGAAATGATGAATCCGAGACCCCGGGCGGGCCATCGCCTTCTGTCACTGACGCTGAGCCTGTTCCTCGCAGTCCTTTCAGGAGCCTCCGCCGGCAGCGGCGCACCGAAACTGAAGGTCGGCGACTTCCCGCCGGAAAAACTGGCATGGAACGTCAAGCTGGCCGACTACCGCGGCAAGATCGTGATCGTGACCTTCTGGGCATCCTGGTGCGGGCCGTGCCGCAAAGAGCTGCCCATTCTGCAGTCGATCCAGAAGCAGGCGACGCGCGATAAGGTCGTGGTGTTCGCAGTCAATTGGGAGGAGAGCCACGACCAGTTCCGTGCCATCGAGCGCGCGCTGCACGACTCCGGCCTGACTCTCATCAGCGATGAAAGCGGCACTATTGCCGAGAAATACGATGTGAATGCCATCCCGCACATGAACATCATCGGTCGGGATGGCCGTATCGCCGCGATTCACATCGGCTACGGCGAAGGCGAGATCCCGGTACTGGTCGATGAGATCAATGAGCTTTGGCGGCAGGATCCTCAGAGCTGATCATCGTTCATGAGGTCGTGACGGCGTGCCTGCGGCGCTCCACGCACAGCGCTGACAGGGCCAGCAACGCGATCAGACTGAGCAGATCGAATGCGCCGCCGCCACCGCCGCCTCGCGCAACGACCCGCACGTTGGCTTTCCCTGCGCGAACATCGCGCTCGAACTGACTCAACGCCACATCGAAGTGTTCGATCATCTGATCGGTTGCAACACTGAAGCTCGCGATGTCGGCCGTTCGCGAGGCCCGCGCCTCATCGACCAGCGTGGCGCTGCCGTGCCGCGTATCGATACCGCCGGCGCGCAGTACGAGCGATTTCGTCGCGGGGTCCACGACTGCCAGATCGACCAGGGTCGCGATGTCGTGGCGGGTGCCCTTGAGCACGTAGGCGCCCACGATGGTGATGTAGCCCAAAGACCAGCTGTTGTCGTCCCGATTCGTCACCTGGTCATACGAGACCAGCGCCATGACATCGACCTTGTATAGCCGCTGCACTCCCTCCAGGCCCGCGAATCCGCGACTTCCGCTCAAGTAGTAGTCCGGAATCTCGACGATCTCGCTCACGAACTTCCGACTGGAAAATCGGCTGCGGATTCTCTCCAGCAGATCTTCCTTCTGTGCCGCCGAGAGTACCGCTTCGCCCGTCGCAGACTGCGGGGGCAGGAAGGCAAGTCCGACGCGCAGTGGCACGGGCAGCTGAGGCACCGCGTCCGTGGGCGGGGGCACTTTGCCATCGGGGTAGAGGAAGCCGACCAAGCTCGAGGAGC
>Ga0335081_10007521_pt1 | contig 17416 bp, 14 predicted proteins | sample Lox_Sample_35_FD_206713 | JGI IMG/M metagenome (GOLD analysis project Ga0335081, IMG submission 206713) | Soil microbial communities from Loxahatchee National Wildlife Refuge, Florida, United States - Lox_Sample_3.5 | ecosystem: Environmental > Terrestrial > Soil > Wetlands | place: USA... | reverse complement strand
CAAGCAGTACTACGCCCTGGCCCTGGCCGCGGTGCTGGTCGGAATGGTGCTCTCTTGGATCATGCGTTTCCACCTCGGCTGGTCGGCCGCCAAAATACCGTATCTGCACCTGCTCTCGAGCACCGGCGCGGCTGGCGACCTCATGACGCCCGAGTACTATCTGCAGCTGATGACCATGCATGGCACCATCATGGTCTTCTTCGTGCTCACCACTGCGCCGTTCGCCGCCTTCGGCAACTACTTCCTGCCCATTCAAGTCGGGGCGGAGGACATGCCCTTCCCGCACTTCAACATGATGTCGTTCTGGGTCACCTTCGTTTCTTTCCTGGTCATGATGGCCTCTTTCTTCGTGCCCGACGGGCCGACCCTCGGCGGCTGGACCCAATACGCGCCTTTGAGCGCGGTCGGAAAAGTCTCCGGCCCGGGGCAGGGAACCGGCGTGGTTCTCTGGGCGGCTTCTATTGCGATCTTCTGCATCGGTCAACTACTGGGCTCGCTGAACTTCATCACCACCACGCTCGATATGCGTGCCCGCGGCATGAGTCTGTGGCGCTTGCCACTTTCTGCCTGGGGCTGGTTCATCACGTCGGTCATGGGCTTGACTGCCTTTGCCGTACTGATGCCGGCCTGCATCCTTCTCATCCTCGACCACGTCGCAGGCACCAGCTTCTTCGTAGCGTCGAATCTGGTGATCAACGATCAGCTCCAGCCCCACTCCGGCGGTTCCACTCTCCTGTGGCAGCACCTGTTCTGGTTCTTCGGACATCCCGAGGTCTATATCGCCATCGTGCCCGGCATGGGCATCGTCTCCCATGTGCTCATCGCCAATATGCGCCGCCCCCTGCTCAGCCACCGCGTGATGGTGTATTCCATGGGGTCGCTGGCGGTGCTCAGCTACATGGTGTACGGGCACCATATGTTCGTGAGCGGGATGAACCCCTACTCCTCAATTGCCTTCTCGTTCCCGACGCTGGTCATCACCATTCCCTCCACCATCGTGGTGCTCATCTGGCTGGGCAGCCTCTACGGCTCGAAGCTGCGCATCAACACGGCCTCCCTGTTCGCCCTGGGCTTCATCTCGATGTTCATCAGCGGCGGCGTCAGCGGCTTCTTCCTGGCGCAGCCCTCGATCGATATCATGCTGCACGCCACCTATTTCGTGGTCGGACACTTCCACCTCGTGATGGCCGTAGCCGCCATCTTCGGAATCTTCGCGGGCACCTACTTCTGGTTCCCCAAGATTACCGGGCGAATGATGAACGAGACTCTGGGCAAGATCCACTTCATCCTGAGTTTCATCGGCGCCTATTGCATCTTCATGCCGTTCCATTACCTCGGGATGGCTGGCAACGTTCGTCGTTACCAGTCCTTCGTCGACGATTACCTGCAGCCGCTCATTCCGCTCCACAAATTCATCACGGTCGCGGCCATCGCGACCGGTGTGGTGCAGTTCATCTTCATCTACAATTTGTTCCACAGTTACTTCAAAGGCAAAATTGCTCCGGAGAATCCGTGGGAAGCGACCTCGCTGGAATGGAGCACTCCCTCGTCTCCTCCGCCCTTCGATAACTTTGGCGGCAACCATCCAGTCGTCTACCACGATCCCTATCAGTACGGCGTTGAGAGCTCGACCGGCGATTACGTAATGCAGACGTCGCCGGAGCAAGTGAAAACTGCCCACGACGAAAAGTAGCAGTGCAGTGAAAGGGAATTCTTAATCGATGGCAACCACAATCCACGAACCGCCTAAGATCGACGACCGCCGCGTTCCCTCTCGGCCCATGAGTTCCTCAGGCAATGGCGGGTGGAGGGATCTTGTCCCCGCCTCGGGTGATCTGCGGGCGGTCAGGGACTATTCTCCTCCGCCGGCGTCCACCGGAATCTGGGTCGGTGTCGCCGCCATCTCCATGACCTTCGCCGCGCTCACCAGCGCGTTGATCGTGCGCAAAGGCTCCTCGATGGATTGGCGCCATTTCGAGCTGCCGTCCATCCTCTACCTGAACACGGCCGTATTGCTGGCTAGCAGCGTTACCCTCGAAGTCGCACGCCGCCGCGTCGCTGCCTTTATGGGCGGCCTACGAACTCAGGTAGCACACCCGGCACGATGGCTCTACATGAGCCTGGGTCTCGGCCTGCTGTTTGTCGCCGGTCAATACATGGCGTGGCAACAGTTGAGCGGTCAGGGACTGTACCTGGCCACAAACCCCAGCAGTTCGTTTTTCTATGTTTTGACCGCCGCCCATGCCCTTCACGTTTTGGGCGGCCTGGGCGGCCTGACGCTGGCCATTCACCGGCTGCGCAAGTCCGCCTTGAAACGCTCCACGCTCGACATCGTGTCGCGCTATTGGCATTTCATGGATGTTCTGTGGATCTATCTGCTTCTGCTGCTTTGGACCAAGCTGTAGTCGAACCACGACAGGAGGCTCCGTGAGCCAGGCAGATTTGACGATGCAAGGGCACTCTGCAGGCCTGATGGAGCAGCCCGCCTTTTCAGTCCCTGCGAAAAAAATGGCGATGTGGCTCTTCATCATCGCCGATGCGTGTACGTTTGCAGCTTGCCTCGTAGCGTATGGCTTCCTGCGTAACGGTACTCCCAACTGGCCTACCCCCTTCAAGTTCTCGCCCACCATCATCAATGCCATGGCGATGACCTTCGTTCTGGTTAGCAGCAGTTTGACCATGCTGCTCGGCGTGCGCGCCGCCCAGGCCGGAGACAAGACTCGAGCCTTCCGCTGGACCATGATCACCGCGGCTGCGGGCGCGATTTTTGCCATCCTGCATATTCGCGAATGGCTAGCGATGATCGATGAGGGAGTCACGCTGTTTCACAATCCGTGGGGCACAGGGCTGTTCGGCGGAGCTTTCTTCAGTGTGACGGGCTTGCACCTGATGCACGTTGTCGGCGGCGTAATTGCGCTGATCGCTGTGGGAATTCGCTATCGGGGCGGGCGTTACAAGGCCGATGATCTCGAAGTCCTGGGCCTTTACTGGCACTTCGTGGACCTGGTTTGGATGTTCGTCGTCCCGTTGATCTACCTGTTAAATGTCGCGCAGTGAAGTCTGAGATCGCATCAGGGAGCGAGCGAAATGGAAACCCGCACATCTAACGCGCACGCGGCTGAATCGATGGGGAAGTATTTCGTTACCTACGTCGTCATCCTAGCTCTCGCCGGACTGAACTTCGTCATCGCCTACTCCCACGCCGACCGCAGGACGATCTTCGTCAGCATGCTCATGGTCGCCCTCATCGAAGCGGTACTAGGCTTGCTCTTTTTCATGCACCTCGCGTCCGAAAAGCGAGGACTGCTTTGGTTTGTCATCATCTTCACCGGTGCCGTGATCTTCGGCATGCAATATGGATGGACCGACAGCACTCGCATGGAAGTCGGTCACGCCCCATATTCCCAGGCCACAGAGGCGCACTGATGAGGATCGCGGTTCCATCCCGGCGCACAGGGCAGGTCCTTCGTTTCACCTTGCTCCTGATCTTCTTGCTCATGGTTGCTCTCCCGGCCTTTTCCCAGGGTTGTGCTCTCTGCTACACCCAGGCCGCGTCGTCAGGCTCGCGCATGATTCAGGCCCTGAAGAGCGGCATCCTGATCCTTATCGCGCCCCCGACCGCAATGTCACTGGTCCTCATCGGCATCTGTTACCGCAAGAACAGACAGTGCCGTCCTCCTGACGACGTCAGCGATGCGAACGAGAACTGGTAGCCTTCACAACCTCCACGCGCTGCCTGCCGCCACCCCCTGCCATCCCATAACTTTCGGTAAACAAAAGTCTTTCACATAGAGACTTCCGGCTGTTGACACCGCGCGTCCGGGAACATAACTTTGTTCCCTTTGCTCCCGCCGGAGCATCTGATATTGAGCACGCCATCGGCGCGGGAAGGGGATTCTCGCGGCCTCCGTGCTTGCCGCCACTTCACTTCGAGCGACCGATAGTCGCGCAGGTTGGTACCACCGGCCAAACCACCTAAGGCTGTTGCTTCAAGACAGCCTGGGCCCTAACGCCCGTTTCCCTGGAGGAGGGACAAAGATGCCTGCCACGCCAGCCGCCCCCCAAGTCGGACATGAATTACTCGAACGGCTCTTGCAAGCTCGCGCCCGGACGGACGATTTGTTCGGCATCGTAAAGAACGAGTTCCTTTACGAACGGCCCATTCCTGAACGGCATCGCATCATTTTTTATATAGGACACCTCGAGGCGTTTGATTGGAATCTTCTGCGCGAGCGCGCCTTCGGCTTGCGCACCTTCCGTCCCCGATATGACCAGCTGTTCGCCTTTGGCATCGATCCGGTCGACGGCGGCCGCCCCCAGGACCAGCCCACCGACTGGCCTTCCCTCGCGGAAGTGCGCCAATACGTCAACCAGATTCGTGACACCCTCGATGCCGAGATCGGCAATGCCGTCTCCTCTGACTCCATGGGGTCGATCGGGCGCGACGGCTTTCCGCTCGGCACGCTCCTGAACGTTGCCATCGAACATCGCCTGATGCATGCCGAAACTCTGGCGTACATGCTGCATCAACTGTCTCACGATCAGAAAATCGCCCAGCCTGAACCACCCCATGTCTCTACCGCGCCCTTCCAACCCGCAATGACCGAGATTCCTGCCGGCATCGCCACCCTTGGCTTGTCCCGCCAGGATCCGGCATTCGGCTGGGACAACGAATACGAGCTCAACACCATCGATGTCCCCGCCTTCTCTATCGACCGCTACAAAGTCACGAACGGCCAGTATCTGGAATTCATCGCCGCCGGCGGCTATGAAGATCGGGCGCTGTGGAGCGACACCGCCTGGCAATGGAAGACCTCTAACAACATCTTCCACCCTGCGTTCTGGCGGCGCGATGGCAAGGGTGACGCCTGGCTCCAGCGGAATATGTTTGAGGATGTCCCCCTGCCTCTCGATTGGCCGGCCTATGTGAGCCAGGCCGAGGCCATGGCCTACGCCCGCTGGGCAGGGAAGTCTTTGCCTACAGAAGCGCAATGGCATCGCGCTGCTTTCGGCGCGCCAGAAGGCTCTGAGAACCCTTACCCATGGGGCACTGACGAACCCGCCCCCAAGCATGGCAACTTCGATTTCAAACGCTGGGATCCTGCTCCGGTCACTGCGTTCCCCGAAGGCGCCAGCGCATTCGGTGTCTCCGGCCTTGTCGGCAACGGCTGGGAGTGGACCTCGACCGCATTCGCTCCCTTTCCCGGGTTCGAGCCCTTCCCCTTCTATCCCGGCTACTCCGCCGACTTCTTCGACGGCAAACACTACGTGATCAAGGGCGGCTCGGCGCGCACCGCTGCCTGCATGCTGCGGCGATCCTTCCGCAACTGGTTCCAGCCGCATTACCAATATGTCTACGCGGGATTCCGCGGCGTGAGGGGCCTATGAATCGCAAGCGACACTTCATGGTGACTCAGGCCGTTACTGCCGATCCCGTGACCGAGTTTGCCGTCGATGTCCTCGCGGGACTCACGAAGCAGCAGAAGGAGCTGCCTTCGAAATACCTTTATGACACCGTGGGATCGGGACTGTTCGAAGTCATCAGCGTCCTTCCCGAGTACGGCTTGACGCGCGCCGACGAGCGTGTGCTGCGCACGCACGCCGATGACATCGTCTCCCGCCTGGAACCGCCCGTGGTGGTCGCCGAATTGGGCAGCGGCAGCGGCAAGAAGACCCGGTGGATTCTCGAAGCCCTTTGCCGCCGTCAGCACACCCGGTATTGCCCGATTGAGATTTCGCCCACCGCGCTCGCCATGTGCGCGCGTGAGTTGGGCGACATTGACTCCATGAGCATCGTCGGCTTCGAACGCGAATATCTCGATGGCCTCGCCGAAGTGGCCGCTCGCCGCCTGCCCCATCAACGCCTCCTGGTTCTTTTTCTGGGTAGCACCATCGGCAATTTTGATCGCCCGGCTGGCCTCAGTTTCCTTCAGCAGGTGCGTTCGATTCTCCAGGCCGGAGACTCCTTATTGTTGGGCACCGATCTGGAGAAACCCATCCCACAACTGATTCTTGCCTACGATGATCCCCTGGGTGTCACCGCTGCTTTCAACATGAACCTGCTGGTTCGCATCAATAACGAACTCGATGGCGACTTCCTCCTCGATCAGTTTGAGCACGAGGCCCGTTTTAATCCCGTTGCCCGCAGCGTCGAAATGCACATCCGCTCCCTGCGGAAGCAACGCATCCGAATCGACGCGGCCGATCTCAACGTCTGCTTCGAGGAAGGCGAAACCATCTGGACCGAGAGCAGCCATAAATACGCTGCCGCTGAGATTCCTCGGCTGGCCCAGGAAGCCCGTTTTGTCTGCGAAGCGCAGTGGATTGACGGTGAATGGCCATTCGCCGAGAATCTCTTGGTGGCCAGGTAACGATCATCCTGAAATGGAAAACCTCCTTGCTGGTTACAAACGCTTCCGCGCGAGTGCCTGGCCCGAACGGCGAAAAGTATTCGAGACTCTGGCGGAGCGCGGCCAGCGTCCCAAAGCTTTGATCGTGGCCTGCATCGATAGCCGCGTCGATCCTGCCATGATTTTCGACGCCGGGCCAGGGGAGTTGCTCACCGTCCGCAACGTCGCCAACCTGGTTCCCCCCTACGCTCCCGACACCGCCTATCACGGCACCAGCGCGGCTTTGGAGTTTGGCGTACGAGTGCTTGAGGTGCAGGACCTCATCGTGCTCGGACACGGCAGGTGTGGCGGCGTTCAGGCCCTGCTCGACGGTGCGCCCCCGAGCGCGCGCGATTTTGTTGCTCCATGGATGTCCATCGCCGAAACAGCACGCCTCCGGACCCTACGTTCCTCGCCGGCGGCTGATCGCCAGCAACTCTGTGAGCACGAAGTCATCAAAGTCTCACTGGCCAATCTCCTGACGTTCCCCTGGATCGCCGACCGGATCGCTTCCGGAAAACTCACTCTGCATGGCGCCTGGTTTGCCATCCATTCCGGCACGCTGATGACGTTGCAACCCGACGGATCGTTCGCTTCGCCCGAAAGCGTGGACCAGAACGCGGCCATCCAAAAATAGGCGTCGCCTCGCCGGCGCAACGTGCGTTCCCCGCAACCCAGCCATCTCCGCCCCGAGCCATGCGGCTCAAGTCGTATAATCGGGCGGCACATCCACAGTGCCGGAGGTGGCTATGTCCGGTCGCATCTCGATCGTTTTCCTCGCTTTCCTTCTCGTCGTTTCGCAGGCCGGTGCGAAAGGTAAAAAGAAACAGTTGCTCCCGGACTACGTGTTGCAGGCCCAACGAGTCGTAGTCGTGATTTTTCCTGACGCCGGAGAGCCGCTTACGAATCCCAACGCAAACCGAATCGCGCAGGACAATGTCGAGACGGCGATGATGAAATGGGGCCGATTCAACCTGGTGATGGATACCGTCACCGCGGACTTGGTGATCGCGGTTCGCAAGGGACACGCCGACGGCCCGGTCATCACTCATTCCCCCGCGGATAGCCGGCCCACCATCTATCAACCGGGTGATGCAGGCGTTCGCATTGGCGGACAGCAAGGGCGTCCACCCGACCTCACTAACCCTGGCCTCGGACCCGCGGATCGAGGTCCCGGCATCGGCAACCAGATTGGTTCGTCCGACGATACGTTCGAGGTCTATCGCGGCGGGGTCGAGTATCCCCTCGATTCTTCCCCTGTCTGGCGTTACATGGCGAAGGACTCGTTGAACGGGCCGCAGGTTCCTGCCGTCGAACAGTTTCGCAAGGCGATCGATGAGTCCGAGAAGCAGCACCAGAAGAAGCCGTAGCACTGTTTCACGCGGCCCTCGCATCGTTCCAAGATGACCGCTCAACGCCGCATCGGCCTCGCCCGCGCTCTGTCCAAACTTGGCTATTGCTCCCGCTCCCAGGCCGCAACTCTGATCTCTCAAGCGCGCGTTCGCCTCAACCATCGAGTTCAGCGCGATCCGGAGGTTCCTGTCATCCTCGAAAGCGATCGCATCGAAGTCGACGGCAAGCCCCTGGTTGCCCAGACTCATATCTATTTAATGATGAACAAACCTCGGGGCATCGTGACCACAGCATCCGACGAAAAGGGCCGCAAGACCATCTATGACTGCCTGACGGGCGATTTGCCCTGGCTCGGACCCGTCGGTCGGCTCGATAAAGCCAGTGAAGGATTGCTGCTGTTAACCAACGATTCCGAGTGGTCCGCCCGCGTGCTCGCTCCCGAAACTCACCTCGACAAGACCTACCACGTTCAGGTCGACACGCTCGCCGACGCGCAACTCCTCGCAACTCTCAAGGCTGGAGTCACGGAAGGAGGCGGCCTTCTCCGCGCGAAGCAAGTTCGCGAGTTGCGTCGCGGTGTGCGCAACTGCTGGCTCGAGATCGTGCTCGACGAGGGCAAGAACCGGCACATCCGCCGAATCCTCGAAGCCTTACAGATAGAAGTCTTGCGGCTGGTGCGCGTCGCCATCGGTCCGCTGACGCTGGGCGACCTTCCTAAGGCTTCCTCTCGTCCCCTTACGCATTCGGAAAAACAAGCGCTGGACAATGCCATGCGGAGACCCCGCTGCTGATCTTACCCCTTCGTGAAGGGATAACCTTTTTCTCGCCAGCCGCGCACCCCGCCATCCATCGAAATCACGTTGGTGTAACCCATCTTTTGCAAGTTATCCGCCGCCAGCGCCGACCGAAATCCACCTCCACAATAAAGGACCAGGGGCGCGTTGTGATCCGGGACGCGCTCTTCGATGTCCCGTTCGATCACGCCCTTGCTCAGGTGGATCGCGCCCGGCAGATGGTCCCTGGCATACTCGCTCTCTTCGCGCACGTCGATCAGCACAAACTTGTCGCCGCGGTCTAGTCTCTGCTTCACCTCGTCCACGTTCGTTTCACGGACTCTCGTCTTCGCATCATCCACGACTTTCAAGAAACCTGGGGAATGCTTCGGCGCCATGTCTGACTCCACATCTTGAATTTGATTCTTACTTCACAAGAATACGACAAGCATCTGGGCGCGAGATCGTTAGATCGATAGATCGATAGAACGCCGGATGGCTGGATCGCTGCACCGCGGTTCGAAAGGCAAGTTGTCGCTCCGACGGCCCGATCACCGCGCTCCGCCAATAATCCCTCCCGTCTTGTTATCAGACACTTAGAGAACGATTGTAGCGCGCCGGTCAGGTGACTCCGCAGCCACTGGGCGTGTGCTGCAAATCACAACTCAAAGTGATATAGTCCCGAGTAGCGGTGGAGGCTTGGATGAGCACGCCTTACGGGTTGCAATTGACCGAGAATTGCTTGATCTGTAAGCTCCGCCACAGCGGCTTCTTCTGCGATCTTCCCAAAAATTCCCTCGACGATCTGGAAAAAATTAAATACGCGAGTGCCTATCCACAGGGTGCCGTCCTTTTCGTCGAAGGCCAGAATTCGCGCGGCGTTTATATCGTCTGCAGCGGTCGCATCAAGCTCACCACCACCTCACGCGACGGCAAGACCCTGATTTTGCGCATCGCGCAAGCCGGCGAGGTGCTTGGCTTGCACGCCACGGTCTCCGGAAAGGCCTACGAACTGACGGCAGAGACCCTGCAGCCCTGTCAGCTCGATTTCATCCGCCGCGAAGACTTCCTGAAATTTCTGCAGAATCACGCTGACGCCTGTCTGCACGCCGCTCAGCATCTGAGCCAGAACTGCCAGAGCGCCTACGAGATGATCCGCTCCCTCGGGCTCTCACACTCCGTTTCGGAGAAGCTCGCGCGCCTGTTGCTCGAGTGGGCGACCGACGGGGAAACCACGAAGGAGGGCATTCGCATCAAGGTTTCGCTCACCCACGAAGAGATCGCCCAACTCATCGGCACGTCGCGCGAGACCGTCACTCGCGTGCTCGGCGAATTCCGCGAGAAGCAGATGGCTCAGCTTCGCGGATCCACCCTCCTTATCCGCAATAAGCCCGCCCTCGAACGGCTGATTGGGACCTGATTCACCGAATTCTAAGTTGGGACACTTCTCGTTCTGGAACTCTTCTTCTACTCTCTTCTCCCCAAGTCACCCCTTCGCATTGATAACTCACCATCTCGCAGCCCCAATCGGTGCGACTCTCCTTCGTAAGAACGGGTTCGTTACTGGCGTTACTTTACCCACTCCTGCCGCGGGCATAAGCTGCCGCTTATGAAGTTGAATGCGCTGGTTTTGTGCCGCGAACCGCATTCCTTGCGGGTTTTGGGCCCGGCGCTCGAACAGATGGGCATCGAGGCCGATGTATGTGTCTCGGTCAGCGAAGCTCTGGAACTGCTCGCGCTGAAGCACTACGCGGCGCTACTCGTCGATTTCGATCTCCCGTCCGCGGAGCACGTGGTCCGCATGGCGCGTTTCCGCCCCATGCAGCGGCGGCCAGTCGCATTCGTCATGATCGGCGCTCATACCGACATCGGCAGCGCCTTCCGCTCGGGCGCGAATTTCATTTTCTATAAGCCGCTTATTCTGGGTCAGGTGTTTCGCTCGTTCCGGGCCGCTCAGGGATTCATGAAACCTGACCGGCGCCGCTCCTCCCGCCACGCCTCCGACGCGCTGATCTACTTCCGCTGCGGCGAGGGCTTGCCCACCCCTGCGCTGATGCTCGATTTGAGTGAGCGTGGCCTAGCCGTGCAAGCCGCTGAACCGCTCTACGGGGGCCGCATACCCTTTCGCTTCACTCTGCCCGGTACACCCCATTTGATCGAAGGTATCGCCGACGTGATCTGGGCAGACGAAAACGGCCGGGCCGGCATCCTCTTCAAGGAGCTCACCTCCGCTTCCCGCAAACGCCTTCAGACCTGGCTCCTGAAGCGGACAGAGGAAAGCGCGGTCGCAGGTGTTCCTTCGCGCTCACGCAAAGCCAGCATTTCACAACTCATGCACTAGGTCGCGATCGCTTGTTCTCCAACCTCACCTGCCACCCGCACATTTGCCCGGCTTCTCCGTGCTAGACTCCCACCTTCATTCCATGGGAGACCGATGAGTGACCTCACCTTCCTTTCAGCCAGCGCCATGGCTGACCAGATTCGCCGGAGAAAAGTGTCGCCCGTGGAACTGGTGGACGCGCACATCGACCGCATCTCGAGGCTGAATCCCCGCCTCAATGCCTTCGTGCAGGTCGACATTGACGGCGCACGCGCCGCCGCTCTTGCCGCCGAAAAGGCCGTCACTCGCGGCCATTCACTGGGTCGCCTCCACGGCGTTCCCATCAGCATCAAGAGTTCGATTGCCGTCGCCGGAATGTTGCACGAATCCGGAACTCGCTTGCGGGCCGGTGTGGTTGCCCAACAGGATGCGGTGCTGGTCGCTCGTTTGCGAGCCGCTGGGGCCATCATCCTCGGCGTCACCAATACGCCCGAATATCTTATGGCTTGGGAAACGGACAATCTTCTCCACGGACGCACCAACAACCCCTGGGATCTCGATCGCACTTCCGGCGGCTCCAGCGGCGGAGAGTCTGCCGCCATCGCAGCCGGCTGCTCCGCGGCCGGTGTAGGCAGCGACGGCGGCGGCTCCATTCGCGAGCCCGCACACTTCACCGGAATTTGCGGCCTGAAGCCTACGCCCGGCCGAATTCCCACCACCGGACATTTCCCAAGTTCCGCGGGCCCGTTCGCCTTGCTAGGCGCCGTCGGGCCCATGGCGCGCGCCATCGCCGACCTGCAGCTCATGTTCGAAACCATGGCAGGACCAGACGACGGCGATCCCTGCTCTGCTCCCGTGCCGTTGCGCAAGATTTCCGCCGCCGAGTTCAAGCCAGTTCGCATCGGCTATTTTGAAGACGACGGCCGCACGCCCGTCACTCCCGAGACGCGCCAGGCCGTGCGCGCCGCCGCCGCCGCTCTTCAGTGTGCCGGTTTTCGCACCACTCCATTCCGTCCCGATAACCTCGAGCGAATTCGCCAGCTCTGGTGGAAGTTGTTCGGCACCGCAGGCGGAATGATGCTTCGCCCACTCATCCAGGGTTGCGAATCCCAACTCAGCCCGATCTTCAAGGAGTACCTGCAATGGGCCGCTGCAGGGCCCGCTCACACCGGCCAGAGCCTGCTCAACACCTGGGCCGAGCGCGACATGCTGCGCAACGAGTTCCTCGTCAAGATGCGGGAGTTTCCCATCCTCTTGTGTCCAGCCGCCGCCATCCCCGCCTTCCGCCATGGCGAACGAACCTGGGTCATCGACGGCAAGGCCGTCGGCTACCTTGACGCTTGGAGTTACACCGCATGGTTCAATCTGCTCGGAAATCCCGCCGCGGTTGTGCCGGTTGGCAAATCGGCCGAAGGACTCCCCATAGGCGTCCAGATCGTCGGTCGTCCCTGGGAAGAGGAGTTGGTGCTCGCCGTCGCCGCTGAGCTTGAAAAAGCCGCCGGAGCCTGGCGCAAGCCGCCCATCGACTGAGCACGCGCGGCAGTCCTCTCCCCAATCTTTCCAGGGGTTGCCGGCGCCTGCAGTTAAGCGGACAAAAAGGTAAACTCTCTTCTGAGGTTTCCCTCAAAGATGAGATTCATCCGCTGGTCTTTCTTCCTGCTCGCTATTGTTGCCATCTTCCTTTTTCTTGCCGCCGCTCCGCAAAAAACCAGCGACAAATCCATCGAGGCTGCCCGGCTCAATAATATCGGCGTCGCCTACATGAACCAGCAGCTTTTCGAGAAGGCCCTGAAGTCGTTCGAACAAGCTGCGGCGCTCGATCCGAAGCTGTCCATTGCTACGCTCAACTGCGGCGTCGCGGCGTTGAATTTGCAAAAGGTCGACGACGCTAAGCGTCTGCTCGGAGCCGCCGCCAAGAGCGATCCCAAAGATCCGCACGCGTGGTACAGCCTGGGCCTCCTCTACAAGAACACCAGCGACGCGCAAGCCGCCGTCGACGCCTTCCACCGCGTGACCGAGATCGATCCCAACGACGCCGATACCTGGTATTTCCTCGGCAGCGTCCACGCGCAGGCCAAGCAATTTCCCCAGGCGATTGATGCCTTCCAGCATGCCTTGAAGCTGAACCCGCTTCATGCTTCCGCTGAATTCGGTTTGTCGCGTGCGCTGCAGCAATCGGGCCAAACCGATCATGCGCGCGAACACCTGAAGCACTTTCAATACGTCACTCAGAACAAGCTGGGCGCCCCGCTGAGCCTTGCGTACGGCGAGCAGGGCCAATACTCGCGCGCCGAGGAATCCCCGCTGGTAACGGAAAAAGCTCCGGCAGCTATCTCAGTGAAGTTTCTGGACGTAACAGAGAAGGTGGGTCTTGTCAGTAGGCCGGCCGCTCCCGCCGCAAAGGATTTGGCCTCCTTTTTAGGCCCCGGCGCCTGTTTCCTCGACTACGACGGTGACGGAAATATCGACTTATTCGTTGCCGACAACGGTCCCTCCGGCGGCCTGGCGCTTTATCACAATCTCGGCAACCGAAAGTTTGAGGATGTCACAAAGCAAGCCGGTCTTGATCCCACGACACATGCGATGAGCTGTGCGACCGGTGACTACGACGGCGATGGCGGGACGGATTTGGCACTCGGAGTCGGTGACGGGGCGCTGCTTTATCACAACGAGAAGAACGGCACTTTCAAGGAAGTGTCCGGCGCGGCGGGCCTCCAGAAGGTGAGGACAGACGGTGTACCGGCCATGGGACTCGCTCTCATCGACTTCGACCACGACGGCGACCTCGACCTTTACGTCACCAGATTTGTAAATCAGCCAGCGCCCGCTCTCGGTCAGTCGATCGACTTGCCACAGGATCTGTTCACCCTAGGCAACTCGATGCTGCGCAACAACGGGAACGGCACATTCACTGACGTGACTCAAGCCGTCGGTCTTCAAGGTTTTCCCGCTCTTGGTGCGGTGGCTACTGACTACAACAATGATCGAGCAGTAGATATTCTTGCTACGAATTGGGTTCCAGCTCCGACGATGTTTGAGAATCCGCGGGAAGGTAAGTTCGTGCAACGCCGGTTCTGGCCCGTGCAGATTCCAGGGCCGGACTCAGGACCCAATGGGCACTTTGCATTTGGCGCTGCCGTCCTCGACTTCGACCACGACGGCTGGATGGACATAGCCTTTACTCACTGGGGATCTCCCGCCATCACCCTCTGGCGTAACAATCGCGGCAAGACCTTCGACCCCGTCACGCTGCCTGCCACGAACTGGGCCCGCGCCTGGGGCATCGCTCCCATCGACTACGACAACGACGGCTGGATCGATCTCGTCGCGGTCGGCGAAACGAAGGACGGCAAAGGCGAAGTCCGCCTCTTCCGCAATCTTGGACCGGACGGATTTAAAGACGACACCACCGACGTCGGCCTCGACAAAATCGTTCTCAAAGATCCGCGCTCCATCATTGTCGGCGACTACGACGACGACGGCGCCAACGACCTGCTAATCACCCAGAATCATGGCCCCGCCGTGCTTCTCCGCAACGAAGGGGGCAACAAGAACAACTGGCTGCGCCTTGCCCTCAAGGGGCTCAACGACAACAAGAGCGCCATCGGCACCAAAGTTGAAGTTTTCTCCGGAGCCAATCGCCAGAAATTTGAGATTGCCGGTTCTTCCGGTTATCTTGGCCAGAACTCGCCCTATCTAACCGTCGGCCTCGGGGCCTCCAAACAGGCTGATGTCGTCCGTATGCTCTGGCCCACGGGCGTGCTGCAGGATGAGATCGAAGTCGCGGGAAACCGCCAGGCGGACTACCTCGAGATCGATCGCCGCGGCAGTTCCTGTCCTACGTTATTCGTCTGGGACGGCCACCGCTATCAACTTGTTGCCGATGTGCTCGGCGCAGGCGTAGTTGGCCATTGGGTCGGGCCCGGTCAACGCAACATCGCTCGCCCCACCGAGTACGTCAAAGTAGATCGCAACACGATCCAATCCAAAGATGGCAAGCTCAGCTTCCGTCTCATGGAGCCGATGGAAGAAGTTGTCTACCTCGACCAGGTCAAGCTGCTCGCCGTCGACCATCAGGCAGATTTCGAGGTTTATCCCAACGAATACTTCGCCAGCAATCCGCCATATCCGCCGTTCAAGGTGATCGTCAGCCAGAATGCGCAGCCTCCCACCGGCGCATGGGACGACCACCGCCACAATCTTTTGCCCGACCTGCTCGCCCATCGCTACGTGGGGGATTTTGAAATCCTGCCCTTCAAGGGCTTCACCAAGATGCACACGATGGAACTCGATCTCGGCGAGCCTTACCGCGGCGGGCCGCTCATCTTGCTGATGCACGGCGAGATCGAATATTTCACGGCGACCAGCATGTACGCCGCCGATCAGGCCGGAATTCAACCCATCGCGCCTTACGTCGAAGCTCAGCAGGCGAACGGCATGTGGGTTCGCGTTGTCGATGACATGGGCTTTCCCGCTGGCGGCCCGCGCATGATGACCGGCGATCTGACTGGCAAGCTTCCCTCCGGCACGCAGCGAATCAGAATCTCAACGAATCTCCAGATCTACTGGGACAACATTCTCATCGATCGCACCGGGCAAGACCTCTCTCGGGTTTCACAACGCACCGACCGCACTGAGCAAAATCCAAATATCCGCCTCACGCCGGTTCCGCTAGTGAGCGCGAATCTCGGCTTCCACGGCTATCCGCGGCAGATCGAAGATAAGCCGCCGGGCGATGTGAAATACGTTTACGAAGACGTCAGCCGCACCGGCCCTTACGCGCGTCAAGCCGGCACGTACACGCGATATGGCGATGTGCTGCCGCTCCTGACCAGCTTCGACGACCGCTTTGCCGTCTTCGGTTCCGGTGAAGAAGTTGCGCTTGACTTCGACCCTGCGAAGCTTCCTTCGCTTCCACCCGGTTGGACTCGCGATTATTTCTTTGTGACCAACGGCTACGAGAAAGACATGGACTTCTACGCCGCCGAAGGCTTCACCGTCGAGCCTCTGCCGTTTCACGCCATGGGAACATATCCGTATCCCGGCAAGGCATACCCCGTCGACGGCGATCATCTCCGCTACCTGCTTGACTACAACACACGTCACGTATCGGGCAACGAGCCGAGCAGTTACGCGTTCGACTACCATTCGCAGAAGTAGGAAGCTGTCGCGGGCCTAGTCCCGGAATCGATCACCTGACCCTTGTCGCGCGGCTCCTTCTGGAAGCAGCCTTGATGACTCGTATCGGGGCACGACCTTCAGTCGTGCTGCCGCGTCCCTCCTCTTGTCATTCCGAGCCGTCCGCAACCGCAGTGGCGCGGCGAGGACGAGCGAGGAATCTGGAGTTTGGTTTTTAGCCCCACCCAGCTCGGAACTAGCCAGTCTACGTTTTCCGCTAGAATGCTGGTAGTTCATGCGCTATCTCAAGCGGATTTCTTCGAGCCTCGCTTTGCTCCTCCTTTTAGGGATCTTAGCATTAGCGCAGATGTCACCGCCCCCAGGCGTGGCCGCGCCCCCCCATCGCACCGCACTTAAACCCTCGCACCTGGCCGCTGGCACGAATCCCGCCGCTCACATTCCCCCCGACACTCCCATCCCGATTTTCACCGACATCGCCGCCCAAGCCGGCCTTACCACTTCCCACATCGCGTCGAAGGAAAAGCACTACGTCATCGAATCGATGAGCGGCGGCATCGGCCTCTTCGATTGCGACAACGACGGCAAGCTCGACATCGTCATGGCCAACGGCTCGACCGTCGACCGCTATCGTGCCGGCGGCGACCCGATGGTCACACTCTGGCGCCAGGACGCCGACCTCAAGTTCACCGACATCACCCAGCACGCCGGTCTCACCCGCAAAGGCTGGGGTATGGGCGTCGCCGTCGCCGACTTCGACAACGATGGCCTGCTCGATCTCTACGTCACCGGTTACAGCGGCAACGTTCTCTATCGCAACAAGGGTAACTGCACGTTTGAAGATGTCACCGATAAGGCCGGCGTGCGCGGCGGCGGCTTCAGCACCGGAGCGGCCTGGGGCGATTACGATCGCGACGGCAACGTCGATCTTTTCGTCTCGCGCTACGTTCACGTCGACATGGACCACCTTCCTGCCTTCGGCAGTGGGACGTTCTGCAACTTCAAGGGAGTGCCCGTCCAGTGCGGACCTTGGGGCATGCAGGGCGAAACCGATCTCCTCTTTCACAACAAAGGCGACGGCACCTTCGAGGAAGTTTCCAAGAAAGCCGGAGTCGACGATCCCAACGGCTACTACGGACTCGGCGTGAGTTGGGGGGACTACGACAACGACGGCTGGCCCGACCTCTACGTCGCCGACGACACTACGCCCAGCCATCTTTACCACAACAATCACAACGGCACCTTCACCGACGTGGGCATGCTGAGCGGCGCCGCGGTCAGCGGCGATGGACTCGCCCTCGGCTCCATGGGAGTGACTTGGGGTGACTACGATCATGATGGCCGCCTCGATCTCTTCGTCACCAACTTTGCCGACCAGCCCAATGTTCTCTATCACAATCACGAGGATGGGAGCTTTGAAGACGTGAACCTGCGGTCGCGCCTCG
>Ga0335081_10007520_pt1 | contig 17420 bp, 15 predicted proteins | sample Lox_Sample_35_FD_206713 | JGI IMG/M metagenome (GOLD analysis project Ga0335081, IMG submission 206713) | Soil microbial communities from Loxahatchee National Wildlife Refuge, Florida, United States - Lox_Sample_3.5 | ecosystem: Environmental > Terrestrial > Soil > Wetlands | place: USA... | reverse complement strand
AAAGCGACCGTCTGACCAAAATAGCCGTCAAAGCTGTCCAGTGCCGGCGTGTAGGAAAGAATGGAAGGCGCGGTGGGGCTCTGGTTGACCGTCAGCACGGCGCTGTTGGTGAAACTTTCCAGTCCGTTTTCCGCAATGACTGTGTAGGTGCCGGCCATGTTGGTCTGCGTGTCGGTCACGGTCAAAACGCTGATGTCGTTGGTCAGAGGATTGGACAGGCCGGGAGTGATGTGGTGAATGGATACTCCGGGGGTCTGACTGGTGATCGGTGCGTTTTTGAAATACCAGTGATAGACCAGCGGCGGCAGCGCGATCCCGCCATTGGTAAAGGACGCCGAGTCCCCGACGGTCACGGTCTGGGCGATGGGAGTTTGCGCGAGGGTGGCAGCCACGGCGCTCGGGGCGATGCCCGGCGAGCCAATGTCCGTGGCGACCGTTGCGGCGGCAAAAGCGCCGTCAACGCCGCTGGTGCTGAGGATGTCGTAAACGCCGCTGACCGGGTCAAAGAGCAACGACTGATTGGTGGTGTTACCCAGGTCCACCCGCTGCACGAGGTAATCGGAGCATTCGTCCAGGTCCAAACCGTTGGTGTCGGATCCCAAGGCCACCAGATTGGTGCGCCACAAACGGACAGAGTCCGCGCGTTTGGTACCGGCAACGAGCGGGTTGGCGCTCAAACCGGGGTCGGCGGAATTCAGCACCACCACTTGAACAACACCGCCAAGCCCCCACCAGGCGCGAAACGAGGCGGCATCGGTCACGACTCCTTTCTGCTCGGTGACAATGATGGTTTCATTTGAATGGACGGTGATGCCGGTGAACGGTGCTGTGTCCGCGCCGCTGAAGCCGCTGTGCGCATCGTCGTTCCAGCTGTAGCCGGTCAAGTCAATGTCATTGGTGCCGTAGTTATGCAACTCAAACCAGTCGGGGTGGTTTTTGTCAGATTCCCCGGACATCACTTCCGTGACAGCGAGTTGAGCCTGAGTTCGGAGCAGCACGGCAAATACAAAGAAACCAACCAACAGAATTTTTTTTGTCATAATCATAACGCTTCCTTCTTCCACGTCGTTTGCTGGACGAACAACCTTTGATCCAGTGCGTCGGCAGCGTGAGTCATGGCTGTGACAATCTGTTGGCGGACAGGTTACGTTTGAGTGACATGTGCATGAAAGGAATGTCATGCCAGTCCATGCCCGGCCTGGGATGCAAGGACCGGCGATGCCCTTCGCCACGAAACAAAATGCCGGCCTGCAGTTCTCACGCGGCTCCTGCCCGGTTGAAACGCCCCACCTCAACTTGAGGTCAGATCCAGCTTGCGCACCGGTCAATCCAACGGGCCGGGAGGTTCACTTGTGAGCATTCAAAACCGGCGCCAGCCGGGAATCGGGAGCGCGTCGCCTCATTCCATTTGGTGAACTTGGCCTTTAGAACGGTGAATAACTCGCTGATTATTCCCGGTTGCCGTGCCTGCTGAACACGGCAAAGGCTTCACGGCCAATGCGTTTGAATGATTTGGCTTGCAGCCGCATCGCTTTGGCCAGCCGCCGGAAACCGTCGCCCTCGGCAATCGTTGGCGCCTCGCGTCCGCCAAAAATAATCGGGCAAACCGTCAGGTACAGTTCGTCTACCAACCCGGCACGAAACAAGGCCGCATTCAGTTCCCCGCCGCCTTCACACAGCAGGCGTTTGACACCCCATTTCCGGCGCAACCAGCGGAGCGCTGCACGAAGATTGATTTTGCGGTTTCCGCAGACCTTCACTTCATCTGCGACGGCCCGCAGTTGATGCAGTCTGGCCCGCGTTGCGCGTTTGGTGGTGAACACAATAATGGGAGAGAAACGGTGTTTGAAGATTTCCGCTTGCGGGTTGACCAGGCCGCTGCCGGTCACGACCACTCGTAAATTGTGCTCGGCCAGTCCGTCTTTCAGCCGTTGCCGCCGGAAGCGCAGAGGTCCCGGCCCCAGGTTGATGGGCGCCGAGTTCACTGTTCGCGCACCGGCCATGACGGCGTCCGCGGTCGCGCGCAGTTCCAGCAGATGCTCGCGGTCTCGTGCGCTGCCGAAAGACGAAACCGCGCGGTTCGCCGTAGCAATTTTACCGTCCGCCGTCATCGCCATGTTGACGACTACAAACGGCAGTGTTGAGTTTTCGGTTTTGGGCCTGGAATTCACAGGATCAGCATCGCATCGCCGTAACTGTAGAAACGGTAACGTTCCCGGATGGCTTCGGTGTAGGCTGCCAGAATCATTTCGCGTCCCCGGGTTCCGCCGGGATCGGCGAACGCGCTGGCCAGCATCAACAGCGTGGAGCAGGGAAGATGAAAGTTGGTCAAAAGCGCGTTCATGATTTGGAACCCGAACGGCGGATGAATAAAAATGCCCGTTTTCCCCGCATTTTCAATGATTTTCCCGTGATTCAGCGCCGCGATGCTTTCAAGCACGCGTACGGTCGTCGTGCCGACCGCCATCACACGCCGCCCCGAACTTTTAGCTACATTTACGATGCGCGCCGTCTCTTCGCCGACCGCAAATCGTTCTTCGTGCATCTTGTGGGTGGCCAGCGTTTTGGTTTTCACCGGCAGAAAGGTGGCCGGGCCGACGTGCAACGTGACGAAACAAACCTGCACCCCACGGCCGCGGATTTGCTCCAACAGTTCCGGCGTAAAATGCAATCCCGCTGTCGGCGCGGCCACCGAACCAGTGCTTCTGGCAAAAACCGTCTGGTAGCGTTCCCGGTCCTCCGGCAGTTCGCGGACGCGATGAATGTAAGGAGGCAGCGGAGTTTCCCCAAACCGTTCGAGTTGCTCGCGGATGTCCGGCGCGCCGGAAAATTTCAACCGCCGGTCGCCCCGGTCATTCGTTTCAACGACCGTTGCAGTGAGGGCGGCCGGATTTCCTTTCGGGTCGTGAAGGATTATTTGCACGCCGACGCCGGCGCGCCTGGCCGGTCGCAGCATTGCCCACCAGTCGTTGACGGTATTTTCCTCGACCAACAGAATTTCAAAATGGCCGCCGGTGCGGGCGTTTCTGCCACGCAACCGAGCGGGGATGACACGCGAATTGTTCAGGACGAGCACATCGCCGGTGCAAAGAACTTCCCGGAGCTCGCGGAATTGGCGGTGTTCGACGCGTCCGCTATCGCGGTGCAGGACCAAAAGCCGCGAATCATCCCGCCGGGGAGTCGGATGTTGCGCAATCAATTCCGGCGGCAATCTGAAATCGAAATCGGCAGTTCGCATCCCGGCGAGTTTCAAGTTTCAGGATTCCAGATGCAAGTGGACAGGCAACGGGGTTCAAAATCCGGGCGTTTTGGCTGGGATTTGAGGTTGTGAATAACTTCTGAATAAATCGCAAAAAATCCCGCAATTTTTTTGTTGACGTGGTGGGTCAATATGGGTAGAAATGGGGCGTCGTGGGGAGAAAGGCCGTTCGCTGTTCCCCCGGTGAACAAATGGGCAGTACGACAAACAAAGAACCGACTTACTACAATTCACGCTTCCGGCATGGCGTGGATGAGAAGCGTCGCATTCAAATCCCCGCCAAATGGCTGCCGCAAAAGGCGGATTTGGAGCTGACGCTGATCCTCTGGCCGCGGGAGGGTGTGGGATCATGTGTGCGGGTGCTGCCGCCGACCCAAATGGCGAAATTGATGCAATCCATTGATGCGATGCCGAACAGCGACCCCAAAAAGGTGGTCTTGAAGCGCATCATCGGCAGCGGGTCGGCACAGGCGACCGTGGACAAAGCCGGTCGGATTTGTCTGCCGGACGAGATGGCCCGTGAGGCAGGGCTCAAGAGCGAAGCGATGTTGGTCGGATTGCTCGACCGGTTTGAGATTTGGAATCCGGAACGTTACGAAAAGGTCCAGGCCGCTGACGCCGCGTTGGCGCCGGACGCCTTCAGGCTGATGGAGTAATTATGAAACTGGGAACCTTGCTGGCTGCCGGAAAAAGTTTGGCGCTGCGTCGCCGCGGCGAAAGTCCGTATCGCGCCAACAAACAGTTTTATCTGCCCAAATTTGGTTCGCCGAAAAATCCATTTGTGTCTGCGAACCAGCCCGGTGAGGCAATCTCCCCGGAAGAAGCCGCCGCTGCGCCGGTCAAAACACCAATCACCGTCGATGCAGCTAAAACCCAGAAGCTGCCGACGTTTTCTCCGGCGCCGCGGGCGGCCAACCACCGGCCAACGACCGTCAAAAAACCGGCCTTGCCGAACCAGAAGCCGCGGCGTTCCCTGGGATGGATGGGCCGGTTGAATCCGTTCGGGGCAGGTTCCGCGTTCACGGCCGCCAGGGGAGCGAATGCGAAGATCCCCGTGCAGGCCGAGCTTTCATTGGATGCAGTAAAAGTTTTGCGGAACGACCTCAGCGACGTTGATATCGAGGTTGTCCCGCTCAAATCCCGGCCGGCGGACAGCGTGAAGGCGCCGGGGCAGGAACCGGAGAAGAAATCGTGGGGATTGCTGGGCGCACGGCTTTTGAAGATGAAGACCAGTTAAACCGGCGAAAACCGATGCAAAGTGCCAATGTTCGATCACAAACCGGTGATGGTGGCGGAGGTGCTGAACGCACTGAAACCCCGACCGGGAGGGCGTTACGCCGACGGGACCATCGGTGGAGCCGGGCACGCGGCGATTATCCTGGCCGCGACTTCGCCGACTGGATGGCTGTTTGGGTGCGATCGCGATGGCGACGCGGTTGAAGCGGCGCGCGCGCGATTGGCGGAGTTCGCCGGACGATTTGAAATCCGCCGCGGCAATTTTGCGGAATTGACGGATTGGGTCCCGGCCGCGGGCTGCGACGGCGTGCTGCTGGATCTGGGCGTGAGTTCGCGGCAACTGGATTGCCCCGGGCGCGGGTTCAGCTTCCAGCACGAAGGGCCGCTGGACATGCGCATGGACACGCGGCAATCGCTGAAGGCGGCGGATTTGGTGAATGGCGCGAGCGCCGGGGAACTGGCGAAGATTTTCGGGGAGCTGGGCGGCGAGCGGGATGCACTTCGGTTGGCGAATGCCATGGTGCGTGACCGGGAGAAGCACAAGTTTGAAACGACCCGGCAACTGGCGGAGTTGATCGAAAAAATTTCGCCGCGCCGGGGCAAAAAGACGCATCCGGCGACACAGGTGTTTCAGTCGCTGCGGATCGCGGTCAATGACGAGATCGGCTCTTTGAAACGCGGATTGGACGCGGCGGTGAAGCTATTGAAGCCCGGCGGACGGCTGGCGGTCATCACGTTTCATTCGCTGGAAGACCGGGTGGTGAAGGATTTCGGTCGCGCCCGCTCGCGGGATTACACCTTCGCGGGGGAAGTGGACGTTCCCGAATTGCGCGAACCGCGCGTGCCGGAGCTGAAATGGGTCACGCGCAAGGCCACCCGGCCGGGAACGGCGGAACTCGCGGAGAATCCGCGCAGCCGCAGCGCGCAATTGCGGGTAATGGAAAGAATTTGAGCGATGAAAAATCGAAAGGGTCAGTCGGCAGTGATCCGGTTTGGACCGGCATTGAAGGCGCTGTTTCTGTGCCTGTTGATTGCGGGTTCGGCCGTCGGTTATGTCTGGCAAAAGAGCCAGATTTACCAACTCGGCCAGCAAATCCGTCAGCGGGAAACCCGCCTGAAGCAATTGCAGGACGCAAACCAAAAGCTCGCCGACCAGCTCGCGATGTTGCGGTCGCCGCCGATGCTGGACCGGCGGGTGCGGGAATTGAATCTCGGGCTGGTTCCCGCACAACCGTCGCAAATCTGGCGGCTGCCCGAACCGTCGTCGGTGCCGTCCGCAAACGAAAACGCGGCCAACCGGCTGGCGGCGCGCCAACCCGGCGCGACGACTCAATAACGTGTAAATTTGGCCGCCGCCCGTGACGCCGTCGGGTGAGGAACCGATCGCCGCGGGCGGCCGGCCGTTTTGAAAATGTGCAACAAACTGCAACTGCGACGGGCGTTGCTGCTGCTGCTGGTGCTGGGCGCGGCGTTTGTCGGACTGGGTTACCGGCTGGTGGATTTGCAGGTGTTGCGGCATGACGAACTGGCCAGAATGGCAGAGCTGAACACGGCGCATGACTTTTTTAAAGCGCCGCGCCGGGGCAATATTTTGGACGTGAACGGCAACCTGCTGGCCACGAGTATTTCCGTGAAAACGGTTTGTGCCAATCCTTCGTTGATTGGCAACCAGCAGGCGGTGGTCGCCCGGGCGCTCGCGCCGTTGCTGGGCATGAGCGAAAGCACTCTGGATCAACGATTGATTCCCCGGGTCTGGAGAAATGAAAAAGGCGATACCGTCACCAACGGTCTTTTTTATGTCCGCCTGCAAAAAAATGTCTCGGATGAGACCTGGCAGAAGATTCAAATGACGATGAGCAAACTTTCATTTGGCGTGGATGAAAGCAAATTGTCCAAAACCAACCGGGCATTTTTCCGCAATCTGCGCCAGGGCGCGATTTTTGCCGAAACGGACCCGTTGCGCGTTTATCCCAACGGCCCGTTGGCGGCACACGTGCTCGGGTTCGTGGGCTCGGACGAGGTGACGATGAACGGCGCCTCCGTTTCGCAGATTTCCGGCCGCGACGGCGTGGAACTGTACTTGAATTCCTTCTTGACCGGTGTGGCGGGTTGGCGCGTGACGGAAACGGACCGGCAACGGCGTGAACTCGTGCCCCTGCGCGACCAGGATGTGCAACCCCGCGACGGCCTCAATGTCGTGCTCACCCTGGATGCGGCCATTCAGCATATTGTCGAGCTTGCCTTGGCCGACGCCATGCAGAAACACACACCCATCAGCATCACCGGCATCGTCATGCGTCCCGCCACGGGCGAAATCCTGGCCATGGCGACGCTGCCCAATTTTGATCCCAATAATCCCGGCGCCTCGCCTGCCGATGCCCGCCGCGATCGCGTCGTCAGCGACCTGATGGAACCGGGTTCAACGTTCAAAATCGTGGTCGTGTCCGGCGCGCTGAACGATGGCGTGGTGCGTTTCGGCGACACGTTCAATTGCGAGGAAGGGCATTTCGCGTATGCGGGGCGGGTTTTGCACGACCACGAGCCGTTCGGGATTCTCACCACCGAAAACATCATTACGAAATCATCGAACATCGGCGCGGCCAAAATCGGCATCCGCCTCGGCGAAAACCGGCTGTACGATTACGCGTCCGAATACGGCTTTGGCGAACGCACGGGCATTCCGTTGCCGGACGAAGCCTACGGGATTTTGCATCCGGTGAGCAGATGGAGCAAGGTCTCCATCGCGCAAATCCCGATGGGGCAGGGCGTGGCGGTGACGCGATTGCAGATGCTCCTGGCCATGTGCGCCATCGCCAACGACGGCTGGCTCATGCGGCCGATGCTCGTGAAGCGCCTGGAAGACCACAGCGGAAACGTCGTCCAGCAATATACGCCGCAGCGCGTGCGACAGGTTATCAGCGACGCCACGGACAAATTGATGATTGAAGCGCTCAAAACGGTCGTCTCGCCGGCGGGCACCGCGCCGGGCGCAGCCATGAAAGATTACACTGCGGCCGGCAAGACCGGCACGGCCCAGAAAGTCGGGCCGGAAGGCTATGAACGGGGCAAATACTTCGCATCGTTTATCGGGTTTTTCCCGGCGGACAATCCGCAACTCTGCATTTCCGTGGTGATGGACGAGCCGAAGGAAGGTTATTACGGCGGCCAGGTTTGCGGTCCGGTGTTCCGGGAAATCGCGGAACGCTGCGCCAGCTATTTAAACATTCGACCGGACAAAATTCCCGGACCGACCAATTCGCCGGCGCTCATGGCCGCGGACAGCACACGACGGCCGGCCAATTCACCGGCCCCATGAAATGGCCGGACATTTAACGTGGAAAAGCGTTCTTTGAAATTTGTTGCCGAAACCTGCGCCGCCAGACTCAAACGCGGGTCAGCGGACACGTTCGTGCATCGGACGTGCACCGATTCGCGCCAGGCACAGGCCGGCGACCTGTTTTTCGCCATCCAGGGCGAAAATTTCGACGGCCACGACTTTTTGCGCGAAGTCGCCGCCAAAGGTGCCGCGGCGGTCGTCATCAGACGGAAAAAAATTCCCGCGCCGCCGCCGGAATGTGCGGTATTGGAGGTGGACGACCCGCGCGCGGCGCTCGGAAGGTTCGCGGCCGCCTACCGGCGTGAATTTGATTTGCCGGTCGTGTGTGTCGCCGGCTCGAACGGCAAGACGACCGTGAAAGAATTGATCGCCTCGGCGCTCCGGCGAAATCGGGCGACGTTGTGGAGCGAGGCGAGTTTCAACAATGACATCGGCGTGCCGCTGACGTTGTTGCGGCTGGAAAATTCACATCAGGCCGCTGTGCTCGAAGCCGGCACGAACCACCCCGGCGAACTCGCGCCGCTGGTGAGAATGATTCAGCCGAAGTACGGCGTGCTTACGAACATCGGCCGCGAGCATCTGGAATTTTTTGGCGATGTCGCCGGCGTCGCCCGGGAGGAAGGCGCGCTCGCGGAGCTGTTGCCGGCGGACGGCCGGCTCTTTGTCAGCGGCGATAACGAATGGACGGAAGAGATTATCCGGCGCGCGTGCGCCGGCCCGGTGCGCGTCGGCCTCGGCGAACGGAATGACTGGCGGGCGAAGAGAATTCGTCCCGACAAAAATGGCGTGACGTTCCGTGTGGATGCGCCAAAGATGGACTGGAACGGCGAGTACCGGGTCAATTTGCTGGGTCGGCATCAGGTCATCAATGCCTTGTTGGCGATCGCGGTCAGTGAGGAACTGGGCCTGGGCTCTCCTGCCGTGCGGGACGGCCTGGCTGGTTGCAGGCCGGCAAAGATGCGGCTGCAGTTCTGGGAAGCGGGCGGCGTGCGCGTGCTGGACGACACTTACAACGCCAATGCCGATTCCGTGCTGGCAGCGCTTGAGACCCTGTGCGACCTGCCGTTGCAGGGACGGCGGGTGGCGGTACTTGGTGACATGAATGAACTGGGCGCACACAGCGAGGCGGCGCACGCGGAGGTGGGACGGCGCGCGGCGGAATTGGGCATCGGGCAACTGTTCGCCGTGGGTAAAATGGCGCCGGTCACGGCGCGTGCGGCGCGCGACGCAGGGTTGGCCCGGGTAATTGAATTTGCGGACGTCGAAGCGGCGGTGAACGCCGTGAGAAGTTTTTTGAAAACGGGCGACGTGGTTCTATTGAAGGCGTCGCGGGCGGTGCGGCTGGAACGGATTGCCGAAACGTTGCGGGCCGCAAAATCATGAGGCAGACAAATGTTTTATTTAATCAGCCAGCAAATGCTCGATTGGGCGAAAGGGACGGCTTGGGCGGACCACCTTTCGGCGTTGCGGTTGTTTCACTACATCACCGTGCGCAGCGCCGGCGCGGCCATCACCGCGCTGGTGTTGAGCTGGTGGCTGGGCCCCGGAATCATCCAGTGGCTCAAGCAACAGAAATTCGGGCAGGAGTACGCCGACAAGGCCGAGGAAGCCGGCGGCCTGGCGGCCCGCGTCCTGAGCAAAAAGGGCACGCCGACGATGGGCGGCCTCCTGATTGTCACGGTGTTGTTTTTTTCCACGTTGTTATGGGCGCAATTGGACAACAAACTGGTGTTGCTGACCTTGCTCTCGGTCGTGGTGCTGGCGGGGCTGGGGTTTTACGACGACTACGCCAAAATCCTCCAGCAGAGCGGGGGCGGCACTCCGCCGCGCGTGAAGTTGTGGGCGCAAATAATCGTGAGTTTGTTCATTGGCGTGTATTTGTGGGAAACGCCCTCGACGAACCGGCTCGTCACGGAAATTGCGGTGCCGTTTTACAAATATCCGGTGGCGAAACATGCCGCCTGGCTCGGAATTTTAATCGTAGTGCTGGCGATTGTCGGCGCCTCGAATGCCGTGAATCTGACGGACGGCCTCGACGGACTGGCCATCGGTTGTTCGTTGATGGTGGCATTTGTGTTTCTGGTGTTTACGTACCTGGCGGGCAACATCAAAGCGGCGGGTTACCTGCAGATTCCTTACGTGAACGGCGCGGGCGAGTTGACGGTGTTTTGCGCGGCGCTCCTTGGGGCCGGGCTTGGCTTTTTATGGTTCAACTGTCACCCGGCGCAGGTGTTCATGGGCGATACCGGTTCGCTGGCCATCGGCGGCTCGCTGGGCATCGTCGCCGTGCTGATTCATCAGCCGTTCGTGCTGGTGATTGCCGGAGGCGTGTTCGTCATGGAGGCGCTTTCGGTGCTGCTCCAGACCGGCTGGTTTCGCTTCACGCGGATGCGCTACGGCACGGGCCGGCGGATTTTTTTGATGGCACCCCTGCATCATCACTTCGAGAAGAAGGGTTGGTACGAATCGCAGGTGGTGATGCGCTTTTACATTTTGTGCGTGCTCTTCGCGCTCATTGCGTTGAGCACTTTGAAGCTGAGATGATGACGACGAAATTGACCTGGTTCAATCCGGCCGACAGCCGTCTTTTGAGAACGGTGCAAACGCGCTTTACCCCTTGCGCGTGCGTGGGCTTGTTGTTAAAACGAACAGCGGCAACGGCTAAATGCGTGTCGCGCGGCGGGCTGCTTTTATTTTCACGCGCAAATTCGGGGATTGAACAATTTCAAAACCGCCGCCGCCGTTCCGTGCAGGTCAGGCCCATGAACAAACTGGTATTAGCAAGCTGCGAAATTTTTAGAGGGAAAATCTCGCAGCCGGAAACTCAACCCAACCTCAATGAAAGGACGCAATCAGCGCCAAGCCGATGAATAACCCCAATCCATTCGTTCCCCAAGGCTCCCTGCTGGAGCAAAAAAACAAGACCCGCTCCCGCGTAAAAGTCGCCGTGTTTTGCGTGGTTGCCATCAACGTGCTCGGTTTGACGGCCCTGCTCATGCAGGGCTGCAAACGGGAGACCGAAGCCGAAAATAATCCCAACCCGCCGACCGTGGACACCAATCTGCCACCCATGATTGACACCAATTTGCCGCCCATGGTGCAAACAAATCCTCCCCCGGCGCCGCCAGCGATGGTGACGCCCACACCGCCTGCGGTCCCGGAAACGGCCGCGACCGGATACGTCGTGATCCAGGGTGACACCCTCTCCGGAATCGCCAAGAAATTCGGTGTGACCGTCAAAGCCATCGAAGCGGCGAATCCCGGCGTGGTCCCCACCAAATTGCAGGTCGGGCAAAAGCTTTCAATTCCGGCGCCCACCGGCAACCCGGCGGCTCCGGCGCCAACCGGAATGGTCCCCGGCGGCACCACCGGTGGCGAGGAGATGTACACCGTCAAATCCGGCGATACGCTGACCAAAATCGCCAGAGCTTACGGCGTAACCATCAAGGCGCTGGAGTCCGAAAACAATCTGACCACGACGCAAATCAAAGTCGGGCAGAAGCTGAAGATCCCGGCAAAGACGGAAACGGCGCCGGCCCCGGTTGCACCGGCTCCGGCTCCGGCGACCCCGCCGGTTGCACCGCCCCAATAAATAAATGCGGGTTGAACCGCGGCTGGCATTTATTTCGAAGTGTGGCAATGAGAGTCGCCGTCACAACTTTGGCGTTTTGCGTCGCCGCCCTGCTGGCGCTGGGGCTGGTGATGCTCTACAGCTCGAGTATGACGCAAGTGGGCGCGCATTACCTGATGCTGCAACTCGTCTGGTGCGCACTGGGCTTCGTCCTGTGCGTGACGGCGACGACCCTCAATTACCAATGGCTTAAAAAGTTTGCCTGGCCGATTTTCATCTTAGCGCTGGTTTTGCTTGCGCTGGTGCTGCTGCCCTTGCCGCATGGCATCACCAAAAAAATCAACGGCGCACACCGCTGGTTCATCCTTCCCGGGATGCGCCTGCAACCGTCTGAATTCGCCAAACTCGCGCTGGTCATCCTGCTGGCGTGGTACGGCGACCGTTATCAGCGGCAGATGCAGCATTGGAAACGCGGGATAGTCTTTCCCGGAATGCTCGTTGCGCTGGTGCTCGCCCTGATTTTCGTTGAACCGGACCGTGGCACGACCATTCTCCTGGCCGCTGTCAGCGGCTCAATGTTGCTCGTTGCCGGCGTCCGCTGGAAACACATCTTCATTCCAGCCGCGGCCGGGGCGGCGGGACTGGCGCTTTCCATCTGGCACGACCCGATGCGTATGAAACGCATTTTCAGCTGGTGGGATTTGGAGCAGCACAAGGAGGGCGCCGGGTATCAGGCGTATCAAGCGATGATCGCGCTCGGCTCCGGCGGCTGGACCGGCCTGGGACTCGGCAACGGCCGCCAGAAACTCGGCTTCGTGCCGGAGCACCACACCGATTTCATTTTTTCCATCATCGGGGAGGAACTTGGCTTGATTGCCACGTTGCTCGTCGTCGCTGCCTTTGTCGTCGTCGCCATTTGTGGAATTTACATCGCCCTCAACTCCCGCGATAACTTCGGCTGCCTGCTTGCCCTGGGCGTCACGTGGTTAATCAGCCTGCAAGCCGCCATCAACATCGGCGTGGTCACCAGCGCGCTGCCGAACAAGGGCCTGCCGTTGCCATTCATCAGCTATGGCGGTTCCAACCTGCTCGCCATGTTCGCGTCGGTCGGGATCCTGTTCAGCGTCGCGCGCCGCGCGCCCGCACGCGGCGCAATCGCTTCAGCATCGGTCGAAACCGATGAATTTTCACCCGTCCGCGGGGCCAGAACCAGGGCCGCGCGGCGCAGACCAGCCCCTGCCACATGACAGAACCCGGAGCCAACATGCCCTTCATCGCCATCGCCTGCGGCGGAACGGGCGGGCATCTCTTTCCGGGACTCGCCGTGGCGGAGCAATTGACTGAACGCGGCTGCGCCGTCGCGCTGCTCATTTCGCCGAAGGACGTGGACCAACAGGCCGTGAAATCCGCTCGCGGCGTGGATATTCTCACCCTGCCGTCGGTCGCGTTGCAAAATCGGAATTACTTTTCCTTTGCCGCCAGCTTCCTGAAATCGCTTCTGGCCGTGCAGAAAATCTTCCGCCGGCGCAAGCCCGACGCCGTGCTGGCCATGGGCGGTTTCATCAGCGCGCCGCCCGTCTGGGTCGGGAAAGATTTCGGTGCAAAAACCTTTCTGCACGAATCCAACACCGTTCCCGGCCGCGCCAACCGTCTGCTCGCGCGGTATGTGGATGAGGCCTTCGTCGGATTTCCCGAAGCCGCCGCGCGATTGAAGGCGCGCAAAATCACGCCAACCGGCACGCCGGTTCGTTTCCGGTTTTCCCCGGACGCCAGGCGCCAGATCCCGGATCCCGCTTGCCTCGCGGCGCTCGGACTCGAACCGGATTTTCCGACCGTCCTGGTGGTCGGCGGCAGCCAGGGCGCCCGCGGTCTCAACGAAATGATTTTGTCGGCCCTGCCATTGCTGGCCGGGAAGAATTGGCAATGGCTGCATCTGACCGGCGTGAAAGACTTCGAAAAAGTCAAAGCCGCCTATGCCGCGCGGGGACTGCGGGCCGTCGTAAAACCGTTTCTGGCCGAAATGGATCTGGCGCTGGGCGCAGCGACGGCGGCTGTGAGCCGCGCCGGCGCGTCGTCGCTCGCCGAACTGGCCGCCCTGCGGTTGCCGGCGCTGCTCGTGCCGTTTCCCGCGGCGGCGGACAATCACCAGTTTTACAACGCCCGCGCCTTTGAAGCGACTGGCGCGGCACGTTTGTTCGAACAAAAGGGCGCCACGCCGGAAAAAGTCGCGGCGGCCGTGGTGGAACTGATTGAAAATCGAGATGCTCTTTTCCAGATGCGCATGGCGCTGGCGCAGTGGCACACCCCCAAAGCTGCGGAACAAATTGCGGAAAACATTTTGCGTGTGTGTTGGAGTTCGCGCCTCAGCTTGCCGATAAAAGACGGACTGAAGCCTGAATTCCGGCCATCGCGCTCCCGCCAGCCGGAACAGGAACATTTCTCCATCGCATGAGTGCAACCGAAACCATTTTAGCAAACCCGACGCGAGCCAAGGCAAACATGGCCGACGAGTTGATGCAACACGTCTCGCGCGCGACGGCGGTTCGCCGCCACGAGCCGCTGGCGAAACACACCACGCTCCGCGTCGGCGGGCCCGCGGACGTGTATGTTGAACCGGCGTCGGAGGAGGACCTGGCTGGGGTCGTGAAATTTTGCGCCGGGCATGACGTGCCGTTTTTTGTGATCGGGCGCGGCTCGAACCTGCTGGTGCGCGACGGCGGTTTTCGCGGCGCGATGCTTTGCCTCGCACACGCAAATTTCAGCCGCATCGAAGCCGCCGGCGAGCGCTTGCGGTGCGGCGCAGGCGCGAAATTGAAAAATGTCGCGGTCGAGGCCCGGCGTCAGGGTCTGAGCGGCATGGAATTTCTTGAAGGGATCCCGGGCAGCGTCGGCGGCGCGCTGCGCATGAACGCCGGCGCGATGGGCGGCGCGACATTTGAGGTCGTCGAATCGGTCCGCCTGATGGATTTTGACGGCAACGTGCGCGAGTCCGCGCCCAACGAAATGTCCGTGGAATATCGGGGCTGCGGCGCTCTGAAAAATCACATTGCGCTCGGCGCCGTCTTCAAGGGCTTGCCGGATTCGCAGGAATCCATCCTGCAACGGATGAGCGCGTTCAGCCGGAAACGCTGGAATTCGCAGCCCGCGGCGCCCAGCGCCGGCTGCATCTTTAAAAATCCCGAGCAAATTCCCGCAGGCAAATTGATTGATGAGCTGGGATTGAAAGGCACGCGCGTGGGCGGCGCGGCGGTTTCCGCCCGGCACGGCAATTTCATTGTGAACGACGGCGGCGCCACGGCCCGGGACATTCTGGAATTGATTGAAATCTTGAAACAGCGCGCGAAAGCGGAGCGCGGCATCGAGTTGCGGACCGAAGTCGAGATCATTGGCGAGGAAAGTTGACCGTTCCGAAGCGCCAGCGGGCTGGCGCAGCCCGGACGGCGAACCCGGTTTGACAGGTTGAATGTTGCGGTAACGTCCCGGAGTGCGGCGGCCCTCTGCCGGTTTGTTGATTCATGATGTAACGATGCGTGAAAAAATGAACATCGTGGTGATGCTGGGCGGCCCGAGTGCCGAGCGCGAAGTGTCGCTGCGCTCCGGCGCGGGCGTCGTGAAGGCATTGCGTTCGCTCGGGCACACGGTTTTTGAAATTGACCCCAAAACGCCGGACTGGGTCCTGCCGCCGGAGACCGATGTCGTGTGCCTCGCGCCGTTGCACGGGACTTACGGCGAAGACGGCGCGGTACAGCGCCAGCTTGAAAAACTCGGCGTGCCTTATACCGGTTGCGATGCCGAATCCAGCCGCGTTTCGTTCGACAAAGTATTGACCAAAAAGTGTTGCCTCGCGGCAGGAGTGCCCACGGCGAAATTCCTGGTCGTGAGTTCGGAAAGAACTCCGTGGCCGAAGGATTGGCAGCCACCGCTGGTGGTCAAGCCGGTGCGACAAGGTTCGAGTGTCGGCCTGCAATTCGTCGAGCGCGTTGAGGACTGGCCGAACGCGCTGGCGGCGGCGTTAAAATTTGATTCCGAGGTTTTGATCGAGGAAAAAATCTCCGGCCGCGAAACGACCGTTGGCATTCTGGATGGAACCGCACTGCCGCTGGTTGAGGTCCGTCCGAAGGTCGGCAATCTCGACTACAAAAACAAATACACCGCCGGGGCGACCGAGTATTTCTGCCCGGCGGACTTTGATGCGGCGACCACAAAGCGCATTCAGGACGCCGCGCTCGGCGCGTTCCGGGCGGTGGGCGGGCGTGATTACGCGCGAGTGGACGTCATGGTGCGCGCGGATGGCCGGCCGGTCGTGCTGGAGATCAATACCCAGCCGGGCATGACGGCAACCAGTTTGCTGCCCAAGGCGGCGGCGGCAGTGGGAATCGGTTATGCCGAACTTTGCCAGCGCATGGTGGAGTTGGCATTGGCGCACAGTAAACAAGGTTGTAGCTGCAACACTTAGGTGACCAACGCAGGTCCAGGCCTGCGGCTAACGGAGTAAGTGGGAAAATGTGGTTCAAACGTGAGAAGAAAAACCGGCGATTGAGCCGCGGTCACGTGCTTGACGTGAAACTGCGTTCGGGCCAGGTGCGCGCAACGCGCACACGGCTCGCGGCAATGGCGTTCGGCGTCCTGTTCGGCACGGTCTTCGGCCTTTACCTGTTCTGGCGGGCGGGCGAATGGGCGCTCGACTATTTCGTTTATGAAAATCCCGAGTTCGCCATCCGGCGCATTGACGTCCAGACAGACGGAGTGATATTGCCTGACCAATTGCGCCGCTGGGCGGGCGTGAAAACCGGCGACAACCTGCTGGCCCTCGATCTGGCGACGGTCAAACGCAATCTGGAACTGGTTTCCCAGGTTGATTCGGTGTCGGTCGAGCGCGTCCTGCCGCACACGCTGCGGATTCGGGTGAGCGAACGCGAGCCGGTGGCGCAGGTGAACGTGCCAACCGCGGACGCCTCGGGCAAAATCGTGTTCACCGTGTTCGAGCTCGACGCGGATGGTTATGTGATGCAGCCGCTGGACCCGCGTCTGTGCGTGATGCCACTGGCGCAGGTGAGCGAGCAAGTGCCGGCCATCACGGGTTTGAACGCCTTTCAACTGCAGCCGGGTCGCCGCCTGGATTTGCCGCAGTTGCAGGCGGCGTTGCAATTGATCACCGCCTTCAACAGTTCGCCGATGGCCGGCCTGGTGGGTTTGCAGCGACTCGACGTTTCCGCGCCTGAAATTCTGGTCGCCACCACGACGCAAGGCAGCGAAATTACTTTCGGTTTGGACGATTTTTCCCGACAATTGGGCCGCTGGCGGGAAATTTATGACGCGGGACAACGCGTGAACAAGGCCATCGCCGCGCTTAACCTGGCGGTGACCAACAATATACCTGCGCGCTGGATGGAGGGCAGTGCTGTTCCCGGTTCGGCGCCCCGGCCGGCCAGACCCGCGCGCGCCCTGAGAAACCATGTTTGACAATTCGAACATCATCGTCGGACTTGAAATCGGCACGTCGAAAATCTGCGCCGTCGTCGGCGAATCCCGCGAAGGCGGGACCGACCCCGCCAAGACGGGACTGAACATCATCGGTCTCGGCCAGGCGCGCTCGCGCGGCGTGCGCAAAGGCGAGCTCGTGGACGCGCAGCAGGCCGAGGAGGACGTGCGCAATGCCATCGTCGAGGCCGAGCAGATGGCGGACGTGGAAATCCGCAGCGTCTATCTGGGCGTTACCGGCGGACACATCCGCGGCTTCAACAACCGCGGCGTGCATCCGGTCGTCTCCGCCGACCGCGAAATCACCGACGACGACGTGCAGGACGTGATCAAAAATGCGAAGGCGATCAATTTGCCGACGGAAAACAGCGTCGTGCACGCCATTCGCCAGCACTTTTTCGTGGACGGCCAGGATGGCGTGACCAACCCCGTCGGGATGCTGGGTTCGCGGCTTGAAGTGGACATGCACGTGGTCCACGGCAACACCAACCGGCTCCAGAATGCCATCCGCCTCGTCAAGGGCATGCAACTTGAAG
>Ga0335081_10007519_pt1 | contig 17422 bp, 19 predicted proteins | sample Lox_Sample_35_FD_206713 | JGI IMG/M metagenome (GOLD analysis project Ga0335081, IMG submission 206713) | Soil microbial communities from Loxahatchee National Wildlife Refuge, Florida, United States - Lox_Sample_3.5 | ecosystem: Environmental > Terrestrial > Soil > Wetlands | place: USA... | reverse complement strand
CCACCTTCGAGATGACGGTGCTGTTCGGAGGCTTGGCGGGCGTCTTTGGGATGTTCGCGCTGAACGGCCTGCCGATGCCGCATCATCCGGTTTTCAACGTCGATCGATTCTCGGCTGTCACGCGCGACAAGTTCTTCCTCGTCGTCGAGGCGGCCGATCCCCAGTTCGATCTGGTGGCAACGCACGAATTCATGCAGAGCTTGAAGCCGCTGTCGATCTCGGAGGTGCCGCATTAACCGGCTGGCACCATTGAAGACTGCGCCCTCCGCTTCCCGGCTACTATTGGCCTGCCTGCTGGCGTGTGCGAGCTTGCCCCTGGCAAGCTGCCGTTCCGACATGCAGGAACAGCCCTACCAGCGTCCGCTGGTGGAGAGCGACTTCTATGCCGACAAGCGCTCGGCGCGTCCCATCATTCCGACCACCGTGGCGCGCGGGCACCTTGACGCGGACACTTATTTCTATACCGGCAAGGTAGGCAACAACGATGGCGATTACCTGCCCTTCCCGGTGACCGCCGAGGTGATGGCGCGCGGCCAGCAGCGTTTCAACATCTATTGCTCGCCCTGTCACTCCCAAATAGGCGATGGCAACGGCATGGTTGTGCAGCGCGGGTACAAGCGTCCGCCGTCGTATCACATCGAGCGGCTGCGCAAGGCGCCCATCGGCTACTTCTTCGACGTGATGACCAACGGCTTCGGCGCCATGCCCGATTACTCGCAGCAGGTTGCACCCGCCGACCGCTGGGCAATCGCGGCCTACATTCGCGCCTTGCAACTGAGTCAGCACGCCACCGAAGCGGACCTGCCGCCGGGAACACCGATCGCCAGCGCGCCACCTGCGGGAGTGGTAGTGATGCCTCCCTACGACACCCAAGGCGCCACCACCGCAGCGACCACTCCGCCTCCGCCGCAAGCGGCTACGGCCAAAGGAGGCGAGCAGAAGAAATGAGCCAGCAAACGGTAGAGCTGCGGGCTGTGGATTTCGTTGTGCCGGCGGACACGGCGCGCTGGCAGGGCCGCGCCCTCATCGTCGGTATCGCGGGAGCAATTTTCTGTGTTGTCGGCGCGATCTTCGATCTGCGTGATTTCCTACGCGGATATCTCATCGCCTACATGTTCTGGACCGGCCTGTCGCTCGGCTGTATGGCGCTGCTGATGGTGCAATACCTCTCCGGCGGCTTTTGGGGGCTGAGCATTCGCCGCGTCCTCGAAGCCGGAGCCAAGAACCTTGCGCTGATGTTCGTGCTGTTCCTGCCGCTGCTCTTCCTGCGCCATCACCTGTATGCCTGGATGAGCGACCCCTCGCTCACCCACGAAAATCACTGGTACCTGAACCAGTTCAGTTGGACTACCCGTTGGCTTCTCTACTTCGCGATTTGGGGATTACTGACCTATGCGCTCTTCCGGCGCGGCAACCTTCAGGACGCGCCCACAGCGCCGGGAAAGTATCCGCGCTTTCAGGGCCTGAGCGGCATCGGGCTCGTGCTGTACTCCCTGACCGCTTCGTTTGCGGCGGTGGATTGGGTGATGTCGCTCGATCCGCAATGGGGCTCTACCATCTACGGCTTCATCTTTCTCGTCGGCCAGGGGCTATCGGCGCTGTGCTTCAGCATCATCATGCTCACTGTGCTGACCCACTACAGCCCGTATCGCGAGATCATCAAGCCCAGCCAATTTCACGATCTGGGCAAGCTGTCGCTGGCGTTCGTCATGCTGTTCGCTTACTTCTCGTTTTCGCAGTGGCTGATCATCTGGTCCGGCAATTTGCCCGACGAGATCAGTTGGTTCCTGCACCGCATCCGCGGCGGCTGGGGATACATCATTCTGGCAATAGTTGTGTTTCATTTCGCACTGCCCTTCGCGCTGTTGCTTTCGCGCGAGCGCAAGCGTGCCGGCAGCCGGCTGATCGGGCTGGCGTTTCTCATCATGTTTATGCGTATGGTGGACATTTACTGGTACACGGTGCCCAACTTCCACGACGCGAAGCTGTTCAGCATCTGGTACCTGGCCGCGCCCATCTGCCTGGGCGGATTGTGGCTGACCATGTTCTTCTACAACTTCCGCCGGCGGCCGTTGCTGCCGTTTTACGAGCCGCAAGTACCAAACTTTTTGCACCAGAGATCGGGACATGGACACTGAGTACACCGGAAATCACGATCCGTTGCGCAACCCGCAGGTGGATTACGAGCGCGCCGACCTCAGCGCGCGCGGCATTTTGCTGTTTCTCATCGGATTGTTTGTCGCCGGATTTTTTATCGAGCTGGTGCTGTGGGGGATGTTTCACTTTCTGGCGCGCAGCGAAGCGCTTTTCCCGGCGGGGACGCAAAGCCCGATGATGAGCGCGCAGCATCGGGCGGCGCCGGAACGCGAAGCCCGCTCGATCATGCAGAACACGCCCTCGGTGAACCTGTCGGTGTTTCCGCAGCCGCGACTGCAAGCGAACGATGCCGGCGAGATGCAGAATTATTTGGGCTCGGAGCAGACGTTGCTGGATCCTCCGCAACCGTTCACCGACCCAAGCGGGTCAGTGCATATTCCGATCTCGCTGGCGATGAAGCTCATCGAAGAGCGTGGACTGCCGACGCGCCCCAACGCTCCGCCGCCGGAGATCAATATGCAAACCGAGGCGCGAGCCCCTTAGGGACGCACAAAGCTGCTCCCTGCGCTCGGTCGCCGCGGCGACCTCGGTCGGGATGACACATTTTTCAGGGATTGTGACCGGCGCGGCTGGAGCCGCGCCCCTCCAAAACGAAATTGGATTTAATGCTGTGAAGATTTTTGTACAACTCGCGCTTCTGGCCATGGCGACGCTCGCCGTCGCCCAACCGCCGTCCTCTTTCCGCGATAAGACCATGGCGCCCGCCTCGCAGGTCGCGCCGGCGGACCTGGCAAACATCGGCATCGATCAGCGCCTCAACCAGCCGCTGCCGCTCGATCTGCAATTCAAGGACGAAGCCGGCAACACCGTAAAGCTGGGCGACTATTTCCATAGGGACCGTCCGGTCATTCTTAATCTCGTCTATTACACCTGCCCCATGCTCTGCGGCGAAGAACTCGCCGGCGAGTCCAGCGCGCTCAGCATGTTGAAGTTCACGCCGGGCAACGAATACGAGATCGTCTCCGTCAGCTTCAACCCCGACGAGACGCCGAACGACGCAGCGGCGGCCAAGAAGACGTACGTCGCGCGCATCAACGAGCATCTGGAGCACAAGACCGACGGGGCGGGCTGGCACTTCCTGACTGGACAGCAGCCGCAGATCAAGCAACTGGCTGACGCGGTCGGCTTCCATTACCGCCGCGACCCGCAGACCAGGCAATTCATTCACGCCACCGGCATCATGATCGTCACGCCGGCGGGCAGGATCGCTCAGTACTACTACGGGGTTGAGTTCTCGCCCAAAGATATTCGCCTGGGGCTGATCGAGGCCTCGCGCGGCAACATCGGCAACGTGGTGGACCAGGTGTTGCTGTACTGCTACCACTATGACCCGAAGACCGGCCGCTACGGCGCGGTCATCACCAACGTAATTCGTTTGGCCGGAGCGGCCACCATGCTGATTCTCGGCGGATTTCTTATCGTGATGTTCCGCCGCGATTCGCACGGCAACCAGGGAACAGGACGGGCCTGATCGCTATGTGGCAGAACCTCCCACTCTTTCCTCCGCGCGCCTCGGCGCTGGCCTGGCAGGTGGACGGACTTTACTTCTTGCTGGTCGCAGTGTCGGCATTTTTCACGCTGCTGATCTTTGTCCTCATTTTTGTCTTCGCCATTAAGTACCGGCGCGAGGTGCATCCGCACCCGGTGCAGATCGAAGGCTCGCTGCCGCTGGAGTTGACCTGGACCCTCATCCCACTGGGCATCTGCATGATTTTTTTCGCGTGGGGCTCGCTGATCTACTTCCAGGAGGCGCGCGCGCCCAAGGGATCGATGGAGGTCTACGCCGTTGCCAAGCAGTGGATGTGGAAGTTTGAGCACGAAACCGGACAGCGCGAGATCAATCAACTGCACGTGCCCGTCGGGCGCGACGTGAAGATGATCATGAGCTCGCAGGACGTGATCCACAGCTTCTTCGTGCCCGCGTTTCGCGTAAAGGCCGACGTGCTGCCGGGCCGCTTTACGATGACCTGGTTTCGTCCGACCGTGCCGGGCACATATTACCTGTTCTGCGCCGAATACTGCGGCACGCAGCACTCGGGCATGATCGGTGAGGTGGTGGTGATGGAACCGGCGGCATTTCAGGCCTGGCTCAGCGGGGGCGGCGCATCTGGCTCGCTGGCCTCCAACGGACAGCAACTCTTCCAGCAGTTGGGCTGCTCCACTTGCCATCGCTTCGACACGCAGGGCCGCGGCCCGAACCTGGTCGGCGCATTCGGCAAGCCGGTGCTGCTGGAAGATGGTCGCACCGTCGTGGCCGACGAGAATTACGTTCGCGAATCAATCCTGAATCCGGGAGCGAAGATTGTGGCGGGCTTCAAGCCCATCATGCCCAGCTTCCAGGGCCAGGTCTCGGAGGAGAGCCTGATGGCGCTGGTGGCGTATGTGAAGTCGCTGGCGCAGCCCCAGCAGGGAGAGCCGGTGAACAATCGTCCGGCGGTTCCCGACACCTCGAACGTGCAGTAGGGATGGGTAGAGCAGGCCTTTAGGCCCGCGTTGCGCGGCATGAAGTTAAACCAGTTGAGGGAACTGAGGTCAAAGACCTCAGTTCACTCAACTCGCAATTTGGCGATCGGTGACGCGGGCCTGAAGGCCCGCTCTACCCGAGCCTTTCGGAAAGGCGTATAGACCCCAGAAGGGTGAGTGACATGGCAACCGCAGTACAGACCGTCGAACGCGAAAATTACCTGAACTCGAACTACGGCATCAAGTCGTGGCTGCTGACCACCGACCACAAGCGGATCGCGATGCTGTACCTCATGTCGATCACGGTCATGTTCTGGATCGGCGGCTTCTTCGCCATGCTGATCCGCCTGGAGTTGCTGACCCCGGCCGGCGATCTGGTCTCGTCCGATACCTACAACAAGCTGTTCAGCATGCACGGCATCATCATGGTTTTCTTCTTCCTGATTCCGTCCGTGCCCGCGGTGATCGGCAACTTCGTCATTCCGTTGATGGTGGGCGCGAAGGACCTGGCGTTTCCGCGCGTCAACCTGCTGAGCTGGTACCTGTACATGGCCGGCGCCATCACTGCCCTGTTCTTCATGGTGACGGGCGGTGTCGATACCGGCTGGACCTTCTACACGCCGTTCAGCACCACCTACTCGAACACGCACGTGATCGGCGTCGCCATCGGCATCTTCATCACCGGCTTCTCCTCCATCCTTACCGGCCTGAACTTCATCGTCACCATTCACCGCATGAGGGCGCCGGGGCTGACGTGGCGGCGCCTGCCGCTGTTCTGCTGGTCGAATTATGCGGCCGCGCTCATCATGGTGCTGGGCACGCCGGTGGTTGCCATCACGCTGTTGCTGGTGGCGCTGGAGCGCGCCTTCAACATCGGAGTCTTCAATCCGCAGCTCGGCGGCGACCCGCTGCTCTTCCAGCACCTCTTCTGGTTCTACTCGCATCCCGCGGTCTACATCATGATCCTGCCGGGCATGGGCGTGATCAGCGAGATCGTCACCTGCTTCTCCCGCAAGCGCGTCTTCGGCTATGAGTTCGTGGCGTTGGCGTCGATCGCTATCGCGGTGCTGGGCTTCCTGGTGTGGGCGCACCACATGTTCGTGGCCGGCATTTCGGTCTATGCCGCGCTGGTGTTCTCGCTGCTGAGCTATCTCGTCGCCATTCCCTCCGCGGTGAAGGTCTTCAACTGGACCGCCACGCTCTATAAGGGTTCAATCCGCTACGAGACGCCGATGCTCTACGCCTTCGGCTTTATCGGCTTGTTCACCATCGGCGGACTCACCGGCGTGTTCCTGGCCTCGCTCGGCGTGGACGTGCACGTCACCGATACATACTTCGTCGTCGCCCACTTCCATTACGTGATGGTCGGCGGCATGGTGATGGCCTACATGGCGGGGCTGCACTTCTGGTGGCCGAAGCTCACCGGGCGCATGTATCCCGAGGCCTGGGCGAAACTGTCGGCCCTGCTTGTTTTCGTGGGCTTCAACACTACGTTCTTCCCGCAATTCATCCTCGGCTATATGGGATCGCCGCGCCGTTATCACGCGTATCCGCCGGAGTTCCAGGTGCTCAACGTGCTTTCCACCGCAGGCGCGTCCATCCTCGCCGTGGGCTATGTGCTGCCCATGATCTACTTCCTGTGGTCGCTGCGCTACGGTGAGAAAGCGCCGCCCAATCCGTGGAACGCGGTTGGGCTGGAATGGATGGCGCCCTCGCCGCCGCCCACCCACAACTTCGACGAGACGCCGGTCGTGACCTGGGAAGCCTACGATTACGAGCACCAGCCGCAAGAGGAGGTCACCGTTGGCCACTAGCGATATTCAAATCGCTGAACGCGCGCTCCAGCACCATTTTGCCGACATGGAGCAGCAGCAGGAGACCTCCACCTTCGGCATGTGGATGTTCCTGCTTACGGAGATCATGTTCTTCGGCGGGCTGTTCTGCGCCTATCTGGTGTACCGCTCCTCCTACTACCAGGCCTTCGTCGAAGGCAGCCAGAAGATGGACATCCGCTGGGGCGCCACCAACACGGCGGTGCTGATTTGTAGCTCGTTGACCATGGCGTTAGGTGTCCGGGCGGCCCAGACCGGCCAAAAAAAGCTAATGGTGGGCCTGCTGCTCCTTACGATTCTGTTTGGTCTCGGCTTTCTGGGGATAAAGGGTATTGAGTATCACGAGCACTGGGAGCATCACGAGTTCCCGGGACCCAACTTTCATTTCGAAACGATTGATAAGCATCCGCCAGTCGACCCGCAGCACACCGAGATTTACTTCTCGCTGTACTGGGCGATGACCGGCCTGCACGCCACGCACATGGTGATCGGAGTTGGTCTGGTCGCGTGGATCGTGATTGCCGGACTGAGGGGCGCCTACACCCCTTCCTACTTCACTCCGGTGGAAATCGTCGGCTTGTATTGGCACTTCGTCGATCTGGTCTGGATCTACCTCTTCCCGCTGCTCTATTTGATCAGCAAGAAGCACGGCGGCTAATCATGAATCACACGCAGGACGAACACCTCTCTCCGCAATCGCATCTCGTGCCGGTGAGCCTCTACGTCGCCATCTGGGCCACATTGATGGTGTGCACAGGCCTGACCGTATTCGCTGCGTCGATCGACCTCGGCATCTTCAACATCGTCGTGGCGTTGCTGATCGCCACCCTGAAGGGCACGCTGGTCGTGCTTTTTTTCATGCACTTGAAATACAGCACCAAGCTGACCATGGTGACGGTGATCGCGGCGCTGTTCTGGCTGCTGATCATGTTCTCTCTCACCCTCACCGACTACCTCACCCGGCATTGGCTCACGTCGTGAGTGTAGGCCGAGATTTTGGCGTTGCCCGCAGGTCGTTCACCCGCTCAAGCTTCGCGTGAACCGGGCATCCGGCGTAGAATCGACTTTACGAAGATGCAGGCGTGCCCGCCTGCCAGTGAACCATAGAAGCAGCGCCTGCGCCAACGGGTGCACCTATGCCTACTCCGATGAGAACGATGCCGGACCGCCGGACGCCGACCCGACAAGAACCGTTGCGCTTCTCGATCACCATCGTGGTCGAGAAGGACGAGGACTCGTATCATGCGTATGTTCCCGCATTCAAGGGCTTACACGTAGATGGCCGAGACGAAAACGAGGCCCTGGTCCACGCCCAAGAAGCCATACAGGTATATCTGGACTCGCTGGTGATGCATGGTGACCCGCTCCCAATTGGGCCCGACTGTTCGATTCTGAGCGAGGAGGGTGTTTCTTCGATTCCCACGGGAGCAATATTGCGTCACCTTGAATTGCAATGGCCTTCCCTAAACACGTCTGGGACCAAATAAAGGCGATCACGGCAGATGAATTGATCTCTGCGTTGGAGCGGGACGGATACACCAAGGACCCGGCCAGCCGGGACGCCACAATTTCCTGCATCAAGGCTTCCACGCCCAGACGGCGCGTCGTCATTCATTACCACCCACGCAAGACATATAGCCCGGGATTGCTGAAGGCGCTGCTGGCCGACGTGGGTTGGAGCGAAGAAGATCTCAGACGACTCACGCTGGTGAAGTGAGCTGCCATCGTCCTGCGCGGGCATGCGGGATTTGAAATACGTTTCGGCCCGCCCAGAGTCCCACAATGTGGCATACACCTTGCCGATATGACACAACGTAGGACTTTTGCCGGGTTTCCATCAAAGCACCTGGTCTCTAACTTTCATCATCCTGTAACACAGGTGCATGTAACCTTACTCCTGTGATACCTGCACAGGACAGTTCTTCGCCCTTGGTCAGCTACAATACAGCCGTGAAGCAAACCATCTTCGCCGTGGAGGATGACGCGGACATCTCGCGTTTGGTGCGTCACCACCTGGAGGCGGCGGGCTACGGCGTGCGCACTTTTGCCGCCACCGCCGGCGTCCTTGCTGAGGCCGAAAAGCAGGCGCCGTCGCTGTTTCTGCTCGACATCATGGTGCCCGGCGGCGATGGATTGGAGCTGTGCCGGCGCATTCGCCAGACCTCTTCGCTGGCCATGACTCCGGTGATTTTTCTGACCGCAAAAACCAGCGAGTCCGACCGCGTGATTGGCCTTGAGCTCGGCGCTGACGACTACATTCCCAAGCCCTTCAGTCCGCGGGAACTGGTTGCCCGCGTGCGCGCGGTTTTGCGGCGCTTCGAGCGGCCGCTGGCGCCTTCCATCGTGAAGGCCGGCGACATCGAAATCGACAGCGGCGGCATGACCTTGACCGTCCGCGGTAAGCTGACGCAAACCACCGCAACCGAATTCCGCCTGCTGGAATACCTGGCGCGGCACCCCGGACGGGTCTTCACCCGCGACCAGCTTCTCGATGCCGTGTGGCGTGACACGCATTACGTGACGCCCCGTTCGGTGGATGTCTATGTGCGTCGCATCCGTGAGAAAATCGAAGAGAACCCCGACGAGCCGCGTTATCTGAAGACGGTGCGTGGGGCGGGCTACCGCTTCGAAATTCCTAAGCCCTGAAGAGCAGTGCATCGTGAAGAGTCGCATCTTCCTCAAGCTGTTCGCTGCGGCGCTGATCGTAATCGCAGCCTGCACCATCTCGCTCGACCTGCTGATCGGGCGCGCCTGGGAGCACATGCTGCGCAGCCAGATCGAGACCTCGCTGCGGCAAAAGGCATCGATGCTGGCGACGCGGGTCCAAGGGGCTCCCGCGGACCGGCTCGCCGACATCGTGCAGCAGGCCGCACAGGCTTCGGGCGCGCGCGTCACCATCATCGATTCCACGGGCAAAGTTCTGGCCGACTCCGAAGCCAATCCCGACACCATGGAGGACCACGCGACGCGGCCGGAGTTCGACGCCGCTCTACGTGGGCAGGCTGCAAGTTCGACGCGCGTCAGCAAGACCGTCGAGGCTGAGCTGCTGTATGTCGCCGTTCCCATACGCGGCGGAGCGGTGCGCATGGCGGAGCGGCTGACCGCCATCCACGAAGCCAATGTGCAAATTCGCTGGGACCTGATCAAAGGCTCGGCCATCGCCGGCTTTCTGGCGCTTTTGCTCGCCTTTGTCGCAACCCAATCCATTGGACGCAGGCTGCTGCGCATCACCGAGTTTGCCGAACGCATCGCGGCGGGCGATCTATCGGCGCGAATTCAAGAGGGCGCCAGTGACGAAATCGCGCATGTCGCCTCCGCCCTCGACAAAACAGCGCGCAAACTGGAAGAGGGATTTCACGCCCTGGAGAACAGCCGTCAGACCCTGGAGACGTTGCTGAACTCCATGCAGGAGGCGGTCATCGCGGTCTCCCGGGACGATCGCGTGCTGTGGGCCAATCAGCGCATGGAGCGGCTGTTGCCCAGCGGCATTCGCCTGGGTGCTCCGCTGGTGCAGTCGGTCCGCGATCCGGAGATCCTGGACTCGGTGCAGAACGCCCTGGAGACCCGCGATGTGACCATGGCGCGCGCCGCCAAGATTTCTTCGGGACGCATCTTCGATGTCACCGCGGCCCCCATGCCGGGCGGTGGCGTGGTCGCCGTGCTGCACGATCAGACAGAGATCGAGCGGGTGGAAAAGACGCGCCGCGACTTCATCGCCAACGTCTCGCATGAACTTCGCACGCCGCTCACTTCCATTCAGGGCTACGCCGAAACCTTGCTCGAGGGCAACGGCCTTCCCAGTCACCAGCGAGAATTCCTCGAGATCATTCGCAAGAATGCCATGCGCATGGGCCGCCTGACCGAAGACCTGCTGGTGCTGGCGCGCGTGGAATCGGGGGAACAGGCTTTCAATCTGCAATATGCTATGCCACAGGAGCTGCTCGACGATGCGGTGCAGACCTTCCAGGAGTTGGCGGCCATTCGCGGCGTCGAACTCTCGGTGATGAACACCAGCTCCTCCGCGGTGCTGGTGGACCGGTACGCCATTCACCAGGTCTTCTCCAACCTGATCGACAACGCGCTGAAGTACGGCGACCAGGGCCGCAAGATACTGCTAGGCGCAGCCGAGACCGAAGAGGGGGTGCAGTTCTACGTTCGCGATTTCGGCGCGGGCATTCCCAGCGAGCACCTGCCGCGCTTGTTCGAGCGCTTCTATCGCGTAGACAAAGCGCGTTCGCGCGAATCGGGCGGCACCGGCCTGGGACTCGCGATCGCCAAGCACGTGGTGAGGGCGCATTCCGGCGCCATCCGCGCCGAGAGCGAGTTGAACCACGGCTCCACGTTCTATTTCACCCTGCCGCGACAGATGGCGCCGGTACCGGCCTAATCAGTTAGCAATTCGAATACGCCTTCCTGTGAATTCAACTACGCTTAACCGTTGTTTCATTGATAATTCACAATCCCGATTTACTGTGTAACGTCTAAATCTATAATTAGCTATAAGTGCCGGCTCACGAACGGCGGGCCCAGGCTAACGTGCTGCTGCGTGCGGCCCGTTTGTGAGAACAGGATGAGCTCAGACCACACCCCCTTGCCCAATCCGGACGCGATCTGCGTGGAGATTCAGGAGCAGACGCTAGAGGCCTGTCGCGTGGCGCGGGCTGCCGCCGGCATTGTGGCGGAGGGGATCGCAACCGGAGTGGCCAGAGTTCTCGACGGTGTCCGCCAGCGCGAGAAGGAGCTGGACACGCTGGATCATGTGATCGACGAGCGCGTGACCTCCGTCATCACCCAGGTCAACGCCGAGCACGCGCGCGAGCTGCTGGCCTGCCTGAAGTTCATCATCGATCTGGAGCGCATCGGCGATCTTCTGCTCAACTGTAGCAACCGCGCGGCGGCGGTCGGCAGCCGCATCGATCTGGAGGACATTCGCGAGCTTACAGTGATGGCCTCCCGCCTGGAGAAGATGCTGGGCGATGTGCATGACGCCTTCAAAGAGCGCGACCTCAACCGCGCGCTTTCGGTGCTGCGCTCGGACGCTGAGCTCGACCGAATGCGGAATCTCATCTTCCTGCGCCACCTGGAGAACCACGAGGGCGCGCAGCGCCAGGAGAGCTTCCACGTGCTGTTCATGACCCAGGCTCTGGAGCGCGCCGGAGATCACGCCAAGAACCTTGCGGAAGAAGTCTGCCATCTGGTCAGCGGACACAGCGTCCGACATGTGCTGCGCGCCTACGATAGGCCGGTTGAGCAGATGTTCATCGACGACCTGAGGCGGCGTCAGAAAGACGCAAAGTAGAACGTCAATCGCCAGCGGTCATCGCGATTTGGCCCCGGCACGCGATGATCTCACTTAAGCAAAGAAATGGGTTGTTTTCCTAAGGGGAGGGAAGCGTAATCGCCTGCGGCTGGGGCGAAATGGAAATCCCGGTCTAAACTGCTCAAAGTCGAGGAGAACAAAAGTCATGCTTCAGAGAATGATGAAACTCTTGCTAGGGACCATGGTGTTTGTGAGCTTGACTGCGACGTTGATGTATGCCGCCGCCGGCGCAGCGGACGAGAAGACCGCGGGCCCGCAGACCCTGACCGGTTGTCTTCAAAAAGGGCTTGAGAACGAGGGCTTCTTTCTCCTCGCGGCAGACGGCAAGCATTGGGAGCTTTATCCCAGCAGCAAAGTTTCCCTTGCCGAGCACGTCGGCCATACGGTTACCGTGACTGGCACCTTGGCCAAGCGCTCGCCGGCACAAGAGGAAAAAAGCCAACCCTACGAGAAGAAGGAAATCACCGGGAAGGCACACGCTGACTTCCAGGTATCCAGCCTGAAGATGGTCAGTGAAACTTGCAGCAAGTGAGTGCGGCGGCCAGGCGCCCGATCCTTCATTGGCGCGGGTTCGGCGACAGCGCGGTGGGTCGCCGTCCCCGCGTGCAGCCCGCCGTTTGCAAATAGCCTTCGCGGGTTAGACAGCTTATGGTGAAGCGAACTCGCCAGCCCGAGCGCCGCGCCCGTTAGTCTCCCACGAAGTGCACGTTGTTGCAGCGCTTGCAGCTCTCCGCAGTGCCCCTCTTCACACGAAATTCACCCCCATGTAACCGTTTTGTAATGAACCGGGTGTAAAACCGCTACGGGAAACTCATAAAGCTATTTTCAGGAGGAACACTACGTGATTCGCTCTCTCAGGGTGCTGCTGTGCATCGCTATGCTTGCGAGCTGCGCGTTGGCGCAGACAAATCTAAATGGTGCGGGCGCCACCTTCCCGTATCCGATCTACTCCAAGTGGTTCAATGAGTACCACAACTTACATTCGGATGTTCAGATTAACTATCAGTCCATCGGCAGCGGGGGCGGTATTCGCCAGGTGCAGGCCGGAACCGTCGACTTCGGCGCGAGCGATGGCCCCATGACCGACGAGCAGATCGCGCAGTCCAAGGTGAAGGTCCTGCACGTTCCCACGGTGCTGGGCTCCGTGGTGCCGGCGTACAACATCCCCGGCGTAAACGCTGAAATAAAGTTCACTCCCGACGCCTTGGCGGGAATCTTCCTGGGCAAAATCAGCAAGTGGAATGACAAGGCGATTACCTCGGTGAACCCTGGAATCAATTTCCCTGATCAGGGCATCACGGTGGTACACCGTTCCGATGGCAGCGGCACTACCTATGTTTGGACCGATTATCTTTCGAAAGTAAGTCCGGAATGGCAGAGCGCCGTGGGCAAAGGCACTTCCGTGAAGTGGCCCGTAGGCATTGGCGGGAAGGGAAACGAAGGCGTTTCGGGCTCCGTCCGCCAGTTGCCGGGCTCGATCGGTTACATCGAACTGATTTATGCGGTCCAGAACAAGATTCCCTACGGTATCGTGAAGAACTCATCCGGTCAGTTCATCAAGGCCGACCTCGCCAGTACCACCGCGGCGGCGGCGGGGGTGAAGATGCCTCCGGACTTCCGCGTCTCCATCACCAATTCTCCCGCCAAGACCGCTTACCCGATTTCCACCTTTACCTGGCTGTTGATTCCGGTCAATCCGGCCGACGCCAACAAAGGAAAAATCTTGAAGGATTTTCTGTTCTGGATGCTCGACAAGGGCCAGAGCATGACCGAGGCGCTCTCGTATGCTCCTCTGCCCAAGCCGGTAGTAGACTTGGAAAAGGCTGCCATCACCAAACAGGTCAAGCCTTAGCGGTTGGCAGCTAGCGATTAAGCGCCAGTGTTTGAGGAGTTTGTACCGGCTCATGAGCATTCCTGAAGCCGCTTTATTTTGGCTAGTCGCTAGCGGCTGCTAGTTGTTGTCTTTGTAATACTCTTGCAACCCATGCCTGATAGCGTCGATCCCATAAAGCCGTCGGAACCGCTGGGGGGACTCCAGAAACCCGTCGTGTCCGTTCCGTCGCTGGCCCACGTGGGCAAGGAACCGAAGACCGGCGTAAGCGCGGCTCTTCTGCGGAAGATCCGCAGTACCCACCCGCGCAGCAGCCGCATTCCCGACGCCGTGTTTGGCGTGCTGATTCTGCTCACTGCAATTTCGGTGTTTGCCATCGTGGCGCTGGTGGCGTGGGAACTGGTCGACAAGTCGCGAATGTCGTTGCACCAGTTTGGAATCGGGTTCTTCTACGGGCATGACTGGGACCCGGTGGAAGGTAATTTCGGAGCGATGCCGTTCATTTACGGCACGCTGGTCTCGTCATTTCTTGCCCTGTTGCTGGCGGTGCCGGCGTCCATCGGTGTAGCAGTGTTTGTCACCGAGATGTGCCCGCAAAGGCTGCGGGCCATCATCTCCTTCCTGGTGGAACTGCTGGCGGCCATTCCCAGCGTCATTTATGGGTTGTGGGGCATCTTCGTTCTGGCGCCATTGCTGCGTGAATACGTAGAACCATTCCTGGCCAAGACGCTGGGCTGGACCGGGTTCTTTACCGGTCCGATCTACGGGTTGGGGATGCTGGCGGCGGCTATCATCATGGCCATCATGGTGGTGCCGGTGGTTGCGTCTATCACGCGTGAGGTCATGACGGCTGTCCCCCAGAACCAGCGGGAAGCCGTGCTGGCCTTAGGTGCCACGCGCTGGGAGATGATCCGCATGGGCGTTTTGCGCAATGCGCGCATCGGCATTGTGGGCGGCATCATCCTCGGCTTGGGACGCGCGCTGGGCGAGACCATGGCCGTCACGATGGTGATCGGCAACCGTCCCGAAGTGGCGAAGTCCCTATTTGCTCCCGGCTACACCATGGCCAGTGTCATCGCCAACGAGTTCACCGAAGCGACCGGCGATCTGTACCTGAGCGCGTTGGTGGAGATCGGACTGGCCCTGTTCATTGTGACCCTCATCGTCAATGCACTAGCGAGGCTGCTGGTCTGGAGCATCACCGGCGGAACTGCGAGGGTACGTGCCTGATTCCATGTCATCCTCCGCTCCGCAGGAGGTCAGTCTTTGGCGTCGCGTCACCAACCAGGGAGCGACCTTATTCGCTGTCCTGGCCGTCATTTTCGTGCTCGTTCCCCTGCTCGCCATCTTTGTCTACTTGGTGATTAAAGGAATTGGCTCGGTTAACCTGGCCTTCCTCACCCAGACCCCAAAACCTCCGGGTGAGGTGGGCGGAGGCATGGCGAATGCGATCGTCGGTACGGGGCTGATCCTGGCCGTCGCCAGCCTAATAGGTCTGCCGTTGGGGATTGGCTCGGGCATTTATCTGGCGGAATATGGCCGCAACCGTTTTGGCGACTTGATCCGCTTCACCGCCGATGTGTTGAACGGGGTGCCCTCGATCGTGATCGGCATTGCCGTGTATTCCCTCGTAGTCGTCCGGCAGAAGCACTTCTCGGCTTTTTCCGGCGGGATAGCGCTGGGCATCATGATGATTCCCACCATCGCGCGTGCGACGGAAGAAATGCTGTTGATGGTTCCTAATGTGATACGTGAAGCCGCCTACGGACTTGGCATTCCCAAGTGGAGGACGACGCTTTCCATCTCGCTGCGCACCGCTTCGGCGGGCGTGATTACAGGCTGCATGCTGGCTTTCGCTCGTGTGGCGGGAGAAACCGCCCCGCTGCTGTTCACCGCTTTCGGCAATCAGTTTTGGAACCTAAAATTGAACCAGCCCACGGCAGCATTGTCGTTGCAGGTCTTTACCTATGCCATTTCGCCGTATGACGATTGGCACAAACAAGCGTGGGCAGGAGCGCTAATCCTGATCCTGTTGATCGTAGTCGCGGTGGCGGCGGTGCGCATCGTCACCAGCCGGGGAATGTTAAAGGGGGGAGCGTAACGCTCATATGGGTGTCGGAATCGAAGTGCGTGGACTGAACGCTTGGTACGGCAAGAACCTGTCGCTGAAGGCCATCGACATGAGCGTGCCTGCCAACCACGTGACGGCGGTAATCGGCCCCTCGGGTTGCGGCAAGAGTACCTACGTGCGCTGCCTCAATCGCATGCACGAGACCATCCCCGAAGCTCACGCCGAAGGCAGCGTCAAGGTCGGCGATATGGATGTTTACGGCAGCGGGTCGGATCCGGTCGAGGTGCGCCGTCGCATCGGGATGGTGTTTCAGAAACCTAATCCGTTTCCCACCATGTCCATCTACGGCAACGTGGCGGCGGGCCTGAAGTTGAACGGCTTCCGCAACCGCAAGCAGATGGACGAACTGGTGGAGCGCTCGCTGAAACTGGCTGCGCTATGGGAGGAAGTTAAGGACGACCTGCACAAGAAGTCAGGCGCGAGCCTTTCCGGTGGACAGCAACAGCGGCTGTGCATCGCGCGCTCCCTGGCGGTCGAACCCGAAGTCCTGTTGATGGATGAGCCGGCGTCCGCGCTGGATCCCATCTCCACCAGTAAAATCGAGGAGCTCATTTTTCAGTTGAAGCAGCACTATACTGTGGTGATCGTGACCCACAACATGCAGCAGGCCGCCCGCGTGGCCGAGTTGACCGGCTTCTTCCTCATGGGGAGCCTCATCGAGTTCGATAAGACCGAGAAGATATTTACCAATCCGGCCGATAAGCGGACGGAAGACTACGTGACAGGCAGGTTCGGATAATGCGCAGCCGCTTCCAGCAGGGACTGGACGAACTGAAAGAGAAACTCCTCCGTATGGGCGGTCTCGCCGAGCAGGCCATCGACCGCGCGTCTGAGGCCTACCGCACTCGCGACAGCAAGTATTGCCAGATGGTGTTGACTGGCGAGACCGCTATCAACGAAGCAGAGCGCGAGATCGACGAGTTGGCGCTCGATCTGCTCGCCATGCAGCAGCCCATGGCCATCGATCTGCGCTTCATTCTTGCGGTGGTCAAAATCAATGCCGACCTGGAGCGCGTGGGCGATCAGGCGGTGAATATTACGCAACGCGTTCTCGACCTCATCAGCGAGGATGAGGTTGAGCTTCCGGTGGACATTCCGCGGATGGCCGACGCCGTCAGCACTATGGTGCAGCGCGCGCTGGAATCGTTTCTCGACGGCAAGGCCGAAGTGGCGGAAGCCGTGCTTCAGATGGATGGTATTGTCGATCGCATGAAGGACGAGGCGTTCGTCGTGCTGGTGCAGAAGATGCACGACGAGCCTTCCTGCACGCGCCAGGCGCTTGATGTGCTTCTCATCGCGCGCAATCTGGAGCGCATCGCCGACCACGCCACCAACATCGCCGAGGACGTGATCTTCTGGGTCCGCGGCGCCGACGTCCGCCACGGCGGAGCGCATTACCGGGAGTGAATTCCGCCACGACATCAGGGCCGCTGACTCTCCAAGCGCGTGCTCGGGTTGCAAACCCACAACGGCTAAACTAAGCTGGTTCACAGTCCCTCAGATCGCGGCCGGGATGGCGGAACTGGCAGACGCAGCGGACTCAAAATCCGCCGACCTTCGGGTCATGGGGGTTCGACCCCCCCTCCCGGCACCAGCCGAAACAGATTTCTTGGGCTCCCACAAGGCCCCCGTAACTTATCCCTCTGTCAATGCGAACTTATTTCCCCGCTGCCCCCACAAGGCCCCCG
>Ga0335081_10007518_pt1 | contig 17422 bp, 19 predicted proteins | sample Lox_Sample_35_FD_206713 | JGI IMG/M metagenome (GOLD analysis project Ga0335081, IMG submission 206713) | Soil microbial communities from Loxahatchee National Wildlife Refuge, Florida, United States - Lox_Sample_3.5 | ecosystem: Environmental > Terrestrial > Soil > Wetlands | place: USA... | reverse complement strand
AAGGATCCGGCGGAGGTTCTTGCCGAGGATGCGATGGCGAAGGCGCTGGCCGAAGAGCCAAAGCAGGACCGCTTCGCGCTTGCGGTGCTGGCGCGCGACGCCGATGGCGAAGCGGTCATCGGCTATGGCTCGATCTGGAAGGAGCCCGGGCTGCGCATGCAGCACGATTGCTTTTTTACCCTGAGCCTGCTCCAGGCGCATTACGGCGCCGGCATCGGCCGTGCCCTCTGGGAGCGGCTCGAGCGCTGGGCGCGCGACAACGGCGCCCGCCGCCTCTCGACCATCGTCTGCGCCCATAATGCGCGCGGGCTGCGCTTCGCCGCGGCGCAAGGCTTCGCCGTCGAGGTCGAGTCGCCGCGCGTCGCGCTCAAGGATGGTCGCGTCGTCGGCCGCGTCCGGCTAGGGAAGCGGCTCTGAGAAGCACGATCTGAAGACGGTTGCAATCGGCGCCCGGAGGCCATAGCTCTCCTCTATGAAATTGCTCTACTTCGCTTGGCTCCGCACCAAGATCGGCATAGCCGAGGAACGGGTCGACCTGCCGGGGGGCGTCGCCACGGTGGCGGCGTTGCTCGAGTGGCTGAAGGGGCGAGGACCAGGCTTTGCCGAGGCGCTGAAAGACAGCCGCGTCGTGCGCGTGGCGGTGAACCAGGAATATGTCCCGCCGGACCACCCGATCCGACCCGGCGACGAAGTGGCGTTGTTTCCGCCGGTGACGGGAGGGTGACCCCATGATCCGCGTGCAGCGCGAAGATTTCGACATCGGCGCCGAGCTCGAGCGCATGGCGCGCGGCAAGACCGGGATCGGCGGCATCACCAGCTTCGTCGGCCTGGTGCGCGATATCGCCGGCGGCGAGCCGGTCGGCGCGATGACGCTCGAGCACTATCCCGGCATGACCGAGCGCCAGCTCGCCGAGATCGAAGCCGAGGCCTGCCGGCGTTGGCCGCTCGACGCCGTGCTCGTCATCCATCGCTACGGCCGGCTCGAGCCCGGCGAGCGCATCGTCCTCGTCGCCACCGCATCGGCGCATCGCGAGGCGGCCTTCGCCAGCTGCCACTTTCTCATCGACTGGCTCAAGACCAAGGCGCCCTTCTGGAAGCTCGAGGAGACGCCTGAAGGCGCGCGCTGGGTCGATGCCCAGGCGAGCGACGACGCGGCAGCGAAGCGTTGGACCTCGGAGTAGCGGCGATCTAGACGTAGAGCATGCGCTTGCCCGGCTCGGCCTTGCGCGCGCCAGCGCGGAATCCGGCGTAGAGATAAGAAATGTTGTCGGCCTCGTCGCCGCCGAGCCGGCCGCGGGTCTTGTCCCAGGTCACCATGGCGACGTGAAAGGCGGGCTCGCCGACCACCAGAACCGGCTGGTCGCGCTGCTCGAGCCAGAAATAAGCGCCACCGAATTCGCGACGACCGACTTCGAGAACGTAGCAGCCCGCGCCGCGCGCGAGGCTCTCCATCTGCTGCGCGTTGCCGCCGAGATCATGCGCCTCCGCCAGCAAGTGGTCGACGATGGCGAGGCTCGCCTCGGAGTAGTCGAGCCGCCCGTCGCGGCAACGCTCGACGAATTCCTCTGCCGTCTCGGCGATTGCCTGCACCAGATCGCTCACGGGCGGCCGCACTCCCTTCAGCCGGCAAACGCTAAATCATGGTCGCCGCGGGAGTCGACAGCCGAGCGCGACACGGAATGATTGCGGCGGCCGAACCAGATTTCCTGGCCCGAGCTGGGTCGGTTGCTTATGATTGCGCCGGTACAGACCGTTGCAACATGGCGCAACCTCGGTGGCTTACACGGCGGTTCAGAGTCTTGCGGGAACGCTGAAGCCGCTGCGGCTGCTGCTCGGGGCGGTGATCATCTTGCCGGTCCTGCTGTTTGTCGGCACCGGCTGGATCAACTACCGCTGGGCACGGGAAGAAGCCGACCGGCAGCTCAGCCGGACCACCGATGCGGTGCATGAGCACGCCCTCAAGGTGTTTGAGACCAACGAGCTCATCCTCGACCGCATCGCCGAGCGCTTTGGCGACCTCAGCTGGGAGCAGATCGAGAGCTCCGCTGCCGTTCACCAATACTTGGTGCGGCTGGCCCAGTCCGTGCCGCATGTGGCGATGATGGGGTTCATCGCGCCCGACCTGCGCATCGCCAACGCCAATCTCGACCACCCCGGCATGGCGACGCATCACGATTTCCTGCCGGTGCATCGCGCCAATGCCGACGATCTCTTCATCAGCGAGCTCAGCAGCGGCGACCCGACGGGCCAGCGGCAATTTTTGGTGACCCGCTACAAGCCCAACGCCGAGCATACGCCCGACGGCAACATGATCTTCGTCTCGATTCGTCCGGAGTATTTTCAGAAGTTCTACGCCGAGGGCTTCGGCCACGACTATGCGATCTCGATCATCCGCGCCGACGGCGTCGTTCTCGCGCGCGATCCCGATCCGCAGCGCGACGTCGTGCTGGCGCCGGAGACCGGTTTCCGCCGCTCGACGGCGGCGAACCCCGAGGCCGGCAGCTACTCCACGCCGTCCGCCATCGACGGCCGCGACAGGCTCTTTCACTATCGCAAGCTCGCCAATTATCCCGTCTACGTCGCCGTGGGCATGGATTACGACACGATCATCGGCGGCTGGTGGGACAAGATGATGAACCAGCTCGTCTTCAGCGTGCCGGCGACGCTTGCTCTCATTGCCATCACCATCGTGGCGCTGCGCCGGACTGAGCGCGCGCGCCAGGCGCTGCTGCAGGCGCAGGATGAGACGCAGCGGCGCAAGCAAGCCGAGGCCTCGCTGCACCAGGCGCAGAAGATGGAGGCGGTGGGCCAGCTCACGGGCGGCGTGGCGCATGACTTCAACAACCTCCTCACTGCGATCATGGGCAGTCTCGAGATGATCGTTCAGGCCGAAGGCGCGAGCGAGGCGGTGCGCAAATATGCCGCCGGCGCGATGCGGGCCGCCGAGCGCGGCGCGCGCCTCACGCAGCAGCTCCTGGCATTCTCGCGCCGACAGATGCTTCGGCCGGAGATCGTCAATGTGAACCGGCTCCTCGGCGAGTTCGAGACGCTGATGCAGCGTGCCGTCGGCGAGAGCCTCGAATTCCTGCTGTCGCTCGATCCCGAGATCGATCCCTGTCGCATCGACCCTGCGCAATTCCAGTCCGCGGTCCTCAATCTCGTCGTCAATGCCCGCGACGCGACCCCGCAAGGCGGGCGCATCATCATCGAGACGCGCAACGTCATGCTGGCGGCCAATGGCGGCGGCCTCGACATCGAGGTGGCGCCCGGCCGCTACGTCAGGGTTACGGTCAGCGACACCGGCGCCGGCATGGATGCCAAAGTGCGGGCGCAAGCCTTCAACCCCTTCTTCACGACCAAGGAGGTCGGCAAGGGCTCGGGCCTCGGCCTCTCTCAGGTCTACGGCTTCGCCAAGCAGTCGGGCGGCCATGTCACGGTCGAGAGCGAACTCGGCCACGGAACGATCGTCAGCCTCTATCTGCCATCGGTCGAGATTCCCGCGGCGCAGCGTGCAGAGACCCGCGCCGGCGCGCGGACCGAGACGGGACAGGGTGCGACCGTGCTCGTGGTCGAGGACGACCCGGCGGTGCTCGAGACGGTAAGCGACGGCGTCAACGCGCTGGGCTATCGCGCGCTCATCGCCCACAACGCGGTCGAGGCGCTCGGCATCCTCCGCCGGGACGAGCCCATCGACCTCCTCTTCACCGACATCGCCATGCCCGGCGGCATGAACGGCATCGAGCTGGCGCGGCAGGCGCGCCAGCTGCGCCAGGACATCAAAGTGCTGCTGACCTCGGGCTATGCCGGGGCGCTTGCCGAAGGCGAGGCAAGCGAGGGTTTCGCCGTGCTCGGCAAGCCCTATCGCCAAGTGCAGCTGGCCGAGACCATCGCCGACGTGCTCGGCCGGCGCGGCTGAGCGACCGAGATATCCCCGTTAATCATTGCGGTGGATATGTTGCGACGCGAGATTGCCCGTCGGCGGGCAGGTTATTAACCTGAAGCTTCCTCTAGGCACCAAGCGACTTTTTCCCAGACGCGACGGCGCAGACCCTCACGCAACAATGCGTGGGAGCAGGAGAATTGCGCGTCGCCAAAGCGAAAAAAGCAGGGGAGCAGAGATGTCCGAGGCCGAGGAGTGGAGAGGGCACATTGCCGAGCTTCGGCAAGTGGCGGAACATGCGGTCGATGCCGAGCGACAGCAAAAGCTGTTCAAGCTCGCCGACCGATGGGAAGAGTTCGCCAAAGAGCTGGAAAAGCCGGACGCGTTTCGGCGAGCTCGAGCGAGTATCGGTTAACTTCGGTTGGCATTACGTTGGTGACCGCTGCTTTCGCGCGCTTTCGCGGAGAAAACACAATCCTATGCTTTCACCGCACGGCGTCGGTCCCGACGCGAACGCTCGGTGATTGGCGCGACCATCACGGCGAGATCGGCATCATCCAACCGTGACGGTCGGCGATTTTGCCGTATTGGATCCCTTGGATTTCGTCGTAAAGCCGCTGCAGGGTCGGGCCCGGCTGGTCCTCGGCGCCGAAGCGCAGCGTCTTGTCGCCGCGCGTGATCGACGAGATCGGCGTGATCACCGCCGCCGTGCCGCATGCGCCGATTTCAGCGAAGGTTTCGATCTCGTCCCAGCGCACCGGCCGATGCTCGACGCGAAGGCCGAGATCGACGGCGATGGTGCGCAGGCTGGCATTGGTGACGCTCTCCAGGATCGACGCCGATTTCGGCGTGACATAGCGGCCGTCGCGAGTGATGCCGATGAAATTCGAGGTGCCGAACTCGTCGATCAAGGTGTGCGTCGCCGCATCGAGATAGAGCGAGACAGGGTACCCCTTTTCCTTGACCTCCCGGTCGCCGACGAGGCCGGCGGCGTAGTTGCCCGCGGCCTTGACGTGACCGACGCCGTGCGGCGCGGCGCGGTCGTAATTCTCTTGCACATAGGCGGGAACCGGCACCATGCCGTCCTTGTAGTAAGGCCCGACCGGCATGGCGAAGACGATGAAAGCGTATTCCTCGCTGGGATGAACGCCGATCACCGCGCTGGTGCCGATGAGAAGCGGCCGAACATAAAGCGTGGCCCCGGTGCCGTAGGGCGGAACATAGGCGTCGTTCTTGGCGACGATCATCCGCACCGCCTCGAGGAAAAGGCCTTCGGGAGCCGGCGCCATGGCGAGGCGCTCGGCCGACAGCATCATGCGCCGCGCATGCTGGTCGGCGCGGAAGCAGGCGACGCGGCCGCCGATCTGGCGAAAGGCTTTGAGGCCCTCGAAACAGGACTGCCCGTAGTGGAGGCAAGTGGCGGCGATGTGGAGATTGATGCTCGTCCCGGTGCTCAGCGCCGGCGCCGACCAGGCGCCGTGCCGGAAATCGGCACGCACGAAGACGCCGGTGTCGAGGTAGCGGAAACCCAGCTCTTTCCAAGAGATTGTCGTGTCCATGCCCGTCCCTTGCGTCACAGCGGCCCGGGTGGCGTTCCGCCCACCTTGTGGTCCATTATGGCGCCGCCGGGTTCGCCGGTGTAACAGTTTCGACGAAAATAAGTCAACATGTCTGACGCAAAAGCCGCCGCCAACCTGCTGTTCCTTCGTGAGGACGAGCTCCGCCAAGGGATCGAGCTACTTTATTATGCGTATCGCGATTTCACCGCCGAGCCCGACGCCATGCTGGCGCGTTACGGCTTCGGCCGCGCCCATCACCGCGTCATCTATTTCGTCGGCCGGCATCCGCAGATGAGCGTCAGCGATCTGTTGGGCATCCTGCGCATCACCAAGCAGAGTTTGAGCCGGGTCTTGGGCCAGCTCGTGCGGCAAGGCTTCATCCGGCAGAATCCCGGGAGCCGCGACCGCCGCCAGCGGCTCCTCGAGCTGACCGAGAAAGGCGTCGAGCTCGAGCGCCAGCTCTCCGAAAACCAGCGCCAGCGCATCGCCAAGGCCTATCGCGAGGCGGGGGTTGCGGCGGTCGAAGGCTTTCGCAAGGTGATGCTCGGCATCATCAGCAGCGACGCCGACCGCCGCCGCTTCGACCGCAGCGCGCCGGCGCGATGAGCGCGCTATATTGCTCAGCATGGACCAAGCCGAGCCGCATCTTCTCGTCGCCGATGACGATGACCGGTTCCGCGATCTGCTGCGCCGCTACCTCGTCGATCACGGCTTTCGCGTGACCACCGCGGGCGACGCCGCCGAGGCGCGCGCCAAGCTCGCCAGCATCGCCTTCGACCTCTTGGTGCTGGACATCATGATGCCGGGCGAGACCGGCCTCAGCCTCACCGCCAGCCTCCGCACGGAGAGCCGGATTCCGATTCTGCTGCTGACCGCCATGGCCGAGCCCGAAGACCGCATCAACGGCCTCGAGAGCGGCGCCGACGACTACCTCACCAAGCCCTTCGAGCCGCGCGAGCTGGTGCTGCGCATCCGCAACATCCTGCAGCGCGTGCCGCAGCCGACGGCCGGCGGCAAAGAGCTTCGCTTCGGTGCCTGCCGCCTGGACCTCGCACGGAGCGGGCTCTTCCGCGGCAACGAGCCGGTGCATCTGACCGCAGCCGAGCTGGCGCTCTTGCTGGCGCTGGCGCGGCGGGTGGGCGAGCCGGTGACGCGCGAGGCGCTCTCCGAGGAGGCGCAGTTCAGCGGCAATGTGCGCACCGTCGACGTTCAGGTGACGCGGCTCCGTCGCAAGCTCGAGCGCGATCCCAAATTCCCGCTTTTCCTGCAGACGGTCCGGGGCGTGGGCTATGTCCTCAAGCCAGGCTGACCGCCCGATCCTCGTCGGCGCCGCGGCGCCGCCGGTGGAGGCGCACGCCGACAGCCATCGGCGCTGGTTCAAGCGCGTGCTGCCGCGCTCGCTCTTCGGCCGCTCGCTCATCATCATCATCCTGCCGCTGGTGCTGGCGCAGCTCTTGGCCACGTGGATCTTCTACGACCGGCACTGGGCGACGGTCGAGCGCCGGCTCGCCACCGATGTCGCCAGCGACATCGCTCTCGCCCTCGATGCGCGCGACCACGTGCGCACGCGCGCTGAGGCCGATCGGAGGGTTTACCGGGTCGGCGAGGCCACCGACCTTCGCTTCCTATTCCAACCCGGCGAGAACCTGCCGGGCGGCAAGCACGAGACGGCTGACACCTGGCTCGAGGCGGCGCTCTCCGGCGCGATGACGGAGCGCGTGCACCGCCCGTTCCAGCTCGACACGGACAGCGATCCGCACTCCATCCTGATCGCGATCGCGGTTCCCGACGGCGTCTTTCACGTTGAGGTGCCGCGCCAGCGGCTGTTCACGCCCACCACCTATATTTTCGTGCTGTGGATGGCAGGCTCGTCCTTGGTGCTGCTGGCGGTGGCATCGCTCTTCATGCGCAACCAGATCAAGGCGGTGCGGCGCCTCGCGGCGGCGGCGGAAAGCTTCGGCAAGGGACGCGACGTGCCCAACTTCAAGCTCGAAGGCGCAACCGAGGTGCGCCAGGCGGCGGCCGCCTTCCTCAAGATGCGCGACCGCATCGGCCGTCAGATCACGCAACGCACCGAAATGCTGGCGGGGGTGTCGCATGATTTGCGCACCCCCCTCACGCGGATGCGCCTTGCGCTCGAGTTCCTCGGCCAAGAAGGGCCGGAAGTGGCGGAGATCAAGGACGACGTCGCCATCATGGAGCGCATGGTGCAAGGCTACCTCGATTTCGCCCGAGGCGAAGGGCCGGAGCAGCCGCGCGATACCGACCTTGTCCTCCTCGTCGAAGAGGCGGCGGCGACGGCGCGGCGCGACGGCGCCGACCTCTCGCTGGCGCTGCCCGAGGACTATGTGCTGCCGCTCAGGCCCGATGCCATGCGCCGCTGCATCGCCAATCTCTTGAGCAATGCGCGGCGCTACGGCAGCCACATCTGGGTGACGGCACTGGCGGTGGCGGACGGCATCGACATTCTCATCGACGACGACGGACCGGGCATTCCCCCGACCGAGCGCGAGAACGTCTTCCGCCCGTTCTTCCGTTTGGAGCCGTCGCGCAATCCCGCCACCGGCGGCGTCGGCCTCGGGCTCACCGTCGCCCGCGACGTGGCGCGGGGGCATGGCGGCGACCTCACGCTCGAGGAGTCGCCGCAGGGCGGGCTGCGCGTGCGGCTCCACCTCCCGCGCTGACGGAGCGAGAAAACAAAGAGAGGCCGCCCGGGGGCGGCCTCTTGGCGTCGCACAGGGGGTGTGGGCGCGACGCTGACGGTGCTTAGCGGGCGACGCGCTGCTTGGCGAATTCGCGGAGCTCCTCGAAGCCTTCCGCGACACGCTTGTTGAGCACGTTGAACGCCTCGGTGTTGGCCTTGGTGATCAGCTCGGCCAGCTCGCGGGCATTGGCGACGCCCTTCTCGAAAGCCTGTTTGGCGAGCTCGGCGTGCTTGGCGACCCGCTCTTCGGGGACGCTCGGAGTGGTCAGCTCGCGGAGCAGGGTCGAGGCCTCATCGACCGCCTGACGGGCAATCTCGACCTGGCGCCGGGCGACCGCTTGAGCGCCCTCAACCGCCAATTGATTAGCCTGGGTGAAGGCCTCGATGTTCTTGCGTTGCGCCGCGACGAGGGATTCGATGTCGAGGCCGGGAAAAGTGAAGCCGGCAAACGCTTTGCCGACATCCATGTCCAGGAAAGTCTTGCCGTTGGTGGTCATGATGCGTGATCCTTCGCAGGGTGGGAGCCGGTTATGTTGCGCTGCACAATGACGCCAATATGGCTGTGTCGACCCGAGAAGTCAAGGGACTCGCCCAAAAAATATTGCATTGCGATAAAAAGTCAGGCAGCCGCTGCCGGCGCCTCCCGTCCGCCGCCGATCCCGAGAATGGTCTCCGATCGCCGCAACTGCCGGTCAAGCGCCGCCATCGTTTTCGCGAGATCGGTGCTGTCGTCATCGAGAAAAACCCGCAGCACCCATAGATAGAGGCCGCCCAACAGGTGAGCGCGCACGAGGCCGAGCAGTCCCGAAGCGGGGACGCCGGCGGCCTCGAGCATCCACGACATCGAATGAACCAGCGCCGCGGCACCCAACAGCAGCGCGGGATCGCCGCGGCTGTCGCGGAGGATGGCGCGGAGCGCCGGACGGTGCGGCGCCAGCGCATCGAAACGCCGCATGAGCGCGTCGAAGAGCCGATCGCGGGGCGGCGCCTCGACGTCGCCCGCCTGGGCAAGCGCTGCCCGGTCGATGCGGTGATGGAAGGCCGCCAGCAGAGCGAGCTTCGAGGGCGCGGCGTCGTAGGTCTCGGCCAGCGACAGCCCCGCCTCGGCGGCGATCTGGGCAAGCCCGGTCCGCCGCCAGCCCTGCCGCTCGGCGAGGACCAAGGCCGCATCGACAAGGCGATCCTTGGCGCTCGCCTCGGTCTTCGTCCCGGTTTCCGCCTTTCGTGGCGCCCGCCGTGCCATGACCATTCTCCCGTCGGCGTCTGCGCCTCAGCATAAGAGACCGCCAAGCGCTTGCGCTAGATCCGCCGAGGTCAGTCCGCCAACTCGCGCGAGCGCTTCGTGGCGGCCATGACCGCTCGGCCGATGAGCTTGTCGAGACCGTTCTTGCCCATGAGCACGTCGAGCGCGGCTCGGGTCGTCCCCCCGGGGCTGGTGACCGCCGTCCGAAGCGCCGCCGCGCTTTCGTCGGAAAGGCGCGCGAGCTCCCCCGCTCCTGCCACGGTCGCCCGTGCCAACCGCATGGCGAGCGCTACCGGCAACCCCGCCTCGACGCCCGCTTGCGCCAGACACTCGATCAGCAGGAAGACATAGGCTGGGCCGCTACCGGAAACGGCGGTGACCGCGTCGAGGAGCGCTTCGTCCTCGACCCAGCCGACCTCGCCGACCGCGGCGAGGAGGCGCTCCGCCAGCGCGCGCTGCGCCGGGGCCGCCGCCGCATTGGGGCAGGCCACCGCGATGCCGCGGCCGATCGCCGCCGGGGTGTTGGGCATGGCGCGGATGACGGAGGCGCGCTCGCCGAGATGCCGCGCAAAGAAGCGCAAGGTCTTGCCGGCAGCGATCGAGAGGAAGAGCGTGCCCTTGCCGGCGAAGCGCCGGTAAGGAAGCAGCGCCTCATGCATCACCTGCGGCTTCACCGCGAGCACGATGACGCCGGTCTCGAAGTCGAGCGGAATGTCCTCGGGGGCGGCGAGCCGCTCGACCTCCGGCCGTTTCAGGATCGGCAGATCGCCGGGCATGGGCTCGACCACGAGGTAGCGCCGCGCCACGCCGCGCTCGAGCCAACCGCTCAGCAGCGCTCCCCCCATCTTGCCGCAGCCGACCAGAAGCAGCGCCGGTATGGCCGGCGCCGAGGACTTGCTCACGCTTCGCCTATGGGATCGATCATCGCCGCGGCAATCGCTTCCTCGGCTGGCTTGCCGCCCCAGACCACGAGCTGGAAGGCGGGGAAGAAGCGCTCGCACTCGCTGACGGAGATGTCGACCAGATCTTCGATCTGCTCGACGCTGGCGCCGGTAGAGCCGCGCAGCAGCACGCCTTGGCGGAAGGCGGGCGATTGACCCTCCGGCGTCAGATCGAAGTGACCGAGCCAGAGCCGCTCATTGACCGCGGCCAGCAGTTCGAACACCGCGATCCGCCGCGGTTTCGGCACTTTCATCTCGAAGGCGCAGGTGAAATGAAGCGCGTTGATCTCGCGCTGCCAGACGAAAAGCAGCCGATAGCCGCACCAGCGGCCGGCGATCTCCACCACCAGCTCCTCGTCGCTGGCGCGGTCATGCGCCCATTCGTTGGCCTCGACAATCTCTTCGACGAGGTCGATCGGATTGGCGCCGGAAGCAACGGTCTCGAGCGACAAAGCGGTCATCGGCGCCCTCCTGGCCGCGAACGGGCTTGGCGCGCTCCTCTCGGCATTTAGTGGGAGCGACGCCCCACGGCCACAAGATGTAGCCTGCCAAAGCTGCGATGGAGACGCAAGGGCGGAGTTATCCACAAAGTCGTGCCGAGACCCGTGCGTGCGCGCCGCGAGCGCCTACGCGCTGCCGCCGAGCCGCGCCTCGAGTGCCGCGACGCGCGCCTCGAGCGCTTCCTGCTCGGCGCGCGCCTTGGCCGCCATTGCCTGAACCGCTTCGAACTCCTCCCGGCGCACCAGATTCATGCGGCCCAAAATGCGCTCGAATTGATCGCGCATGCGGCTCTCGATCTCGTCGCGCACGCCCGTCAGCGTGCCGAGCGCACTGCTCGCGACGCGGGCGAGATCATCGAGCAGCCGGTTGTCATTCGCCATCCGCGGTCTCCTTTTGCGCTGGGGCTCATAGCACGAGATATGGGCAGTGGCGAAGGCCAATTCGACCGCTTATAAGACGCCATGATCGTCATCACCGGCGGTGCCGGGTTCATCGGCTCCAATCTTGCCGCCGCGCTCGAGGAGCGGGGCGAGCGCGATCTCGCGATCTGCGACCGGCTCGGCCACGATGCCAAGTGGCGCAACATCGCCAAGCGCGAAATCGCCGCCTTGGTACCGCCGGAGGCGCTGCTCCCGTTTCTCGACGAGCACGCCCGCGAGATCGGCATCGTCTTTCACTTGGGCGCGATCTCGTCCACCACGGAGACCGATGCCGACCTCATCGCCGCCACCAACTTCACGCTCTCGCAGCGGCTCTGGGAATGGTGCGCGGCGACCGAGACGCGCCTCGTCTACGCCTCTTCGGCCGCGACCTATGGCGACGGCAGCGCCGGCTTCGACGACGACGGGAGCGTCGCGGCTCTGGCGAAGCTCCGGCCGCTCAACGCCTATGGCTGGTCGAAGCACCTCTTCGACCGCCGCGTCGCCCGCCTCGTCGCGACCGGCGCGGCAAGGCCGACGCAATGGGCCGGTTTGAAGTTCTTCAACGTCTTCGGCCCCAACGAGTATCACAAGGGGGCGATGAAGAGCGTCGTGGCGCAGGTCTATCCGCGCGCCGTCGCCGGCGAGAACGCGCGGCTCTTCCGCTCGCACCGCGCCGGGGTGCCGGATGGCGGACAGAAGCGCGACTTCGTCTATGTCGGAGATTGCCTCCAGATGATGCTCTGGCTCTACGATCACCCGGAGGTGAGCGGGCTCTTCAACATCGGCAGCGGGCGGGCACGGAGCTTCGCCGATCTCGCCGCCGCCGTCTTCCGCGCGCTCGGCCGCGAGCCGCGGATCGACTTCATCGACACACCCCTCGAGATCCGCGACAAGTACCAGTACTTCACCGAGGCGCGCATGGATCGCCTGCGCGCGGCGGGCTACGACAAGCCCGCGACATCACTTGAGGATGGCGTGCGCGGCTATGTCGTGTCATACCTCGCCGCCGCCGATCCATATCGCTGAGGGCAGCGCCGCCGATGGCCCCCATTCCTTTCCCTCCCCTAAGGCCGGATATCTTCACCATCCCAGCGATCCCCATCGACGGTTGGCAGATCGGGCCAATCTCGCTGCGGTGGTATGCGCTCGCCTACATCGTCGGGCTCATTCTTGGATGGCGCTATTGCTTGGCGCTCGCGAAGAAGCCGCCGGTGGTCGCACGCCCGATCGACATCGACGATTTTCTCGTCTGGGCGACGCTCGGCGTCGTGCTCGGCGGACGCCTCGGCTATGTGGTGTTCTACAACCCCGAGCAATATCTCAAGGACCCGATCGAGATACTCTATCTCTGGCACGGCGGCATGTCGTTCCATGGCGGCGCCGCCGGGGTGATCATCGCGGTTCTGCTGTTCTGCCGCCTACGCAACATCCCGTTTCTGGCGCTCGGCGACGTCATCTGCTGCGCCGTGCCGATCGGCCTTTTCTTCGGGCGCATCGCCAATTTCATCAACGACGAGCTGTGGGGCCGGCCCGCTTCCCCGGACTGGCCCGGGGCGATGCTGTTCCCGAGCGAGCTCCTCACCAGCAGCAAGGCGCCGGCCGCAGTCCAAGCCGCGACGCAGATCGACCCGAGCTATGGCCAGGGCACGACCTTGATCGACAACACCGAGGCGCTCATCGCCGCCTATCGCACCGATCCCAGGATCCACGACCTTCTCCTCAGCGACAGCTATTTGACGCCGCGCTATCCGAGCCAGCTCTACGAGGCTTTTCTCGAAGGGATGGTGCTCTTCCTCGTGCTGTGGCTGCTGCAGCGCAACGGCGCAAGGCAGCGGCCGGGATTGATTGCCGGCGCCTTTCTCATGGGCTACGGCATCGCGCGCTTCACCGTCGAATTCTTCCGCGAGCCCGATGTGCAGCTCCTCTGGCTCGTCGACAAGACCGGCATTTCGATGGGCCAGTGGCTCTCCGTGCCGCTGGTGTTCATCGGTCTCTGGCTCGTGCTGCGCGCGAAGAAGACCGTCACGGCGCCGGCGTGAGCGCGTTCGCGGCGCTCATCGAGCGGCGCATCCGCGCCGAGGGGCCGATCAGCATCGCCGACTACATGGCGGAGGCCCTCCTCCATCCCGAGCACGGCTATTACACGACGCGCGATCCCTTGGGCGCGCGCGGCGACTTCATCACCGCACCGGAGGTCAGCCAGATCTTCGGCGAGCTCCTCGGCCTCTGGTGCGCCGATGCCTGGGAGAAGCTTGGCCGTCCGCCGCGGGTGATCCTCGCCGAGCTCGGCCCGGGGCGCGGCACGCTGATGCGGGACGCGCTCCGCGCCTTGCAGGTGGCACCGGAATTCCGCCGCGCGCTCCGCCTCCATCTCGTCGAGCGCAGCCCGACCTTGCGCCGGGCGCAGCGCGCGGCGCTCGCCGACGCGGCGCCCCTCTGGCACGACGACGTCGCCGACCTCCCCGAGGGCCCGCTCATCCTCGTCGCCAACGAGTTCTTGGACGCGCTCCCCGTCCGCCAGCTGGTGCGCATGGCCGATGGCTGGCATGAGCGCCGCGTGGGCCTCGACGCGGACGGTGCCCTCGCCTTTACATTCGACCCGACCCTCGCCGCCGCGCCCGGCGATGCGCCGCCCGGCAGCATTCGCGAGCTCCGGCCCGCCGCGGCAGCGCTGGCCGAGCGACTGGCGGCACGCCTCAGGGCGCAGTCGGGCTACGCGCTCTTCATCGATTACGGCTATGCCGAGAGTGCCTGCGGCGACTCGCTGCAGGCACTCCGCGCTCACCGACGGCACCCCGTACTGGCGCAGCCGGGCGAGGCGGACCTCACCGCCCATGTCGATTTCGCCGCCTTCGCCGCCGCCGCGCGGCGCGCGGGCGGCACGGTCTGGGGACCGCTGCCGCAAGGCGCGCTGCTCGCGCATCTCGGCTTGGCCGAGCGCGCCGCCGCGCTCATCGCCAACGCCGATCCGGCAGGGATCGCAGCGATCGAGAGCGGCTGCCGCCGTCTCGTTCATCCCTCGGAGATGGGAACGCTCTTCAAGGCGCTGGCGCTGGGTGGCGACCATCCGGCGCCCGCCGGTTTTGCGGCGTAGCGCCGGTGATCCGACTGGCGGCGCTCGACGCGCACCCGATCCGCCACGGCTTCTTCACGCGCGACGGCGGCGTCAGCGCCGGCATCTTCGCCTCGCTCAATTGCGGCTTCGGCGCCAGCGACGACCCCCTGCATGTCGAGGAAAATCGCCGCCGTGCCATGGCAGCTTTCGGCCTCCGCGCCGACCGGCTGGCGACCGTCTTCCAGATCCACAGCGCCGCGGTGGCGACCGTCGACAGGGTGGCGCCGCTCGACGAGCGGCCGCGCGCCGACGCGCTGGTGACGCGCCGGCCGGGAATTGCCCTCGGCATCCTCACCGCCGATTGCGCGCCAGTGCTCTTCGCCGACGTCGCGGCCGGCGTCATTGGGGCGGCACACGCGGGCTGGCGTGGCGCGCTCTCGGGCGTGCTCGAGGCCACCGTTGCGGCGATGACCGCACTGGGCGCCGAGCCCCGCTGCATCGTCGCCGGCATCGGCCCTGCCATACAGCAAGCCTCCTACGAGGTCGGCCCCGAATTTCCTGCGCCCTTCCTTGCCGAGGATCGCACGAGCGCCGCGTTCTTCCGCGCGGCGCCACGGGCCGGCCATTTCCATTTCGATCTGACGGGCTACGTCGCGCGGAAGCTGGAGCGGCTGGGATTGTCGCGGATCGAGTGCGCGCCCGACGACACCGCCGCCGACGCCCAGCGCTTCTTCTCCTACCGTCGCTCTTGTCTGCTTCAGGAGAGGGACTACGGCCGCGCGCTCTCGGCCATCGCGCTGGCGGAGACGGACTGAAGGCAGAGACCTGCTTGCGTTCGGCGCGCCCGCCGCCTAGACCAAAGCGTTACGTTCTCGGGGCGGGGTGAAAGTCCCCACCGGCGGTGATGGCGAGCAATCGCACGAGCCCGCGAGCGCCGGCCGATTCTGTCGGTCGGGTCAGCAGAGCCGGTTGGAATCCGGCGCCGACGGTCATAGTCCGGATGGAAGAGAGCGGGAGATCGTCGCCCGGCGGCGCGGCTTCGTGCGTCGCTTGGCGCAGCCCCTGCGCCCTGATTCTGGCCTCAACGCGAAGGAGCCACCATGAATCAGCGCTCGATACAACCCAGTCATCGCATCGCTTTCGTTCAGTCCTGTTGGCACAAGGATATCGTCGATCAATGCCGGCACGGCTTCACCGACGCCATCGCCGCCCTTGGCGTTGCCGCCGACGCCATCGACCTCTTCGAGGTGCCGGGCGGCTTCGAGATTCCGCTTCAGGCGCAGAAGCTCGCCAAGAGCGGCCGCTACGCGGCGATCGTTGCCAGCGGCTTCATCGTCGATGGCGGCATCTACCGCCACGAGTTCGTCGCCGATGCGGTAATCTCGTCGCTGATGCGCGTCCAGCTCGAGACGGAGGTGCCGATCATCTCGGCGGTGCTGACGCCGCAGCGCTTTCATGAACATGAAGAGCATCAACGCTTCTTCCGCGAGCATTTTCGCGTGAAGGGCGCGGAGGCGGCCCAAGCCTGCGTCAAAACGGTCGACAATCTGCGGCGGCTGGCCGGAGCGAACGGTTAACCCAGGGTCACGCCGGGATACGCGGGGATAGGCCGGGATACGCCGGGTCAGTCCGCGCGCAGCAACGCGCCGAGGCGGGCGATGCCTGCCTCGATCTGCGGCGGCGCGGCGAGCGAGAAGCTCAAGCGCAGCGTATAGGCGCCGGTGCCGTCGCAATGGAAGGCGCGCCCCGGAACGAAGGCGACGCGCGCCTCGGCGATGGCGCGCGCCAGCAGCGCCGCGCTGTCCTCGCCCTCGGGAAGTGTCAGCCAGATGAACATGCCGCCTTCGGGCTCCGTCCAGCACACGCCCGGCGGCATCTCGCGGCGAAGCGCCGCCAGCATGGCGTCGCGGCGCGCGCGGTAGGTGGCGCGAATGGGCGCCAGGCATGCGGGGAAGACCTCCTCGATCACCTCATGCATCGCCATTTGGCTGAGGGTGGCGGTGTGGAGGTCGCTCGCCTGCTTGATCAGCACCAGGCGGCGAATGACCGGGAGCGGTGCCGCCACCCAGCCCAAGCGGAGGCCGGGCGCCACGATCTTCGAGAAGGTGCCGCAATAGAGGACGCGCGCCGCATCGATGCCGTCCTTGGCATCGAGCGCCAGCAGCGGTGGCAATGCCGCGCCGTCATAGCGGAGCGCCGTATAGGCGGCGTCCTCGATGAGCGGCAGGTCGAGTGCCCGCGCGGCCTCGAGGAGGCTCTCCCGCTCGGCCAGATCGAGGGTCTCGCCGGTCGGGTTCTGGAAGTCGGGCATGACGTAACCGAGCGCCAAGCGGCGCCCCTCGCTTCCATCGCTCTCGCGGTTGTCGCCGCGCCGCGGCAACGCGCCCCAGACCGGCTCGTAGGCGCTCACAGCTTGGAGCGCGCCGAGATAGGTGGGGCGCGCCACCAGCACCCTATCGCCCGGCGAGACGAAGAGCTTGGCGATGAAATCGAGCGCCTGCTGCGCGCCCGAGGTGATGAGGATGTGCTCCGGCCCGCAGGCGACGCCGAGTTGGGTCATGTGCCGCGCGATCCAGTGCCGGAGCGGCGGATAGCCCTCGCTGATGGAGTATTGCAGCGCCTGCGCGCGGCGCGTGGGGTCGTCGAGGATGCGGCGATGCGCGGCGGCGAGCGCCTCCCCCGAGAAGAGCGCGGGATCGGGGATGCCGCCGGCAAAAGAGATGACCTCGGGATCGTCGATCAGCTTCAAGAGCTCGCGGATCTCCGAGGCGGCCATCCGGCCGGCCCGCGCTGCGTAATGCTTCTCCCACGCCACCATGGCCGCGACTGCCCGCGACTGCCGTTGGTGATAATCAGTCAATATTACTGACCTATCGCGAAAAAGCAAGGGTGGTGCGATTTGCCTCAGGGGAGTGGCATCTTTATCCTCGATTGCTTCGAGGGTCGCGCGCCCATGCCCTACCTCATCATGTTCACCATGGTCTTGCTGCTGGGCTTGCTGGTCGCCTGCGCCATCACCTGAACCGATGCGTGGACTGGCCCTCTTCCTGATATCGCTCTCGGTCGCGGCCTGCCAGCCGCTGCCGCATCCCTTTGCCGATGTGGCGCCGCCGCCCA
>Ga0335081_10007517_pt1 | contig 17423 bp, 14 predicted proteins | sample Lox_Sample_35_FD_206713 | JGI IMG/M metagenome (GOLD analysis project Ga0335081, IMG submission 206713) | Soil microbial communities from Loxahatchee National Wildlife Refuge, Florida, United States - Lox_Sample_3.5 | ecosystem: Environmental > Terrestrial > Soil > Wetlands | place: USA... | reverse complement strand
CGCGGCTCTAGTTCACGTTCGCGAAAATCTTGGGATGTTCGCGCCGCACCACGAGGAGCGCTTCGCTGGGCGTGCCCACGTGCAGGTAGTCCGAATATTCGGCGCGATCGTGCGCGCTCAGGCTGAAGACGAACTTGCGCCCGTCAAAATCGTAAGAATAATACGTCGGCATCCAAACGCCGGGCGAAACCTCGTGCTGCTCATAGCGGAACCGTCCTCCGCGGTAGAGCTTGGCGATCAAGCCTCCGCCCCAGGAAACCTCGTCCGTTAGCTCCGCCTCGGCCTTGATCAATTGCGCGCTCGACTCATCCACCCAGGCGATTCCTTTGCTGTGTTTGTAGACGGGCGCGAACCGCTGCGTCGATCGGTAGGCCGGATCAGGCTCAAAATTCAGCATCACCACCGCGCGGCCGTTTATCCGGATTCGCCCGGCCCACGTAAACCGGAATGCCTTGCCGATTTCGCCCACCATTTCGGCGCGCTCGTGCCTGTGCCGCTGGCCTTCATAAAAGCCGGCCCCGTGAACTTCCTCGCCCCGGGCGGACGCACGCAGTGCCTGCGCCACCGTACGCCATTGCTGGTCGAGGTTCGAGGGATCGGTCGCCTTGCCGTCGTGTTCCAGTTCCACGCGCAGCATCATCGGGCCCGATGGGATCAGGCGGCGCACCGTCTCTCTATTCGGTTCCTTGCCCGTTCCCTGCAGAACTTCGCGCTCTGTTCGCGCATATTGGTCGAGTTGGGTGTCGTTGCGGTGCTGATTCTCGATGGCCCGGTCGACCAGATAGCGGATCTCTTGCGCCGTGAGGGGAGTTTGCGACTGCCCGCGCTCGTCGGGTTCCGACTCGCTCGAGGCCATCGTCGGCGGCCAAATTGCGCACAGGGTCATCCCCGCAGCCAAAATCGCCAACAAGCCGAAGCCGACTTGTGAACCTTGCCGCATCTTTGTCCAACCGGGGGCGGGTCCCCGGTGCCTGGTCTTTCGTTCAGGGTGGGTAAGCAGGCTGATTATCTCACTAGGGCGCCAAGAAGGAAACGAGTATTCTCCCCGCCGTGCGAAGAGTCCAAACATGGTATGGGCCGCTTTCTTGAGAGCCGGTCGCTGCTTCTATATGTGTGATGACGGCGACGCCAAAAGTGGCCGCCCCGCTTTTCACGCGCACGATTTTTCAAAGTTGACCTTAAAACTTTTTCCACAAAACCCTGTGAAATGGCTGTGAAAACCGCAATCGCCGCCTGCAAATGCCATACTAGTAATGGTGGTTGTTGGAGACGATGCTAACAATATTTTGCACAAACCGTTCCAATTATCCTTGACAACCCTCGGGCCCCTCTTCTATGTTCTCGTCACCTGTTGGCGCTGACGAAGCGCAATCGGGTATCGCGGGCAACCTCAAAAAGAAAAGCACTGAATTGGCTCGTCATCCATCGCCGGCCAAGAGCAGCGGGCAATAAACCTGCTCTCAACCGGCCCGGGCGGTGGCAATTATTCTTTTTGGGATTGTGCTGACGAACGAGTTCTTTGACGGTGCACCGAGAAGCGAGGCGATTGCGGCAGCTTTTTCCACTGTTAAAATAGGAGGAAGTAGGCATGGCGGATCCCCAGATGGCGCTCCAGAACAGCACGGTTACCACCGCAACTGCGTCGGAACCCCGCTCCAAGAGCGGGCTGGATTTCAAACGCTATTTTACCGACGGGCGCATATCTCCTTTTGACGCCGTGGAATGGGAACGGCGCGTTGCCCAGATCGGCAACGAAAAGGGGCAGGTGATCTTCCGCCAGGAAAACGTGGAGGTTCCCAAGTCCTGGTCTCAGACGGCGACCAATATCGTCGCCTCGAAATACTTCCACGGGAAGCTGGATACTCCCAAGCGCGAAACTTCCGTGCGTCAATTGATCGGCCGTGTGGTCGATACGATTGTCGGCTGGGGCGAGAAGGGCGGATACTTCGCCTCCACGGTCTCGCGCGATGCGTTCCGCGACGACCTGACGCACCTGCTCGTCCAGCAAAAGATGAGCTTCAATTCGCCCGTGTGGTTCAACGTCGGCGCGCAGCCCCACCCGCAATGCTCGGCCTGCTTCATTAACTCCGTCCAGGACGATATGAAGTCCATCATGGACCTGGTGAAGACCGAGGGCATGCTCTTCAAGTGGGGCTCGGGCACGGGCACGAACTTTTCCGCGCTCCGCGGAAGCCGCGAATCGCTCTCCGATGGCGGCACCGCTTCCGGGCCGGTCAGCTTCATGAAAGGGTTTGATGCATTTGCCGGCGTCATCAAGAGCGGCGGCAAAACGCGCCGCGCCGCCAAGATGGTCATCCTCAACGTCGAACATCCCGACATCATGGATTTCATCGAAAGCAAGAGGCGCGAAGAGCGCAAGGCGCACGTGCTCATCGAGCAGGGCTACGACAGTGCCATCGATGGCGAAGCCTACAGCTCGGTCTTTTTCCAGAATGCCAACCACTCCGTGCGCGTCACCGACGATTTCATGCAGGCTGTCGAGAGCGACCGCGACTGGTGGACTCGCAACGTCACCGATGGCTCGCCCGCCGAGAAGTTCCGCGCCCGCGACCTGCTCCAGAAGATGTCGGATTCCGCCTGGCACTGCGGCGATCCCGGCATGCAGTACGACTCCACGGTCAATCGCTGGCACACCTGCAAAGCCACGGCGCGCATCAACGCTTCCAATCCCTGCTCCGAATACATGTTCCTGGACGACACGGCCTGCAATCTGGCTTCGCTCAACCTGATGAAGTTCCTGGGGCCCAATGGCGCCTTCGATGTGGAGGCCTTCCGCAACGCCGTGGATATCACCATCACCGCGCAGGAGATTCTGGTCGATAACGCCAGCTATCCCACGCCGAAGATCGCCGAGAATTCCCACAACTTCCGCCCGCTCGGCCTGGGCTACGCCAATTTGGGCGCGCTGCTCATGTCCCTGGCCCTGCCGTACGACTCCGATGGCGGGCGCGACATGGCCGGCGCGATCACAGCCATGATGTGCGGCGAGGCCTACGCGCAGTCGGCGCGCATCGCGGAGAGGCTGGGGCCCTTCCCGGGCTTTGAGGTCAACCGCGAGCCCATGCTGGACGTCATTCGCATGCACCGCGATTCCGTGCGGCCCATCAAGTCCGAAAACGTCCAGGCGCCGCTCCTCGCCGGCGCGCGCCAGGCTTGGGACGACGCCCTCGCCCTCGGCGAGCGATACGGCTACAAGAATTCGCAAGTCACCGTGCTCGCCCCCACCGGCACCATTGGCTTCATGATGGATTGCGACACCACCGGCATCGAGCCCGATCTGGCCCTCGTGAAACACAAGAAGCTGGTCGGCGGCGGCCTGATCAAGATCGTGAACAACACGGTTCCGCAGGCGCTCATGCGGCTGGGATATTCCCCCGAGCAGACCTCGCAGATCGTTTCCCACATCGACGCCGAAGGCACCATCGAAGGCGCGCCCGGTTTCAATCCGGAGCATCTGCCGGTTTTCGATTGCTCGCTCGCTCGCGCCGGCGGCGGCCGTTCCATCGCTTGGCGCGGTCACCTGAAGATGATGTCCGCCGTGCAGCCCTTCCTCTCCGGCGCCATCAGCAAAACCATCAACATGCCCGAGGAGTCTACGGTCGAGGACGTCATGCAGGCGTATATTGAATCGTGGAAGCTGGGCCTGAAAGCCGTAGCCATCTACCGCGACAATTCCAAGCGCTCCCAACCCCTTTCCGCCGCAGGCGCGAAGAAGGAATCCACGCCGGCCAGGGCCGAAGGCGAATCGGCCGTCGCCCAGCAGCAGGAGCTTTTCGTGCGCGTCCATCGCCGCAAGCTCCCCAGCGAGCGCCAATCGATCACCCACAAGTTCTCCGTCGGCGGACACGAAGGCTACATCACCGTCGGCATGTACGAGGACGGAACGCCCGGCGAGATCTTCATCAAAATGTCCAAGGAAGGCTCCACGCTATCGGGCTTCATGGACGGCTTCGCGCTGTCCGTTTCCATCGGCTTGCAATATGGCGTGCCCCTGAAGGCTCTTGTGGACAAGTTTATTAACACCCGCTTCGAGCCTTCCGGCTACACCGGTCATCGTTCGATCCCCTATGCAAAGTCGGTGTTGGATTATATCGGTCGATGGCTCGGCGGTCGGTTTATCTCTGCCGATTATTTGACACACAATGGAGAAGCTGCTGGACCTGCCGCCATTCCGGCGCCAGCCCCGAGGCTCATCATGAGCGCTCCGGCACCGGAAGAGTCGGTTCCCCCGCAAGCTTCATTCGATGGGGCGCCCACCTGCGCCGAATGCGGCATGCTCATGACCCCCAACGGCGGCTGCTACAAGTGTGAGAACTGCGGCAGCACTTCCGGCTGCAGCTGATTGCCCTTAAGGGAATGCTAGGCTTGTGGTCGGATTCTTTAAATCAGAAGTCAGAAGAGACTGAGGAATATCGCCGGGTAACGCAAGCAGAAAAAAGGGGCCCGCTCCGGGCCCCTCGGTTTCACCCCACTTCAGCAACTAACAATCACCCACCATTCCCAATCCGGGAATCTTAAACCCCCCGGGAAACAGTGCCTATATAGGTGCACGCCCGTTGCCATTTTGCCCTTGGGCCCGTGATCTAAATTAAGTCTATATTTAACAGATGTTTGGCTGGAATTATCAACAGTGGAGGCGTTGGCTTTAGTGCAGGATTCTATGGTTTTTCACACTTCTTTAATGTTCCCAATACGGGGTTTGGTAGGCGTGACTAGGGCTTCTCACGCACCGATGGCCGATTTGACTGCATGGGCCAGCTTTTCCGTCCAATGCTCCACGTCCTCGGCTCGTTCGGCCTCTACCATCACCCGCGCTTTCGGCTCGGTTCCCGAGTAGCGCAGGACTACGCGCCCCGACCCGCCCAGCGCGCGCGTGGCGTCCTTGAGAGCCCGCGATACCTCCGGAAGAGACTCCAGGGGCGGTTTCGACCGCACCTTCACGTTCACAATGTTTTGCGGAAACACTTTGAGGTCTTTCACCAGTTCGTCGAGCGGGCCCTGGAGCGCCACCAGGCACGCCATCTTGAGAGCGGTCAGCAAGCCATCTCCGGTGGTGGCGTCGTCCAGAAAGATCACGTGGCCGGACTGCTCGCCGCCCAGGTTGGACCCGCCACGCAGCATCTCTTCCAGCACGTAGCGGTCGCCCACCGGCACGCGCACCAGGCTCAGCCCTTCGGCCTCCAGGGCTCGTTCCAGGCCAAGGTTGGTCATGGTCGTGCCGACCACCCTTTTGCCTTTCAACTGGTCCACCGAACGCAGATAGCGAGCGGCGACCAGCAGCACGCCGTCCCCATCCACGATCTTCCCCGAATTGGTAACGAACATGGCGCGGTCGGCATCGCCGTCGAAGGCCACGCCCAGGGTGGCGCGCGTTTCCAGAACCTCTCTCTGCAGGTCCTGGGGATACAGCGAGCCGCAATTCGCATTGATGTTGCGTCCGTCCGGCGAGTCGTGAATCGCGATTACATTAGCTCCCAGCGAGCGGAATAGCGCCGGCGCCAGCGAACTGGCGGCGCCGTTGGCGCAATCCAGCACCATACGGAAGCCGGAAAGATTGCTCCCTGGAACCACACATCCCCTCAGAAAGTCCAGGTAGTCCTTATCCAGTTGGCGATCCGGGGAGAGCCGCGCCGCCGCCCGGGGTGGCCGCCCGTTGCGGTGCCGCAGAATTTCTCCCTCGATCTGTTCTTCGATCTCGTCTGGAAACTTCATTCCCGAGCCGGCGAAGAGCTTCACTCCGTTGTCGTGGTAGGGATTGTGCGAAGCGGAGATCACTACGCCGGCCGCGAACCTCTCTTTGCGCACCAGGCAGGCGACCCCGGGTGTGGTGATCACCCCCGCAAAGGAGGTGCGAGCGCCCTCTTCGGCCAGTCCGGCGGCGATCTCCGAGGCGATATGCTGTCCGGATTCGCGGGTATCGGTGCCAATCAACACGCGAGGCTGCTGATTGCGCAGCCTTAGATAGCCTCCGATGCTGCGCCCGACCCAATAAAGGGTTTGGTCGTCGAGCGGGTACTCTCCGGGTACTCCCCGGATACCATCTGTTCCGAACAGTTCCTTGGGCATATCTAAGATCGGCGAACCGCGCCGCGCCAAGCCTCCTGTGGGGTCAGCCATCGTAACACGACGATTATTCCGATGCCTCTGGCGGTGTCGAGGTAGGTACGAGCGATATGTGGAATTCGGTGGGCGCCATGCGCACGACTTCCGTCCCGTACGGCACGCCGACCATTCCCGGCGAGAGCCGCACTGGAACGTCCCCCGAAGGCGCCTTGGCCAAATCGATATCGAGGGTCAAATCGGCGGGGGTGAGCCGCCGCAGTAGCCCGGTGCGTCCGCGCAGCACCACGCGCACAAGGTTGGGCGGCGCGCCACCCACCGCAAGCCCGTCCGGCACATTGATGAACGCCACCGGCACGTTATATCCCACCTGGGCAAAAGGCTCGGCCGTGTACGTGGCCCACAGGAAAAAAGAGATGCCCAGCGCGATCAGCTTCAGCCCCCAGTTGTGCAGGAAGATCCTGCGCATCAGACGCATCATTCGCTTTTCCCGGTGACCCGCGCGCCCGGCAGTGGCGCGGGGAGCGTCAACGTTGTGCGGAAGCGCCGGAACAGGCCCGTCAGCCGGTCCGTCAGTTGATCGACGCTCAGCCCCAGTTCGATCGTGCCGCTCACCGCCAGTGAGATCGCGCCCGTCTGTTCGGATACGACCACGGCCACCGAATCGCTTTCCTCGGTGACGCCGATGGCCGCGCGGTGCCGCGTGCCCAGCTGATTGGAGGTCAATGGGTTCAGCGTGAGAGGGAGAAAGCAGGCCGCAGACGCGATGCGGCTTCCCTGCACGATCACGGCGCCGTCATGCAGCGGTGAGCCCGGGCGGAATATGGCCAGCAGCAAGTCATAGCTCAGATTGGCGTCCAGGGGAATGCCGCTTTCGATATAAGTGCGCAAGCCAACGTCGCGCTCGAAGGCGATCAAGGCGCCGATGCGGTTTTGGGCAAAGTAGCCGGCCGCCAGCACCACGTCGTCGAACGTAGAGGTGGGGTTGGTCGAAGAGAACCGCGCCAGCGAAAGATTGCGCCCGAATCGATCGAGCGCGCGGCGGATCTCCGGCTGGAAAAGCACGATCAGAGCAATGGCCACATAGGGAAGCAGCGTGTCCAGAAGCCACTCCACCATCTCGAACTGCGCCCTGCGAGCGGCCTCATACAGGATGATCAGCAGCAGGATGGCGACCAGCATCTGCATGGCGCGCGTGCCGCGCAACAGCTTCAGCATGTAGTAAATCAGCAGGGCAATGATGAGGATGTCCATCGCCCCGCGCGGACCGAGGCGCGCGAATGGGTTTGAGATCATGAGCGCGAGCGCGGACATGTTAGCGCTACGGTAACGCAGCGAGTCGTGGCGGGCAAGCGGGCGATTTGGGTCGTAGCGCGATGGAATCGGGTGCGCTCTAGTCGGTCAGCCTCCCTGCAGCCGGCCCACGATTTCGGCCAGGTTGGAGCTAGCCTGAAAGAGGCGAATCGCCGCAATTCCCGCGGCGCCCGCCTTGCGGCACGCGCCGGCGTTTTCAACTGAGATTCCGCCGATCGCCACCACCGGTATCGAGACAGCCTCGCAGGCCTCCGCCAGCTTGGCCAGCCCCTGCGGAGCGCCAAAGCCCGCTTTCGAGGGCGTCGCAAAGACCGGCCCGAAGAAAACGTAATCGGCGCCGTCTTCGGCGGCGCTGACGGCGCCTCTCAGCGAATGGCACGAAGCACCGACGAGAAAAGCTTCACGCCCTAATCTGCGCCGCGCTTCGGACAGCGCGCGAACCGGCAGCGAATTCTCTCCCGCGTGCACGCCCGCGGCAGCGGCGGCCCAGGCCACATCGAAGCGGTCATTCACGAGAATGCGCGCGCGTCCCGCGGCGGCTCGCGCGCTGACCTCGATCGCCGCTCGAGTAAGGTCTGCGAGGTTCCGCGCCGGCAGATCCTTTTCCCGGATTTGCACCCAATCCACTCCCGCGCGGACGGCCTCCTCGATGCGCCGCACTAAAGGCGCTTCCGCATTCGCCGCCGCGCCTGGCGACAGCGAGCGGCGGTCCGTCACGTAGCAAGCAATAAATTTGCCGGTTTCGCGCAAAGCTCAGGAAGCGGGGCTTTGTCCCGCGCGGGATTGCCGGCGCAGCATTCCGGCGGCAACCACAATATCTAGCGCGCCGAGGCCGCTGACGACGCCGCGCAAGGACGGGTGCAGCAGGAAAGGACGAAGGCCGGGGTAGAGGCTGAGAAAATAATTGCGCTCCCACAGGCTCAGCCAAGGCAGAAAGAGAAGCACCACTCCGATCTCGAACAGAAACAGCGTGAAGAAAACACGGCCTACGCGCGCCAGAAAAGAGCGCTCGTTAGCGCTCGTTTCCAAGTGAGGAGAGCCGTTCCGCAACGTCCCGATAGTCAATGTTCATGCCGTAGACTTGCGAGAAACTCTTTCGCGCCGCGGCCATGTCTCCCGCAAGTTCTTGCGCTACTCCTAGATCATACCGCAGGGCGAGGATAGATTCCTGATCGAGTCCGGGCATGGCCAGCGCCCGCTCATACCACGTAGCGGCAATGGCGGGCTGTCCTTTTTCCATGAACGCCAGCCCCAGCAGCGTGCAGCACTGCATGGCGTAGCGGAAGGCCTGTCCTTGGCTGCTGCCCTTGGCCACTTTCTGAAATTCGCTGATGGCCTCTTCGATCAGCCCCATCTCGCGGTAGGCGATTCCCAGATTGTAGTGCGTCTCCAGGTCTTCATCCTCCGCGCCCGCCTCGCCGACTTCGGAGCGAAATTGATCGAAAATTTCGCTCAGCGGCCCCGTGGGAACTTCCGGGGGCGCCGGCTTTGGTGCGGGAGGCGCCGCCGCTTGCTCCGCCCCTTGCGAATTGTGCTTCGCCGCGCGCTCCGGCGCGAGCGTCGGCAAGGCCGCGTCCAGGTCGCTGGAGAGCGCCTCGAAGAAGTCCTGCGCCGAAGCCGGCGCTGCCCCGGTTTCGTCCGCGCTCTGTTCTGTTGCCAACTCCAGCTCAAAATCGGCGGACGGCTCGTTGCCATTGACGGAAGGCGCTGCTGTTTCCGCCTTCAGTATCTCTTGTATCTCCGCCGCTTCGTCGGCTTGCGGTGATTCGGCTGCCGGCACGGCGAATTCGTCGGCGCTGGCTTCCGGCGCCGCTTCCTTTTCGCCGGCATTCCCCTGGAGTTCCGTCGCCAGCGCGGCCCACTCTTCGGACAGATCGAGCTCGTGAACGGCGGCGTCCTGCGAAGCCGTTTGGTCCGCCACCTCTTCGCTGGCTTCCGCCATTTCCGCAATTTCGTTGACGTCGATGCTGAACTCGACGGGCTCCGTCTCCGGGGCGCTTGCCGATACGGAAAACTCCGGAACCGCCGGTTCGGCCGGAACCGGCGCTACGCCCGGAGTTGGCGGTTCCGATGGAGCTGGCTTGGTCTTTTCCGCAGTCTGAGCGGCTTGCGCGTAGCGCTGTCGCAGATCGGCGAACCGTTCGGCGGCGGGGGTATTTCCGCGGCTGGCGTGAATCTGTTCGAGCTGCGCCGCCAGTTCCGCGGTCCGCTTCTCGTCGCCCGCGCCAAGATGATGGTCGAGCAAAAGCTCCAGCGTCTGTGCGTGACCCGGGACTCGCTGCAAAATGACTTCGAGAAGATCGATGGCCTTTTGCGTCAAGCCGTAGCTGGAAAAGAGCTCCACATCGGTCAGAGCCTGAGCGATAAACCGCTGTGTTTCTTCATCGAGAGGGGCGTCCGCGGCAACGCTCGGCGTGGATGTTTGTTTCGCCTCCGACTGCGGCCCGCGATCTGCCACCGAACTCGCCGGCGCAGGCACGACAGGCGCCTCTTCTTTGGCTGGCGGAGTCGCTGAAGCTTCTTTCTTGGCGGCGGGCGCAGCAGGGACTTCCTTCGCCGCCGCGGGTGCGGCAGGCTCAGCTTTTGTTCCTGTGCCCTTTAACCTGTCGTACTCCCGCCGGGCCGCCTCGTTCTCCGGATCCCGGTCCAGCATCTCTTCGTACACTGCGAGCGCCTGGTCCTGCTTGCCCGCCGCTTCGCAAACCCTGGCCAGGCTGGCCAGCGCATCGGGCAGGCGGAACGAATCGCTGGTGTGCTTATACAGGTCCACCAGCCATTGGTGAGGCTCGACAAGATGGGGAAAGCGCTGGACCCCCGCGGTGAGCAGCTCACCGAGCGCTTCGTGCTCACCCTTTTCAATCATGGGCGTGCGAATCGAATCGACTAGCGGCAGAGCGGCGTCCGCCTTCTCTCCCGCGAGCAGCTTTGCCGACACTTGGCGCAAGGGCGCGAACTTTGCGGCATTGCGTGCGAAGATTCGTGAGGCCAGGTCGGTGGCCTCTTTGAGTTGCTCCTGCTGCAAGTAAAGATGAACCAGCAATTCAGCCGCATCTTCTCCCTCTTCCAGATTGGGCAGAGAGGCGAGCAACGAAGCCGCCGGGCCATGCTGGCCCATAGCCGTGAGCGAGCGCGCCTTGATCACCAGCACCTGCTTGTCGTTGGCTTCGATCTTGATTACGCGGTCGGCGTACTTGATGGCCTCGGCATGATTCCCCTGCTCGTAGAGCCGTTCCGCCGCCGTGCGAAATGCCGCCGCCGCGTCGGCAGGCTGATTCATCGACAGCGCCAATTCCGCGACGCGCGAGAGCACGCGGAGATTATCCGGCTCCGCCTCGAGCAGCTTGCGCAGCAAGGCCGAAGCTTGCGCCTGGCGCCCCGCGCGCTGGTGCAGTTCGGCCAGCTGCAAATAGATGGGACGCGCTTCGCTGAGCACCCCTTGCTGCACGTAGAGTTCCGCTAACTTCTCCACCGGCCGCGTCTCTTCGGGCGCCAGCTTGGCGATCTTCTTGTAGATGGCGATGGCTTTGGTGACGAATCCGTCGGCGAGATAGATTTGCGCCAGCCGCTCGAAGTATTCGAGGGCCTGAAAGGTGTCTCCCTGGCGAACGTACAGGTCGCCGACGGTCATCAGCGTGGCCTGGTCCTTCGGCTCTTGCTTCAGAATCTGAACGTATTCCTGAATGGCTTGGGCGATCTTCCCCTGATGAAGGAGTTTTTGCGCGTTGGCGACGAATTTGGCCTTATTGTAAGCCATCTGATATCTGCGTGTTTTTCGCGCCGCAGCCGAACGCGTCCGCGGCGGCGGCCGCCTGATCGACTTGTAATCCGCCCAGAACCGGGGTTAGCAGATTGAGCACTCAGCCGCTGAGTACTAGTCCGAATTCACGCTAGCACGCGACCCTACACGCGTCAACGAAACGCGCGCGCGTGAGTTCGCTCTAGTCACAGGGGGTTAGCCTGGATGCCGACGGCTTCAGCCGGAGTGAGCGTGTCAGGCGTTGTTTTCAGGCAGGGGAATCTCAGCAGTTGGCGCCGAGCGAAGGGAGCGGCAGATCTTCCTGCGTGGCCGCCGCCGCCCACGACAGCGCGTTGCGCACGGGAGCGAAAGAGAAGCGGTGCAGCGGGGAAGGTCCGTGGATCCGCAGCGCCTCTAGGTGAACGCGTGTGGCGTAGCCTTTGTTGGCCGCGAGGCCATAGACCGGATAAATCTGGTCGAACTCGATCATCACCGCGTCCCGCGCAACCTTGGCCAGGATAGACGCTGCGGCGATGGAGACCGAGCGGGCGTCGCCCTTGATAATGGGCTTCTGCTCCACCAGGAGATCGAGATGTACGGCGTCGATCAGCAGGAAATCGGGCTGTAAGGAGAGTTGCGAAACCGCGTCCGCCATTGCCTGGCGGCTGGCCTGATAGATGTTCCACGCGTCGATGCGCGTGGAATCCACCTGTGCGACGCACCAGGCCAGGGCATGCTCGCGGATGCGCTCGGCCAGGATTTCACGGCGTTCGGCGGCGAGCTTCTTGGAATCGTCCAGGCCCACGATGCGGCGCCGTGGGTTGAGAATTACCGCCGCGGCGAATACCGGGCCGAAAAGGGAGCCGCGGCCTGCTTCATCCAGGCCGGCAATACGCTGCCAGCCTTTGTGCCGCGCCGTGCGCTCGAATCGCGAGGAACAGAGCCTCCGCATCGGCGCGGATTCTAGCATAGCCTCCGGCGGGACGACACGCGCTCTGCGGCGGGAAGACACTGCAATGTGACCTACTGATTCAGCTCTTGCCTTCGGTGGATGCGGCGGCGGCTAACTCCGTGGGCTGCTCGGCGCGGCGAATGCGAGCCGCCTTGCCTTTCAGCGAGCGCAGATAGTAGAGCTTCGCGCGGCGCACGCGGCCCTGCTGCAAGACCTCAATCGAGCTGATCATCGGCGAATGGACGGGAAAGATGCGCTCGACGCCGATCCCAAAGCTCACCCGGCGGACGGTAAACGTCGCGCCGGAAGATTCACCGCGCCTGCTGACCACAACGCCTTCAAACGGCTGCAGGCGCTCTTTTTCGCCCTCGGCCTCTTTCAGCCGGACGTGCACGCGTACGGTATCGCCGGGGCGGAACGTGGGGACATTTTGGCGAGACTGGTCCGAACGGACCTTATCAATCAAGCGACTCATTGGATTCACCCTGGCAGACCCGCTACGGTGGGGCCAGCGCCACAGAAGACGCCGTAGATTATAACCAAATCCCCGCGTCCGGGACAGGCTAAATCCTCGATGCTTCGAGATTTGCCACCCGCCGGTCGGACCGGCTTCCCCGGTGCTTGCGCCTAAGCCGTCGATTCCCTTGGCAGATGCTTTTGGGGCTTTACTCGCTCGAAGTAATACCACAGAAACGTATACGGCAAGAAAGCAAGAAGAATGATTGGCAGCGGACGCTTCTCGTGTCGAATTGCCATATACATCATCCAAAGCGCTCCGATGCTCGGTGCGCCAAAGAAACACACCAATAGAAATATGATCACAGGGTTCTTCGGATACCAAGGGCTGACGACAAACCACAATGCTAAGCCCGTCAAACTTGCAGAGAGTAAAAACCAAAAAAGTGTCTTCACCGTTTCTAGCTCCCTCCATCCGCATCTCATTACCTTCGGTCGTTACCGATGCTGAGCCAGTCTACTCCGTTGGCGAGAGCAGGTCGGGGCGGTTGCGGCGGGTTTTCTCCAGCGCGACGCGCTGGCGCCAGCGGCGAATCTCTTCGTGATTTCCGCTCAACAATACTTCGGGCACGCGGTAGCCGCGGAACTCGGCTGGCCGCGTGTAATGGGGGCAATCGAGCACGGCGCGCGATCCGTTCTGTGACGCGACATCTGCATGGCTCTGCGCGATTTCCGAGTCAAATTGCGTCCGATGGCGCTCACTTGGAGCGGAAGTGCTGCGCGACGCCGATAGCGAAGAGGCAGAGGCGAACGACTCGTGCAGCGAGGAAGCCTCGTTGCCCAGCGCGCCAGGCAGCAAACGCGTTACGGCGTCGACGACCATTGCTGCGGCGAGTTCGCCGCCCGAGAGCACAAAGTCGCCGATGGAAACTTCGTCCGTCGCCAGATGTTCGGCCACCCGCTCGTCCACGCCTTCGTAGCGGCCGCAGAGCAGGACCATGCGCTCGAGTGCGGCGAATCGTTCCGCCATCTCCTGCACAAAGATTTTGCCGGAGGCGGAGAGCAGCACAACCGCCGTTTTTTCGTCGGGCTTCGGAGGATTGCGCTCCTCAGAGGTCGGCTGCGCCGCATCGCTCAAGATCGTTTCCACGGCTTCAAACATCGGCTCCGGCTTGAGCACCATGCCTTCGCCGCCGCCGAAGGGGCGATCGTCGACGGTTTTGTGGCGGTCGTGCGTGAACTGCCGCAAATCGTGCACACGAATATCGATCAGGCCGGCCTCTCTGGCTCTGCGGACGATGCCGTAGTGCAGAGGCCCGGCGAAGAACTCGGGAAAGATGGTGATGACGTCAAACTTCATAGGCTCGCAAATATAGGCCAAACGCTAATTTCGGACCCGCGCATGAGCTTATACCGAATCGGCGGAATCGCACTCACGGCGCGTTCAGATCGCGCAAACCCTCCGGCAAGCGCACCTCGATTCGCCGCCCGGCTGTATCGATGTGCGTGCAGATTTCCGCCGCTAATGGGATGAGAAGCTCGCCGCGCGGGGTGGCGACGACCAGAACCCAGGAGTCCGCAGCGGCGCCAGCCGACTCGTCCGCGGCGCGCTGCACGTCTTGAACGGTTCCCAGCGCTGCCGCGGAGCCCTCTTCGCAGATGGCGCAGCCGATCAAGTCTGAGATGTAGTGACGGCCTTCACCGGCAGGAGCGCGGTCGGCGAGCGGAACCTGCACCTCGCAGCCGCGCAGCTTTTCCGCATCAGAGATGCTGTCGACGCCCTCGAAGTGAAAAATGGCCTGGCCGAGATGAATGCGGCAGGAACGAATCTTGACCCGCCGGGGAGCGCTTCCCGCAGCTGCCAGCCAAGCCTCGCTCCTCCCGGTAAGCCGCTGAAGAAAATCCGTGAGGATTTCCGCGGCCACCTCGCCCCGCCGGCCCCAGGGGCGCAGAATGCGCGCCAGGGTCAGGGGGATAAATGAGTCCTCGAGCACTTAAGCTGGGCGCGCTTACTCGAGGATTTCGAGCGTGAGGCGCTTTTTCAGTTTCATTCCAGCCGCGCCGAGGATGGTGCGGATGGACTTTGCCGTTCGGCCTTGCCTTCCGATCACTTTGCCGAGATCGGTAGGGTGAACGCGGAGCTCCAAAACGGTGACTTGTTCACCCTCTACAGCGCGAACCTGCACTTGTTCAGGATTATCCACGAGCGCCTTCGCGATGGCTTCAACCAGTTCCTTCATGTGCCCTCCGCGATTCGCAGGTATCAGCAGTCAGCAGGAGTATTCGCTTGCGCGTGCCTCGTTGACTCCGGGACGAAGGATTCCTAACCGCGGAAACCTCCTACCTTGAGATGAGAGACTGGGCGAAAGAGTGCAACGCTTAGGCGGGCTTCTTCTGGGTTTCCAGGAAGCTGCGGACGGTGTCGCTGGGTTGGGCACCGCGGGCAAGCCAGTAGGCGATCCGTTCGGCGTTCAGATTGATTGCCGCCGGTTTCTTGAGGGGATCGTAGGTTCCCACAATCTCCGTAAAGCGGCCATTGCGGGGACGCCTCTTATCGATAACCACGATGCGATAATGGGGCATCTTCTTCTTGCCATATCTAGCCAGGCGGATAGCGAGCACTCGGAAATTCCTCCTAACAACTCATTGTATCTCGGAAACACGGATTCGCCAATGCTGCATGCGGCGCATCAATTCGGCGTGGCGGAAACAATCGACGGCATGGTCATTGACCATTCCGGCGGCTTGCATGAAGGCGTAGCAGATCGTGGAGCCGACAAAGCAAAACCCGCGCTTCTTCAAGGCTTTGCTCATGGCGTCGGACTCAGGGCTGGTGGCCGGAATCTCTTTCAGGGAGCGGATGGCGTTGACCTTGGGCGTGCCGCCGACGAACTGCCAGATGTAACGGGCGAAGCTGCCGCACTCCTCCCGCACTTTGAGAAAGGCGCCGGCGTTGCGGATGGCGGACTCGATTTTCAGGCGATTGCGGATAATTCCGGGATCGGCGAGGAGCGCCTGAATTTTTCGCTTGTCGTAGCGGACGATTTTTTCTGGATCGAAATTGTCGAAAGCGGCGCGAAATCCTTCGCGCTTGCGAAGAATGATCTCCCAGCTCAGCCCGGCCTGCGCGGCGTCCAGAACGAGAAACTCGAAGAGCTTGCGGTCGTCCTTGAGGGGCACGCCCCATTCGCGATCGTGATAAGCGATGGAGATGGCGCTGGAAGGCCAGCCGCAGCGAATGCGGCTGCGGCCATGGGCGGGCTTTGTTTCTTGATGAGTCGGCATGATGGTTGCGTTTCAGCTAGGCCGTATTACAAAACAAGGCAGATCCTTCACCCCCGTTCGCAAACGACGCGACCGGGTTCCCACCCCAAAGCGCGCAAGGGCGGCGCGCATTGGGGACCCCAGTTCGTGATGACAGCGTAAGCGCTAAGGGTGTGCCTCCGCAGAGCGCAAAGACGAACTGCAGATCCCTCGGTCGCCACGGCGACCTCGTGATGACAGCTTTTACACCCTGCGCTGCGACGCTTGAGAGATCGGCTTTCGAGGCGCGGGAGAGTCGTCCGGTCATTCCTCGGGGGCCTCTTCGCCTTGCTGCATTTGCTGGAGCGCGGCGCGAGCCTTTCCCAATCCGCGCAGGCGGCCCTGCGCGGCAAGCGCGCCGTATTGCTTCATCATCCTGCGCATCTGCATGTATTGCTTCAGTACCTGATTGACTTCCTGCACGGAAGTGCCGCTGCCCTGTGCGATGCGCTTGCGGCGCTTGCCGTCGATGAGATCGTGGTCGTCGCGCTCGGCGGCGGTCATGGAGTTGATAATCGCTTCGACATGCTTCAAGCGCTTTTCATCGACATGCGCGTCCTTGGGAAGATTGGCGAAGGGGCCGACCTTGGGGAGCATGCCCAGAACCTGCTCGAGCGGGCCCATCTTGCGCACCTGCTTCAATTGGTCGCGGAAATCGCCCAGGGTGAATTCACTGTGGCGCAGCTTGCGTTCGAGTTCGGCGGCTTTTTTATGATCGATGGCCTGCTCGGCGCGTTCGATCAGGGTGAGCATATCGCCCATGCCGATGACGCGAGAGACGATACGCTCGGGATAGAAGGCTTCCAGGGCGTCGTACTTTTCGCCCACGCCCACGAATTTGACGGGCGCGCCAGTGACTTTGCCGATGGAGAGCGCCGCGCCGCCGCGCGCGTCGCCATCGAGCTTGGTGAGGATGACCCCGCTAAGGCCGAGGCGGCGGTGAAATTCGCCGGCGGAACGCACGGCGTCCTGGCCAATCATGGCGTCGGCGATGAACAGGATTTCGCTGGGCTGCAGCTCGCGCTTCAGAAAACTAAGCTCGTTCATCAGCTCTTCGTCGATGTGCAGGCGGCCGGCCGTATCCACCAGGATCACGTCAGAGGCGGAGAGCTTGGCTTCGCGGATGGCGCCTTTGGCGATTTCGAGCGGCTTATCCGTGCCGGCGCCGGGCCAGCAACTGACGCCGATGGCTTTGGCCACCTGGGCGAGCTGTTCGCGCGCGGCGGGGCGGTAGACGTCGGTGGAAACGACCAGCGGGCGATGCCCGTGGCTGGCGAGCCACTTGGCGAGCTTGCCGGTGGTGGTGGTTTTACCAGAGCCTTGCAGGCCGACGATCATCCAGACCGAGGGAGGACGCGAAGCGAAGGCGGGCTTGGCATGTTTGCCAAGCAGTTCCAGGAGTTCGTCGCGTACGATCTTCAGGATTTGTTGATCGGGCGAGAGTTGCAGGAGGACTTCGGAGCCGAGCGCTTTGGCGCGAATGTGGGCGAGGAGTTCGTCGGCAACGTCCACGTTGACGTCGCCATCGAGGAGGGCTTCGCGGATGCCACCCAAGGCCGCGTCCATATGCTCGTCGGTGAG
>Ga0335081_10007516_pt1 | contig 17424 bp, 9 predicted proteins | sample Lox_Sample_35_FD_206713 | JGI IMG/M metagenome (GOLD analysis project Ga0335081, IMG submission 206713) | Soil microbial communities from Loxahatchee National Wildlife Refuge, Florida, United States - Lox_Sample_3.5 | ecosystem: Environmental > Terrestrial > Soil > Wetlands | place: USA: Florida... | reverse complement strand
GCGTAGAGCCCGCCGAATCCCGCGCCCACAATCACCACGTGAGGCACGCCTCCAGCAGCGCATGATGATGTGAGCGGCGCGAGGGTTAAGCTTGAACCGACAGCCTCTTCAATCTTTACCATATAGTCTTTGATGATGCGACGAAGCCGTGGATTCCTTGCGCTGGTATTCAAACCCGGTGTCGGCCGTGTACCTGGTGGTACTGCACCAGCAGCTCCGCCGGCTTGGGGCGCCTCATTATTCGGGCGCGCGCCAGGCCGATAATGTCTCGGTAAATAGCACCTTCGGGCTATTCTACCCGGCACCTTTGAGCCATTGACACCCTGTCCCGATGCTGATAGCTCTTCGCCCGGTTCAAGGTCGGAACCGATGCGGTAGACGAGCGTCTGTCTGTTCTCTCGGTCACTTACGATTTCTTGAGCGACACCGTACCCGAGCCGGCCACGCTTACTTTGTTCGGCAGTGCGCTGGTTGGAATCGCGGGAATGCTCAGGAAACGCGTAAAGCGAGCGTAACCCCATCGCGGCCTTTAGTTCCGAAAATGATACGGGCCGGGCCCTGGTACGGCCCGTTGAGTATGTCGCGGTTTCATGCGCTCAGGGGTTCCGGACGGGTTGGTAGGGTAAGGCGATTAAGAGGTCTTGACTCTGGACCCAAGGCGCTTCGATTTGATTGTATAATTACTGTCCCGCGTAAATTCTACGTGGCATATTTTACATAGATCTGACGGCTTCGTTCCGCAGAAAAGGCCATTTTCCCAAACTTTTGCGTATTATTTTTATGATAACCGCCAGTCAATGTACCATCACCTCGAACACCTTAGGCATTTCTAGCACCCTCAGCCCGCCCTCGACACCTTGTCCTTTGTCCAACATAACCCTACTACATTGTTTAGGCTCTTGTCAATACAGCAATTTCATGGCCAAAGATGCATCTTTTCGCTCCGCCGTTAGGTGGCGATTCGCTAGGAGAAGCGTGCGCTGTTTTTCATCCTAGCACTGGCCACCAGTCTAGACTAGCAGAGTGCTGAACAACCCGTTTGGGCTCTCGTAGAGGCCGGCTTTAGCCGGGCATCTTGTTGGATTCAAAGTGCCGCCCTAAAGGGCGCCGCTACGAAAACCGCTCGAAACCGGGTTTCATCACCCCGCTAGGGCGGGCCCTGTAACTCCTGCAGCATAGCTCTGACGTCGCGTCTCAGGTCGGGCAGGTCGTGCTCGACAATCTCCCAAACTTGTTTCAAGTCGATGCCCAGATAGTCGTGGACGGCAACATTACGAAAGCCTCCTATTGCGCGCCAATCGACCTGCGGGTGTTTGCTGCGGAGCCCACGTGACAGACGCTGCGTGGATTCCGCCAACGTTTGTAGGTTGCGGAGGACAGCATCTTGCGTCTTGGGATCGGCGAAGAACGCTTCTTTCCCCGATGCGGCCGAGGCACTCCTGGATGTGGATCAGATACAACCGGTCATCCTTCACAGCGGTGTCGCCTCCCGCAGAACCTGTTCCCGGATGTACCAGTGAAGCCCGCCTTCTGTGACCACGTCCACCTTGCGCCCAAGAAGGTCCTCTAGATCGGCCACGAGACCGCCCGGAAAAAACGGAGTTCGACCGGGTCCCACGTCCACCAGCAAATCGACGTCGCTCTCGGGGCCTGCCTCACCCTTGGCCCGAGAGCCAAAGACGCGCACATTTCGTGCGCCGTGTTTAGCCGCAAGCCGTAAAATCTCTTCCCGCCTGGTCGCCAGCGCCTTGTCGACACCCATGACCGCCATCCGCGTTTCTAGCTTGGAACCTCGGAGCGCCTTTCCTTCCGGTTGATCTTGGCACGAAGCCCCTTGCTTCTTCAATCGTCATTACGATCGCCGATCCGAGAGCGAGCGGGACGCCCGCGCTACAGCACATCCACACTCAGCCTTGTTTTGCCCGCCAGCACCGACGCGCGCAGCACCACCCGGTCGCGCTGCAACTCGCCCACTGACGCCGACTTCAACGCCTCGCGGTCGGGCGGATGGATATGCACGATCAGGTCGGCGCCGAATGACTCCGGCAGCGTGATCTCTACGCGCCACTTCGCGCCGTTCCCCGCCCCGCCCGTGCCAGGGCCCACCACGCTCATCGTAGTCCAACTGATTTCCCCAAAACGCGTGGGGCATTTATCCACCTGAATCCGCTCCCCGGGCTTAAACCAGTGCTTGGGCGCGGCCTTCTGCAAGTGGACCACTTCGCGGTCGTGCTCTTCGTAACAGAGCAGCCAGCGCAGCCCCATGGTTGGTTGAAGTTCGCTGTTCACCACCGCCGACCATGCATAAGGGCTGCCCTCGCCAGGGTAATTCCCTGGCAACAGAGCGTCCTCTGGTGCATAGCGGCTGCCGGAATCCATCGCGTAGCAGAGGTTTCCGTAGAGCGCCACCAGAAAGGGGCGGTAGTCATCTTGACGAATCAGCCCGGCGAGCGTGCCGTGCTCCATGAAGTTCGAGGTGCGAGGGTAATCACCGTCGATATTCATGCGCAGGATTTCAAGGCCGGCAATGGCCCGATGCCGGAAGTGACCAAGGTCCAGCTCCGGGTCGCCCCAATCGCTGGTGAACCAGTCGCTCATGTATCTGTGGTTCTCGTAGCTCGAAAGCTCGGCCGGCTTCCGTTTTGTGTCAAACGCCGTGAAAGGCGTAATTCCGGCCTGCTTCGTCTCGGGGTTGCGATCGTCAAGCGTTCGCCGTAGAGAGCGTTCAATATCACTGCGCATTTCGGCGGCCACTCGCGCGGTGTCAGCCGCTTCGCGGCTAAGATCAGCGTCGCTGTGTTCGCGTCCGGCGCGCTCAAGGACGCGGGCGTGCTCGCGTAATCCGCGCCAGGTCCACGAGGCGTTCTGGTAGTAATACGGATGCGACTCCGGGAAGTCGTCGTTGGGATCGCCGTTGTCGGCCTCGGGCGAGCCCCAGATCAGGCCGTGGCGCGGATCGTCCCCCGGGAATGTTGACTTGCTGTAACGGTAGCGCTTGAGCACGAACTCGGTCATCTGGCGCAAAACGGGAAGCCGCCGCTTCAGCGCTTCGAGCGAGTGAGTGTAGTCATAGGCGCGGGCTGACAGCTCCAGAAAAACCCCGGCGTTGAGCGGCGCCTCCACCTGATCCTGCGTGTTATACAGAAAGTTGCCGTCGGGAAGGATGTAGTGGTTCAGATAGTGCTCGAAATACGGCTCGACTTCTTCCGCCAGGTTCCAGAGCTGCTGCGCCCACACGAACTCGTAGTGCGCCACCGGAAAAAGGGCGTGGCTGCGCACGGGAATTTTGGTATAGGCGCCCTCGCCGATCTGATACGTCGGTTCGAGGCCGTGGTAACTGGTACGCGAGAGAGTGATGCCGGCGCGGGCTGCGTCCAGCAGCCACTCGTCGGGAATCTCCACCTTCATGCGGTCTTCGAAGAAGTGGCTCCACTTGCCCCAAAGGCCCGCCAACGCCGTGAAGAAGTCGTCCGCGGAACCGTTCCAGGTGCGCTCCACAAATGGGCTGGAGGGGGCGGAGCCCGTGTATCCGCTGTCTCCCGGCGGGATCGTCGTGCCATTGCTGCCCGCGGGCAGTTGGGCGTGAATCCTGCCCACGGGCTTGGCGTCGGCGCCCACCGGCAGGACCACCATCACCTCGTACCCGCACTGGAACTTGGCATTCCACACGCCGATATCCGCGGCCGGCAGATAGCCGCCCAGCAAGGTACGCTTGCTGTAGCCGGGAACGTACTCGTACCAATACTCGGAGGGCAGGAATCGGCGGGGGTCGAACAAGGGACCCGTAAGGTCGGGCGCCCACTGCGCCTGCGGGTCATTCGGCAACTGCCGGGATCTGCCGTCAGCTTCGAGCCACAGCGACTTCTCCGGCGCCGACTCCTCGTTCGCCACCAGCGTCCAGCCGATCAGCTCGGCGCCCAGCGCCGCGATGTTCTCGTAGCTCGGGTCGTCATCCGAATTCAGAATATAGTCGCCGCAAGCGTCGGGGCCAGGCACGTAGCGCGTGGGACGATCGAGCCTCACGCCGTGAGGATTGCCGTAAGGATTGGTAGGGCGCGGCCGAATCTGGGAAAGATCGCCGATCCGCTTCGGGATATGCGCGATCTCGCCCATTTCAGTGACGTAGACGATGGCGCCCTGGTGCGTCGCGTGTTTTTCGAAGACCGCCGTCGCCGTGCCATTCAGCCACGGGAGGTTCGCTACCAGTTGCCACCCGCCGATGGACTCGCCCACCTTGAGCGGTTTCGTCTCGCCCTGAAACCGGGCCTTCACCTTGTCGCCTTCAAATGCGACCACGACGGGCGAGTTGGCCAGCGCCTCCCGCTCGCCCGGCAAATGGAGGCTATACTCGTTGGGAATCCGGCCGGGTGTGTAGTGGCCTTGGGGAAGCCCGTGCTGAGTCTCGTCCGGGGCGGAGGCCGGCGCCTCGCTCGAGAGTCTCGTCGCAGCGCCAAGCGCCGGGACCACCGCCGCGTGCTTCAGGAACGATCGCCTTCTCATAAGGGGCTCAGTATAAGTCCTATTTCCTGTTCGCTCGCAAGCGAATTTGCCCGTCCCCGCATTCCGGCAGTTGTCTCTCCGCCCGCCCAAAGTGAACGCTACCTCTCTTCGTCGACCTTGGCCGACCTCGAGCGATCCACTCGGAATTCATACGTAGAAAAAAACTACCCAAAACCGCTGCTGGTGTGGTATAGTAAATGTGCGCTTAATTCAGCGGTTGTGTAGTGCGGTTGCTCCGGTCATGCACTTGAGCTAGGGTTTCCCGCCTCCGGTTTTTCTCCGTAAGTCTTCAGCGCAATCTAAAACAAGGCTGGCGAAGGTCGTCGCCGCGCCCAGGGAGATGCTTGTACGCGACCGTTACTTTGGCCAGAGGAAAGATGAGGTTCATGCAGAGTTTTTCAGAACTACCGATTTCACAGTACACCCGGGAGCGTCTGTCGTCAGCGCGTTTTTCGACGCCGACCCCGGTTCAAGCCGCGGCCATTCCGCGGGCGCTCGAAGGCAGGGACATCCTCGCCACCGCTCAGACGGGCACCGGCAAAACGCTGGCGTTCCTGATTCCGATCCTCGAACACCTGCTGCAAAGTGATACGGCAGGAATCGCGGCCCTCGTGCTCGTCCCGACCCGCGAACTCGCCCTGCAAGTTGCGGGTCAATTCAACCAACTGCGCGGAAAGCGACTCGCGCCTGCGGCCCTCGTGGCCGGTGGTTTATCCGAAGTAGACCAACTTGCCGCCCTCCGCCAAGGCGCTCGCCTGGTGGTGGCCACTCCTGGCCGATTGGAGGACTTCCTCGGCCGCAACCTGATCAATTTCAGGCCGCTGCGACTGCTAGTCCTCGATGAGGCGGATCGCATGCTGGACATGGGTTTTATTCCCGCAATTCGCCGGATCGTAGCAGCCCTCCCCAAGGAACGCCAGACGATGTTCTTTTCCGCCACAATGGCCGCCGCAGTGACGCACCTCGTCTGTAATTACATGAGGAACCCCGCGCGGGTGGCCTTCGGCTCGACCATCAAGCCCTCGGAGAACGTGCGAGTCCAGGCCTTCGAAGTTGCCGCGGATCGGAAACAGGAAGTGCTCCACCGCCTGCTCACCAAGGAGACGGGCCGCTGCCTCGTCTTCGCCCGCACCAAGCGAGGAACCGAGCGGCTGGCCAAGAGTCTCATCCGCCAAGGATTTGCCGCGGCCATGATTCATGGTGACCGCTCGCAATCGCAGCGGTCCGCCGCGCTCGCCGGATTCCAGCGCGGGCGCTTCCGTATCCTGGTGGCGACGGATCTCGCTTCGCGCGGCATCCACGTGCAGGACATCGCCCACGTCATCAACTACGACCTGCCGGGAGATGCCGAGAGCTTTATTCACCGGGCCGGCCGCACCGGGCGCGCCGGCGAACGCGGCGTCGCCTCCACCCTTTTCGCTAGCGACCAGCGGTCGGACCTGCTGCAATTGGAGCGCACGCTGGGGGTCCAGATGGAGAGGATGTAACAAGAATCGCCGATTGTCGATTGACGATTGGAAGAGAAGACGCGAGTCAGTCCCAGCTTCAATCGTCAATCGGTAATTCTACGTCGGTAGTCTCACCAGAGTCAGATTAGGTGTGTGGCACAGTTTCGCGTGAATTCCCGGCTTGAATTCCTTAGGAGCCTGCGTCAACCCAAAGCCACTGTGCTTGTCCGCCTTCCCCATCGTTCTGCGCGATGTCTACATCAATCCAGACGCCGTTGATTAGGATTGCCGGGAAAAGCTGAATAAGTTGGTACCCACGAGGCAGAAGATCGGGTACCCGGCTCTGTGATCGCCAATAATGCTGGAACGACAAATCGTAAAGTTGCCGGCCGGTGAGCAATGCCCCAGCGCCGACGTACAGTCCTGGAGCATAACCCGCTACGTTCACTTCTTCGTACCATGCCTCGCAGTAATCGATCACGTCCTGTGGCTGGGCAGCGCTGTTCACCCCTTCCAGGTCGCACCAGATATTGACACCAGCGGGAAATCCCACGCCTTGAGCATTCGTTGCGGCATCCTGCCCGTCCTGTTGTCCGAGACTCTGGTTTGGAGACCATCCCTCGGCCCGGACGTGCTGGACCGGCATCAAGGCGAGCCCCGAGTTCAGAATGTCTGTCGCCTCCTCCGCGCTCAAGTCCGAAGAAGACTCGACACCCCGCGAAAGATATCTCAAACAGAACTGGTAACCCTGAGCGTGAAACTGCTGGGCGAGGGATGCGGTGATGACAATATCGGAATCAAATCCAGGAACTGACCGAGTAGCCCCTTGGACATTCCCTGGCAAGGTCATGGTCATCCTCTCCAATCTTGCCTGGACGTCGAACCTGTCTTACCCAAGGCAAGCGTAGCTCGACCGTATGCCGGAGGGCAAGCACGTTGTTACGTTGTCGTGTTTTAGAGTGCGTGCGGATTTGCCGTTGACAGGCTCGCCCGCCTGGGATATGTGTACATGGATTCGCCAGCAACGAATCTGAATGCACTGCTGGTGGCGATCGCCCGATCGAAAAGAGGTAGGATTGAAAATCAAACCAGGTCTTCACATCCTGCGCGGCCGGCAGGGTGGTCTCCCCATCGCGCCCCGGGTTGGCAGGTGGCCCGTCGCAACCGCAGGACTAGCCGCGCTCTGGTGGCTGCTGCCTCTGGCCATTCCGGGCCAAAGCACTAAGCCAACCCCAACTCCCGCCACGCCTCCGGCGCGGCAATCCCAAGCGGCGCCGGTTACGACCACCGCTCCGGCCGCGCCCGCCATGACCGCCGCAGACGTCGGGGCGTTTCTTGACGGACTCATACCCGTCCAGCTTCAGCGCGACGATATCGCCGGCGCGGTGGTGGCGGTGGTGAAAGACGGTCAGGTTTTGTTCGCCAAAGGGTACGGTTACGCCGACGTGTCGGCGAAGAAGCCGGTCTCGCCCGATGGAACGCTGTTCCGGCCCGGCTCCATTTCCAAGCTCTTCACCTGGACTTCCGTCATGCAACTGGTGGAAGAAGGCAAGCTCGACCTCGATCGCGACGTGAACGATTACCTCGACTTCCGCGTTCCACCGGCGTTTGGAAGGCCCATTACCCTGCGCAACATCATGACCCATACCTCGGGCTTCGAGGAAACGGGCAAAGACCTGTTCGTCCCCGAGGCCAAGGACTTGACGCCGCTTCGGAACTACCTGGTAGCGCATATGCCGCGGCGCATTTTTCCTCCCGGGGTTACTCCCGCCTACTCGAACTACGCCACGGCCCTGGCCGGCTACGTGGTTCAGCGGGCTTCGGGTCAGCCGTTCGAGCAGTACGTCGCCGCGCACATCTTCCAGCCTCTGGACATGCAGCGCATCACCTTCGTCCAGCCGCTGCCGGGCCCGCTCCAGCCCCTGATGTCCAGCGGGTATGATCTCGCTTCGCAAGGTGCCAAGAAGTTTGAATTCGTGGAGGCTTTCCCGGCCGGCAGCGTAGCCACCACGGCTACCGACATCACCCATTTCATCATCGCCCACCTCCAGGACGGACAATACGGCGAGGCCCGGATTCTTCGCCCCGAGACGGCGCGCCAGATGCACTCCCGGCAGTTCGCCGCCGATCCCCGGCTGAATGGCATGTGCCTCGGCTTCTACGAGGAGTCGCGCAACGGGCACCGCATCATCGGCCACGGCGGCGACACGCAATACTTCCACAGCGACCTCCACCTGGTCCTCGACTCGAATCTTGGATTCTTTATCTCCCAGAACAGCGCCGGCAAGGGCGACGTGAGCCTTCGGGGTGCGGTCTGGCAGAAGTTCATGGACCGCTACTTCCCTTATTCGCCGCCCGCTGCTTCGCAGGTCGCCAACGCCGCTCAGGATGCACGCGCGGTCTCCGGCCACTACCTCTCCAGCCGCCGGTTTGAGACGAACCTTCTGGCGGTTTCGAGTCTCTTAGGGCAGGTCAAGGTCTACACCAACTCTGACGGGACCGTCAGCGCTGATGCCCTCAAGGATCTGAACGGCCAGGCTAAGCGCTTTCGCGAGATCTCTCCCCTTGAGTACCGCGATGTCGAGGGGCAATCGCGCCTCGCCTTCCATCGCGATGCGGCGGGCCGCCTGGAAGCTTCCATCGATTACCCATTCATGGTGTTCCAGCGCGCACCGCTCGCGAAACACAAAATCGTCAACCTGGTGGTGATCGGCTTCAGCGTGGCCGTGCTGGCACTCACCCTGCTGCTCTGGCCGGTGGCCGCCCTGGTGCGACGCCATTACGGTCGCAAGCTCGACCTCACGCCTGCCGCGCGCCGCCTTCGCTTGACCGTGCGCCTGGTGTGCCTGCTGGACATCGGGTTTCTACTGGCCTGGGTGGGACTGGCCGCCGGGCTCAACGATCCCGGCGCAGTCAACGACCGGCTCGACCCGTGGATCCACCTCATCCAGATCGTCGGCGTGCTGGGCGTCGTCGGAACCCTGGCACCGCTCTATAACGCCTTTCGCGGCGGCCGCCAGCGCTGGTGGTGGACGAAAGTGCACGATGCCGCAATCGTGCTGGCGTGCGTCGGCTTCCTGTGGTTTGTTTTGAACTGGCACTTGTTGAATTTCAATCTCAATTTCTGAATCGCGGCGGGAGGCAGCAGTACTCACCCTATCATTAAATCTCCGCCCCACCGATACCCTTGACCTAACTATTGCGTCAAGCGCCTGCCGTCCCCAAGGTGGCGTCGCGCTTTGGCTTTGTTTTTTCAAGAAAAATATCTTCTTGCGAGGCTAGCTCATTGAGCCCCTGGGCCTTATTCTCAGTTTTAGTTTTCAGTCATTCAGCTCATCAGTTCGTGGTTGACTGAACGACGAGAACTAAGGCCCAATGACCCAATGACTTAGAGTGGCTCAATGTGGCTACATGCGCTCCGGGACTTGGATTCCCACCAACTCTAAGGCTTGAGCGAGCGTTTGGCTGACAAGGTAGACCAGGTAGAGCAGGAATTGCTGCCGCTCCATATCCGCCTCAGCGAGGATGCGGTGGTGATGATAGAAATTGTTGAAAGCTTGGGCTAGGCGAAAGGCGTACTTGGCCACCACCGCCGGCTCCTCGGCGGCGATCGCCTGGTCGGCGAACATTTCCAGTTGTGCGGCCACCAGCGTCATCTCCCAAAAGTCATGGCCAGCGTCTCCGGAAAGAAACGTATTGAGCTGTTCGGCGGGGACCGCGTTTCCCAAGCTCTCCGGCTTCCATCCCGGGTGCGCCTCCTCGAACTTGCGAAGGATATTGCGCGCCCGCACCACCGTGTACTGAAGGTACGGTCCAGTCTCGCCCTCAAACGCCAGCGCCTCCTTGAAATCGAAGGCGATGATGACGTTGCGCGAGAACTTCAGCAGGAAGTAGCGGAGCGCCGCCACGGCGATGGTCCCGGCAACGCTGCGTTGCTCGGCCTCGTCGCCCATCACCTCCCGCGAGCGCACTTCTTCGAAGGCCTTGTCGATGAGCCGGTCGATGAGATCGTCGGCTTTGATGCCCAGCCCCTTGCGCCCTGAGACCTCCACGTAGCCCTTGCCCTCGTCGCTCACCTCGTAGCCCATCTCGCGCGCACAGCCGGGCGAGAGTCCCACCACCTCGTAAGCGAAATGATGCAGGTGCTGGGCCTGCTCGTGGTAACCGAGGGCATGAAAGGCCGCCACCACCACGTTCTGCAAGTACGACTGCCGGGTATCGATGACGGCGTAGGCAGCGGAAGCGTGCCCGAAACCAGTAGGCGGAAGGCGGACGGCGGAAGTCAGCCCGGAGTCAGTAGGCAGTTGGCGGAAGGCGGAAGGCAGCGCAGGTTGCGTACTGACTTCTGCATGCTCTCCACTGTCTTCTGCCTGCTGTCTACTGTCTTCTGCATACTGCCTACCGCCTCCGGCCGGATCCGAGCTGGTGCGCCACACGGTGTGCCCGTCGGCATAGCGATAGAAGGGTTCGTAGCCAAAGTCCCGGCCGAGCAGTCCGAATTTCCAGAGGTGGTAGGCGATATCCTTGCCGACGTAGGTCACCGTGCCGTTCGAACGCACGATGATCTTGACGCCCTCCGGCGAGGCCTCGTCCCCGACGGCACCGGTCTCCTGCTCGGAAAGCTCTTCGCGCTCCTTCCGGAGGCTCGGGTTTCCGTCTCCTCTTCGCCCGACTTTGGACTGCCGACTGTCGACTGCCGACTCTCGACTCTCTTCGAGCTTCATCACCCAGCAACCGCGGTTCTTCCCCGCCTCCTCGAGCCAGATCGCCTTGCGGTCCTGCATCAGCTCGAAGGCGTACTTCCAGAAGTGGAGCCGCAGGATCTCGCTCTCACCAACCAGCAGGTCGTAACGGACACCGATCCGCAACATCGTTTCGAGGTGGGCGCGCACGATCGCCGTCGAGACCAGTTCCGCCATGGCTGCCACGTCCCCGTGACCCTCTTCCACAGCTTTCAAGATGTCTCCGCGCAACGCCAGCAGGTTCTCATCGCGCTCGTAAGACTGGAAGACGCGTGCGTAAAGGTCCCAGCAGTAGTAGTCGAACCGAACTTTGGGGTCCGCGATGAGGCGGCGCACCTCTTCGAGACCTTTACCTTCCAGGTGCCGAAAGCCGACGATCACGTCCGCCACCTGCACTCCTGTGTTATCGATGTAGTTCTGGACTTCCACGGCCCGGCCCCGAAAGCGGAGCAGACGGACAAACGTATCACCGAGAACGGAATTGCGCAGGTGGCCGATGTGCGCCGCTTTGTTGGGATTGATGCTGGTGTGCTCCACCAAGACCTTGGGGACTTTGGCGCCGGCAGGAAGCGCGGAAGGCTGCCGGTCGCCTGATTGGGCTGCGAAATCGGGTTCGCGGCCAGACCTCAGCGCAAAGGCTCCAGCCGCCAGGGCGGCGCGGTCCAAATGCAGGTTCAAGTAACCGGCGCCCGCGATGCTGACGCGATCGACGCCTTCGATGGGCAGCAGACGCGGCGCCACCTGTTCCGCGATGTTGCGCGGCGGCCGGCGAAGTTGCCGGGCCAATTCAAAGCACGAAGTGATGGAAAGTTCGCCCAGGTCGACGTTGGGCGGAAACCCCAGCACCGGCTCGGCAACTTCGATTCCGAAGGCGTCGTGTACGGCCTGAACGAATCTTTCGCGCACCCGCTGCTGAATTTGGAGATACAAATCAAAGGTCCCCGATCTTCCTTGGTCGTCGACCCATCACCGCCCGAAGGCGTCTGAAACTCCAAACGGGACATTTCTATTTGCCCAAGGAGACTTCAACCTGGACGAGTTCCAATCGTCGACGACCGTCAACTGCCAGCCTGCCCTGCAACCTCGTTTCTAATGCAGGACCCTGACAGCCTCCTCGCACTGGCGAATCGATTCGTCGATCGCCCGCATGGCCCTGTCCCGGTGGCCGTAGCCGTCATCGAGGGCGCCCTCAAGGTGCTTCCGAGCCCTCCGCAAATTCTCGATGGCGTCCCGGTACTCCGGGTGCTCGGCAGGAGCAGGTTTAGCCATCGCACTGTGCAGCACCGGGATTACCAGCGCGGCCAACAGCATCAGCGAGCCGATGAGAATCGACATCGTTTTCTTCATGGGTTCCTCCTGTGGGTTGCTCAGTTCGATCGTGGCTGCAAGCGAGCCGCAGACATGACAAAGCGATTCCTCTCAAGTTCAAGCAGATATCCTAGCATAACCCAACACGCCTCCCGCATGACACTCTGAAAACTGTCAGCGCAGGGTTCGAGCACTTCGGTTCCCTGCCCGAAGCTCGGCAGCGTGGAGGTTCAGTAAGTCCTTGATTGGACAAGCCGCAAAGGGGGCGAGACGCCTGCAATCCCAGCCTCAGGGCGACAAAGCACGACATTGCCTGGGTGTCCGACCTTGTCGCTTGAATGTCGCAATTCGGCTCTCTTACACTCGCGCCGGATCAAGCAAAAAGGGGGAGGAAATCAAGTGTTTCAGTCGGAGGTAGCATAAGGCGGGGATTTGCGCTAGACTCACAGGCACGAGGTAGCGGTACTCGCACATCTTTGCGGGTGGGGGGGGCGAGTTGAGTGGAAACCTCTCTTTCCGGTGTCGGCACGTGGACACCCGAGCCTTCGCTCGTCGGCTCCGTCACCCTTTGGAGGTAAGATCATGACACGCAGCTTAAGACTCTGCTTTCTCGCTGCTGCCGGCGGGCTAATGGCGGCGCTCGCGTTGGCCTCGAATCTGCGGGCTCAGGCCGAGCAATTCGACCGCGACGGCTTCGCTCCCATCAACCAGGAGGAACTGGCGCTGAAGGACAACCCGTGGAAGCCGGGCGAAAGCGCCATAATCCTCTACCGGGAGGTGTATGTCGACGGCTACGCGGAGACGACGAGGTATTACTACCGCATCAAGATTTTCAAGGACGAAGGAAAGCAGTACGCCGACGTTGAGATTCCTATTTACGTTGGTTACCACATTGAAGGCATTCGCGCCCGCACGATCCATTCCGACGGCAAGGTGGTGGAGTTCGACGGCAAGCCCTTTGACAAGGTGGTGGTAAAGGGCAAGGGCATCAAAATCTCCGAAAAAGCATTTACCCTGCCGGACGTCCAGTCCGGGAGCGTGATTGAATACCGCTACATCGAGCGTTGGGGAGAAGGCATTCGACACGACCGAACCTTCGATTCCATGTACATCGACTCTCTCGGCCCCCTCCAAGTCGACAAATGGGTCATCGATGACGATCTGTTTACCCGTCACGCGCATTTTGCCTTGGCGCCCCTGCCGCTGCCCATGGCCTGGACAATCGCCAAACTACCGTCCGGCTCGGCTCCACAACGCCAGAACGGCCTAATCACGCTGGACGCCAGTAACATCCCTGCCTTCGTCAAGGAGGACTATACGCCGCCGGAGGAGACGATGAAGGGCCGCGTCGAGTTCTTTTACGTTCCCACCACCATGAGAACCGTCGAGGACGCGCAACGATTTTGGGTCGACCACGGCAAGAAATCCGCCAAGTCAGAGAACGCGTTCATCGGCAATCATAAGGCCATCCGGCAGGAAGTCGAGGCCACCGTGGGTGCGGACGATCCGCCGGAGGTCAAGCTGCGCAAGCTCTACTCCGACGCCCAGAAAGTCCGCAACCTGAGCTTTGAAAGCGTGAAGACCGAAAAGGAAGAGAAGAGGGAAAAGCTGAAGGAAGATAAGAACGTGGAGGAGGTCTTAAAGCATGGCTACGGCTATGGCGGCGAGATCAACGCGCTTTTCATAGCCCTGGCCCGCGCCGCGGGATTCGACGCTCACACAGTGCTGGCGGTGGACCGCGCCCGGCACTTTTTCAATCCTTACCTGATCAATTGGGGACAGCTCGATAGCGAGTTGGTGGAGGTCGTGGTCGGCCCCAAGAAGCTCTATCTAGATCCCGCGACCCGCTATTGCCCCTTCGGGCTGCTTCCCTGGCGAGAGACGGGGACAAAGGGCATCCGGCTGGATGAAGACGGGGGCGTGGTGGTCACCACCACCCAGCCGACAAGCAACGACGCGGTGATCGAGCGGAAGGCCAGCTTGAAATGGGACGACGGAACCTTGAGCGGCAAGCTGGCGGTTTCTTTCCAGGGCCAGGAGGCGCTCGACTGGCGCATCGCCAACCGGGAGCAGGACGAAGCAGGCCGGCGCAAGGAACTGGAGGACCGGGTCAAAGAGTGGCTACCTTCCGGAGCAACGGTGAAGCTTACCAACACTCCCGTCTGGGATAGCTCCGAACAGCCGCTGGTGGCGGAGTTCGATCTCCAGGCCCCCAATTTCGGGGCGTCTACCGGGCGACGGCTGCTGCTGCCTGCGGGAGTGTTCCAAACCAACCACAAGAATCCGTTTCAACACACCAACCGGGTGCACCCCGTTTACTTCGCCTATCCTTGGCAAGAGGTGGACGACATCCACATCGAGATCCCCAAAGGCCTTGAACCGGAGAATCTGCCCCCGGCGAAGAGAGTGGATCAGGCATTCGGCCAATACGCAATTTTGAGCACCAAGGACGCGGACGGCTTGCACATTCAGAGGAAGTTCACGATGGGTTCGATGATCTTCGAGAACGAGTACTACCCCTATTTGAGGGCTTTCTATAACGACGTGGGACTAGGCGATGAACAACAATTGGTCCTGCGATCCGCGCCGGTGGCGGCAAACCAATAGTGGGTCGAGCGGACGGCAAGTCGAGTTGCCGGCGCCTCTCTTGTTTCGCGTCGCTGGCGCGAGCGCAGGGCGGTCGACGCAGTAAGAGGAATGGCTGTCACGTCGGCCGTGAGACTTCGCGTTGAAGCGCCAAAAGGAGGACTCTTGGGAAACGAGATTCTCTCGGTGGTGCCCCAGTTGGCAGCCTGCTCCGTATGTGGGAAGACCAGTGAAACCAAAACCGGCTGGTTCTTCCGGAAGGAAAAGCAGGGCCGGCGCAAATTCGTGAAAGTCGACTACTGCCCGTCCTGCGCGGCCAAAGCCCAGCAGGAAGTTGACGAACAAAGTCGGGACGCCAATCTCGGGGGCGGCATCCTCCTTGGAGCGCTGGCGGCAGCGCTCGGGGCGGCGGCGTGGTACGGCCTGGTGGTCGCCACCAACACGAAGTTCGGGATCGCGGCCGTCGGAGTGGGCTGGCTTGTCGGTCGGGCCGTTTTGTTCGGAGCTGGGAACAAACGCAATGCGTCGCTCCAGTTCGCCAGCGGCGCCCTTGCCGTTGCCGGCTTGATCGCCGGAGAGTACCTGAATCTCAATCATCTTGCCCGGGAATCGGTCGCGGGGTTTACCGGCTGGCTGACCGCGAACCAGTTCCTGACGATCTATTGGCAGGTGCTGACGAAAGGGAATTGGCTACTGGACGTGCTCTTTTATGTCTTTTCGTTGCTGGCCGCGGTGGGGCAACTGCAGCCGCTCAAGCTGCGGCCTCGCTCGTAGTCACGCCGGGATGCTCGGTTCGGACGAAGGTCTATAGGTCCGTTTCCAACGAAGTGGAGGTTCGCGATGAGCAAGAATGGGTCCCGCAAACGATGCCAAGGCGGACGAGACACAGGCGGTCGCGGAGTGAGGCAAACACTGTTGCTGCTCGCTCTCTTGCTGGTGGGGTTTCGCGGCGGCGCGGCTAGCACTCCGGAATGGCTTCGGGCGGCCGCCGGGGCGACGATTCCCAAGTATCCCGACGACACCAAGGCCGTCGTGCTGTTCAGTGAGCAGGTGACGACGGTTGGTGATAACGGTGAGATCCGGACCCTGCATCGCGGCGCTTACAAAATCCTGCGGCCTCAGGGGCGGGAGAAGTATGGGACGGTGGGGGTCCACTTCGACAAGGAAACCCGCCTCACTTACTTGAAGGCCTGGTGCATTCCAGCCCATGGCGCAGATTACGAGGTGAAGGAGAAGGATGCCATCGAAGTGGGAGATTTCGGGGAGTTCGGGGAACTCTATCAGGACACGCGCTATAAGTTTCTGAAGATTCCGGCCAGCGACCCGGGTAATGTGGTGGGCTATGAGTATGAGCAGCGACGCCGACCCTATATTCGGCAGGACGACTGGGCGTTCCAGAAGGATATTCCCGTCCTGAGAACCCGCTTCGAACTGCGGCTGCCGAAGGGCTGGGAGTTCGAGCCCTTCTGGCTGAATCACACGGCCGAGAAACCCCAGAACCCCTCGGAAAACGATTGGGCTTGGGAGCTCGAGAACGTCGGCGCTATCGAGGATGAGCCTGGCATGCCGCCGTTGGAAGCGGTGGCGGGGCGTCTGGCCATCACGTATTACGCCCGTGGAGGAGACGGTGCGGACAAGAGCCCAACCTCCTGGAATGGAATCGGCCGCTGGTACGCACAGCTCGCCGCCGACCGACGGGGGGCAACGCCGGAGATTCGTCAGAAAGTGGCGGAGCTGACTTCCGCGTCGGCGCTTGCAGCCACCATTACCCCAACGGGCTCTTCCGCAGCCTCTGCCGCCCAGCCTTCCAGCCAGCCCCCGGAGCCCGCTGCGGGAGCTTCGCCACCCGCCCCTCCCGTGACCACCTGGAACAAGGTCGAAGCGCTGGCCAGGTTCGCGCAGAAAGACGTCCGTTACGTCGCCATTGAAATCGGGATCGGCGGTTTCCAACCTCATTACGCGGGCGAAATCTTCTCCCATCGATACGGGGACTGCAAGGACAAGGCGACACTGCTGAGCACGATGCTGCACGAAATTGGGGTCGAGTCCTATTACGTGTTGATCCACACCGACCGGGGCGTGGTCTCTCCGGACTTTCCCTTCTACGGCTTCAATCACGCCATCCTGGCTCTGCGCGTCCCAGCGGACGCTCCCAAGGACGGACTCTGGGCGGCCGTGGACCACGCCCGACTGGGACGGCTCCTGTTCTTCGACCCCACCGATCCCGATACCCCGATCGGTTACCTCCCGACCGAGTTGCAGGCCAATTACGGCCTGCTGATCGGCGATCAGGGCGGCGAACTGGTGAAACTGCCGCTCATGGCACCGGCGCTGAACCGGGTGCTCCGGAGCGCCAAGCTGACGCTTACACCGGAAGGCCATCTCTACGGCGACGTGCAGGAGTTGCGCTGGGGCTACCCCGCCGTGGACCTGCGCGCCGAGCTGCTAAAGGCGCCGGAGGCGGACCGGTCCAAGATCATGGAGAGCTTTCTCTGGGGCTCCCTAACCACCTTCAGCTTGCAGGACCTGAAGGTTGAGCACCTGGACGATCCTCACGAGGTCCTTATCCTGCGGTACCGCTTTTCGGCGCGGGACTATGCCAAATCGGCAGGCGACCTGCTCCTGGTGCGGCCGCGGGTGCTGGGCCACAAGGGACGCGACAGCGACGTGCTGGAAGCGGCGTTCGACCGCAAAGCGGGAGAACGCAAGTACCCGGTGGAGTTCCCCGCCGCCTCGGTTCAAAGCGATGTCTTTGATATCACGCTGCCCGGCGGATATGGAGTCGACGAATTGCCCCCGGAGGTCAACGCCGACACCGGCATCGCTAGGTATCGGAGTCA
>Ga0335081_10007515_pt1 | contig 17424 bp, 13 predicted proteins | sample Lox_Sample_35_FD_206713 | JGI IMG/M metagenome (GOLD analysis project Ga0335081, IMG submission 206713) | Soil microbial communities from Loxahatchee National Wildlife Refuge, Florida, United States - Lox_Sample_3.5 | ecosystem: Environmental > Terrestrial > Soil > Wetlands | place: USA... | reverse complement strand
AGGAATGCGAGCGGGATCGCGATGGCGAGTGAATAATCAAGGAGCGCCGGATCATTCGCCCTGATCACGTCCTGCACCACATAGGTCACGTAAGCGCCGAGCATGACCATTTCGCCGTGCGCCATGTTGATCACGCCCATCACCCCGAAGGTGATGGCGAGGCCGATCGCGGCGAGCAGCAGCACCGAACCGAGCGAAATGCCGTACCAGGCATTCTGCACGGCGTCCCATTCGGCCAGCCGAGCCTGGATTGCCGCAATCGCCGCGGTCGCTGCGTGCGCGACCGCGGGCGATTCACGATTGGGAATGTCGGCAAGCAGCGCCAGCGCGTCCTGATCGCCGCGATCGCGGACGACGGCGATAGCGTCGAGCTTTTGCGCGTCCGTGGCGCCGGGTGTGTTGAGCACGATGGCGGCGCGGGCCTGCTCGAGAGCCCGCTTTACGCCGGCATCGGTCTCCTGTGCGATCGCCTTGTCGAGCGTCGGCAACGCGCTCGCCCCATGCGACTTGAACACAGCCTGCGCCGCCTTGTAGCGCGTGTCCGGGTTCTTCGAGAGCAGCGTCAGGGTGCCAAGCGCAGCGTCGATGGTGCCGCGCAAACGGTTATTGATGCGGACATTGTCGAGATCGTCAGGCGCTGCACCCGGGACCGGCGCACCGGTCGCAGCATCAAACAGCTTGCTGGCATCGTCCTGAATGTAGACCTTCTTTTGCGCGGCGCTGAACATCAGCTGGCCGTTCTGCAGGGCGCGCAAGATGATTTCGGCGCGCGGGCTTCCGCTCGCGGCGACGGCGCTAATACCGGCTTCGGTCTGATCGAAATCGTCGGCAGTGAAGGATGTCAGTGCCTCGTCAAGCGTTGCGGCATGGGCACTGGTGTGGCCGAGGCCGAGGCCCGAAGCCAATGCCAAGCCCAATAGCAGAGCAGCGAGACATGCTCGGCCAAGACGCATCGCGATTTTCCCCGGCGCTGCTGCGTGAAGGCGATAGAGCGCCTTCACGCGAAGAGTATTGGTCGACTGGCGAGACGACTATGCGCCGCCGCACTTCTTGGTCACCTTGTTGTAGTTGCCGCAGTTGAGGGTGACCCAGTCGGCAATCAGATCCTTGGAGCCCGGCAGATAGGGCGACCAGGCGTCGCCCGGCACCAGACCCTTGGTCTTCCACACCACGTCGAATTGGCCGTCGGCGCGGATTTCGCCGATGAACACCGGCTTGGTGATGTAGTGGTTCGGCAGCATGGTCGAGACGCCGCCGGTGAGGTTGGCCTGCTTGATGCCCGGTAGCGCAGCGATCACCTTGTCGGGGTCGGTCGTCTTCACCTTCTCCACCGCCTTCACCCACATGTTGAAGCCGATGTAATGGGCTTCCATCGGGTCATTGGTGGTGCGCTTCGGATTTTTGGTGAAGGCGTGCCATTGTTTGATGAAGGCTTGGTTTGCCGGTGTCTTGATCGATTCGAAATAGTTCCAGGCGGCCAAGTGCCCGACCAGCGGTTTGGCGTCGAGACCGGCCAGCTCTTCCTCGCCGACTGAGAACGCCACGACGGGAATTTCAGTCGCCTTGATGCCCTGGTTGCCGAGCTCCTTGTAAAACGGCACGTTAGCGTCGCCGTTGATGGTTGAGACGACAGCCGTTTTCTTGCCGGCCGAACCGAACGCCTTGATCTTGGAAACCTCGGTCTGCCAGTCGGAGAACCCGAACGGCGTGTAATTGATCATGATGTCGTCGGGCGCCACCTTGAGCACGTCCTTCAGATACGCCTCGAGTATCTTGTTGGTCGTGCGCGGGTAGACGTAGTCGGTGCCTTCAAGCACCCAGCGTTTTATCGAGCCGCCATCCTTGCTCGCTAGGTAATCGACCGCCGGAATGGCCTGCTGGTTCGGCGCGGCGCCGGTATAGAACACATTGCGCTCGCCCTCCTCGCCCTCGAATTGCACCGGGTAGAACAGGATGTTGTTGAGTTCCTTGAAGACCGGCAGCACCGACTTGCGCGACACCGAGGTCCAGCAGCCGAACACGGCCGCGACCTTGTCTTTGCTGATCAGCTCGCGGGCCTTCTCGGCGAATAGCGGCCAGTTGGAGGCGGGATCGACGACGACAGGCTCGAGCTTCTTGCCGAGCAGGCCGCCCTTCTTGTTCTGCTCATCGATCAGCATGAGCATCACATCCTTCAGCGTCGTTTCGCTGATGGCCATGGTGCCGGAGAGCGAATGTAGAATGCCGACCTTGATGGTGTCGGCGGCGCTGGCAGGCCCCCCGGTCGCTGCCGCTGCCGCAAAACTTGCTGCGCTGGCGAGCATGTGGCGGCGTGTGAGCTGGACCGATTTTACCCGGGCATTAGGCATGACGTTGTCCTCTGGTTGACGCGCGGTCGGCGCGGCGCCGTTCCGCTTCGCACCGAAATGGCAAGGAGCGTGCCAACGGGTCAGAGAATCTAAGTCGTTGAACTATCGGTCATTTTTGACAAAGCGCGGTCACACTATACGCGTAAAGCCCAATTTGAATCCGCGAAATTCTCTGGCGGCTCATTATTTAGGCACTATCTGCGAATCGCTTGGAAAATATGATGTTTTTTTAGGCAGCGCCGCTTCGGTTTGACATAATGCTGCAGCCGCGGTTCATCGACGCAAGCATGAGCCTCTACGAAATTTCCAATGGCCAATTTCACCAACCGGCGCCAATTTACGATCGAATGGTCGCACTGCGATCCGGCGGGCATCGTCTTTAACAGCCGTTTTTTCGAATATTTCGATTGGGGCACCTGGAGCCTGTTTGAAGCGGCGCTGGGCGTGCGGCCGCCCGAGCTCGCCGCGGCTTTCGGTATCGATTCGCTGCCCCTGGTCGATGCCAGCGCCCGCTTTATCGCGCCGGCCCGGTTTGGCGACCGGGTCGAGCTCGTCTCCCAAGTCATTGCATTCCGCCGCTCGAGCTTCGATGTCGGTCATCAGCTGTTTGTGAGCGGCAGGATCGCCGTCGAGGGCCAGGAAACGCGCGTCTGGGCGGGGCGCGATCCGGCCGACCCTTCAAAGCTGAAATCGCAGCCAATTCCACGCGAAGTCACCGAGCGTTTTCATCCGCTGTGATGCTGTGGCGCCGACGCCGCACCGGTGGTTAACTTTGCGGACGATCGATTTATTTGCTCAGCCGCCGCGGGCTACCGCCGTTTGGCTGTTCGCTGTATTAAGAGCAACACTTTGAAACGGCTTCACGAACGGTTCTTGGTCTAAGACATTTCGGGGCTGACGATGCAGGACGGCGTAATCGCTCCGCGTCCCGGCGAAACGATCCCGCGCAGCAAAGCCGAGATCGCAGCGATACATTGCTCACGCAAGCGCCAGGCTGTACGGCAGGCGATGCGTGCGCCATTCTTTCGCGGCAAGCTCGATAATATCGAGCTCGATCGGCTCGACGATCCGCGCGAATGGGCCAAAATTCCGCTCCTTGACAAGGACATGCTGCGCGGCATGTCGGACAGAGAGTTCTATCGCGACTTCTGTTTGCCGGCCGCGGCGCACGATCCCATCGCGCAGTTTTGGCGCTCCGGCGGTACGACGGGGCGCCCGCTGTTTTATCCGCGAAGCCACATCGATATTGAAGTCGCGATGCGCGGATTTTCCCGGGTCTACGCGTGCGCGGGCGCCAAACCCGGGCAGATGGTGCATTGCGCATTTCCGCTCGGCATTCATCCGGTCGGCACCATGATGGCGCGTGCCGCCGAAGCGTTCGGCATGGGCGCCCTGATGGCCGGCGCCGGCACCACGACGCCGTCCACCCTCCAGATCGAATTGATCGATAAGCTTTCTCCCGACGTGCTCGTCGGCATGTCGAGCTATGCGCTGCATCTGGCAAATCTCGCGAATCAGAAAAAGATCGAGCTTGCCGGCGGTTCGGTGAAGCTTGTGATCTGTTCGGCGGAGCCGCTGTCGGCGGCAAAGCGCGAGAAGATAGGCCGCATGTGGGGTGCTGAAGTGCGCGACTCGTTCGGCATGACCGAGGCCGGCATGATGGCTGCCGAGGACGGCGTTACCGGCGGCTTCCGCATCTGGAGCGATCTGTTTTTCGTGGAAGTCGTCGATCCGATCTCCGGCGAAGCGGTGGCCGACGGCGAAACCGGCGCGCTTGTTGTCACGCCGCTTTACACCAACAATATCACGCCGTTTCTGCGCTGGTCGTCAGGCGACGTGGTCACGCTGCAGACCGATGTGCCAGGCGATGGGCCGTTTTCGGTATTTCCGATCATGCATCACGCCCATCGGGCCAGCGAGTTTTTCAAGATCCGCGGCATCAACATCGATCACGGCGAGTTCGAGGACTTCATGTTCCGGATGGCGCCGATCAATGACTTCAAATGCGAGGCCGTCACAGTCGGCGATCTCGAAGAGTTGCGGGTGTCCATTGAGGTTCGGCGGGAGGCCGACCCGGCGGCTGCGGCGGCAGAGGTCGAGCACGAGATCAAGCGCGTGTTCGAGATTTCGCCGCGCGTCGTGGCGCTCGAACCCGGGACGCTGGCACGGGAATTCGAGTCCAGCGTCAAGGCGCCGCGCATCCGCGATCTGCGGACTTAACCTCCGCTCCGCTCCGCGGCGCTGTGGCCGGCCGACGTCCGCTCAGTCGCCATCGCTGTGCGCCGTTGTCCGCGCAGCACGCGCGCGCCGAGCGGAATGGCACAGATCACGGCGGTGACGGCCCAACTGAGAACGAGCGTGACGCCGAACACGATCACGCCCTTCGCAATGGCGGGCATCGCAACGCGCAGGAGCAGGTATTGCGCCCAGAGAATAAAGACGTAGTGGAACAGATAAATGCCATAGGAATTCTCGGAGATGCCTTCGAATGATGGCCACGGCTTGGCGGCGAAACGCAGGAATGTCGCCGCCGCGGCAAAGCAGGCCGTCGCCGCGAACAGGGCTTGGCCCAGTTCGGCGATAATCTGCAGCCCCGGCACGCCATGTCCGGTGACGATTAGGGCCGTAGACGAAATCCACACAACGAAGGCGGCGATCGTGCTCATGCACCAGCGGCCCGACCGCCTCGCCAGCGTGCCTTCGGCGCCGAACAGACCGCGCTCCAGGCCTTGTGCTCCGACGATGAGACCGAAAAAGAAATAAACCGCGTATTGCGGCAGCTGAAGTGGCTGAAGCGCAAATGGGCCGTAGTCAACCCACTGCCAGGGTGTGAACAGGCCGGACATGGCGAGTATCAGCAGCGCGGTCAGGCCAGTGAGCGCGACAAACAGCCGGTTGGGCGTAGATTTTGCGGCGATCCGCGCCAGAAAGTCGATGGCGCCTGGGGCAAAAACACTCAAGGTCGCCGCGATGACGTTGAACAGCAGCAAAATCCAGAGAAACCAGAGCGGCCCAGCTGGCCAGAACGGCAACGCCGTGAGGTGCGACCAGTATGCCGACCAGCTCGGATCGAGAGCGGTCTGGCGGTAGACGGCGAAATAGCCGATCGGCATCAGCAGATAGGCGCCGAGCGCAAACGGCACACCGAGCCGCACGAAACGGTCATACAAAAAGACGGCGGCGCTCTTTCGTCTCAGGCTCTGCCATACGAACAGCCCGGAGAGAAAAAACATCAGCTGCATCATGTAGAGAAAGGTGAAGGCGCAAAAGATGTCGAAGCCAAGCCAGCGATCGCTGTCGACGATCGGGTTGGCGATCCAGGCGTAGGGCGGCTGATCGAAAGGCAGTGCCGCGGGCGGCTGATGGCTCACATAGGCAATGGACGAGTGAAACGCCAAGACGATGATGATGGCGTACCCGCGCAGGTTATTCAGTGCCAGACTGGTTTTCGACATGTGCGCGCTGCTAACCCCGATAGCCGCGTACTGAAGAATGCGGACGGGTCGGCGTCAACGCACGTTTTCTGCTGCGGTAAACGCCGGCTGGCGATTTCGTGCGCCAGCTGCCGTGCGTGCCGCTTCCAGTCCGCGGGCGGTGACGTAGACCCCGCACTTGGTTACCACGAAATCGACGCGGCCATCGACCAGCGCCCGGCGGCATTCCTCGGGCCTGTTAACAATCGGCTCTTCGTGCACATTGAAGCTGGTATTAATCAGGACCGGTATTCCGGTGCGGTCGCGAAACCGGCGCAAAATGCCGGCAAATAGCGGGTTGTCGGAGTCGCGGATAATCTGCGGCCGGGCCGTATGATCGATGTGCACGACCGCCGGAATGCGCGCCCGCCATTCCGGCCGCACCGCGCAGGTAATAGTCATGAAGCGAGCCGCGTAGCGGTTAACCGGCCCGATTTCGAACACGCGCCCGGCGTCCTCTTCGAGCACATAGGGGGCGAACGGCATGAATTCCGAACGGTCGAGGCGCGCATTGAGCCGATCGTTAATTGTCGGGTCGGTCGGATTGGCGATGATGCTGCGGGCGCCGAGCGCGCGCGGACCGTATTCCATGCGCCCGACGAATACCGCGCCGGCGGCGCCGCCTTCCACCAGGGCTGTCGCAAGTTCGACCGGATCGCCCGGCAACTGCCGGATATCGGAATCCGCCGCCAGAACCGTGTCGATACGCGAATCGAAGTCCTGGCCGAGATACACATTATCGAGGCGGCGGCGGTGCTGGAGCCAGGTCGCGAGGCCGTCGCGGTCGCGCAAGTAGCAGAGCGCGGCGCCCGCCGCCAAACCGTCATCGCCCATCGCGGGAAAAATGAATATTTCTTCGATCGGGAGCGTCTCGGCCAAAAGCCGATTCAGCCGCACGTTGGCAAATAGTCCACCCGCAAGGCCGAGGCGCCGTGCCTTGGTCCGCGACAGCCAATGCCCGACCGCGCCGGAAATCAGGTCCTCGGCCAATTGCTGGATCGACGCCGCGATGGTTTCGCGATTGTGTCCTTTGCAGATCGCCTCGATGCCTTTCTCCATCATGCGCCAGCTCGTGAAATCACACGCAATCAGCCCATCGTCGCCAAGGCGGAAATGCTGGCCGAGCGCGTCGCGCAGCTTTGGCTCACCCCGCGCCGACAGTCCGGTCAGCTTGCCCTCGTGACGCCACATGCGAAATCCGGCCGCCTTGGTGGCGTGGCCATAGGCCGTGGCCAGGCTGTTGCGCGGCGCACGCTTGGCCTTCAGCCATTCATCGCCGCCGAACAGACAATCGAGTTGCCCGTTTTGCAGTTTGCGCACGCTGTAACTGACATTGTCGCCGACACCATCGGCCGTATAGATCAGTGCGTCATCCCAATCGGTGAAGAACAACGCCGCCAGCCCGTGCGCTTCGTGATGGTTGACGAAGCGGAACTCCGTGTCGGCGCGAAAGCCGTTCTCGGCGAGAAAACGGTCGCTGCGGAATAGCCGCTCCTCGCCGGTGCCGCTGCGCGTGATCGCGTTGGACAAATCGCGATTGACCCGCTCATGACCAAAATGCTTGCGCACGGTGTAGTAAATGTCGCGCGGCAGCGGGAACGAAAAATAGTGCAACGGGAAAATGCCGCGGATCGCCGCAATTACGTCAACCTCGTTGCGCGCCCAGCCGGCGATGCGCAGCACTTCGTCGATGGCGAGCCAGGGCACGTCGTTGCCCCAGCCTTTCTCCCGACGCAGCCGCTCCTCCTGAACCGCGGCGACAAGCCGGTAATCCTCGAATGCGGCGGCCGACGCATCATGAAGACCCGACTGAAACGATAAAATCCGCACGGAACCCACACTCTCTCTTTATTCGCGCTAGCATTATGGAAGGCGCGGGCCTTACCGTCGAGGGGCCTGCGGTTCGCGCCGTTTAGCCGGCAAGTTGCGCTCGATGGCCGAATTGAAGGCGACTGCAGATGCTGTTATGGAAACGCGAAACAAAAACTTTGGCCACGCATTGATCCTGGCCAATTGAACTGGGGCGAGGAAACCGAGCCATGGCGCGCATCCTTTCGCTCACCCTCAATGGCCGCGCCCGCACCGACGCGGTGCCCGACAATCTGTTGCTGCTGGATTATTTGCGGGAGTCGGCAGGACTGACCGGAACGAAAACTGGCTGCGACGGCGGTGAATGCGGCGCCTGCACGGTGCTGGTGGACGATTGTCCGCGCCTGTCGTGCCTGACGCTGGCAGCGACGATCGAAGGCCGCCGCGTCGATACGATCGAATCGCTTGCTGTCGACGGCCGCTTGTCCGCGGTGCAACGCGGCTTTCATGAAAAGCTCGGCTCGCAGTGCGGTTATTGCACGCCGGGATTCATCATGGCTTCGGCCGGGCTGTTGCGCCGCAATCCGCGGCCCAGTGACGACGAGATCCGCGAGGCGCTCGGCAGCAATATTTGCCGCTGCACCGGCTATGTGAAAATCATCGAAGCGGTGAAGCACGCGGCAGCGCTTTGCGCCAAGGGAGTGTCGCCGTGAACCAAATCACGCCGGCACATAACATCGGCGATTACGTGCCGATGATCGACGGGCCGGAAAAGGTTTCCGGCCGCGCCAAATTCACCGCCGATCTGATTGTGCCGGGAGCGCTCGCCGGGCGTATTTATCGCAGTCCTTACTCGCACGCTGAGATACTCGAGGTCGATGTGTCCGAGGCGGCGAAACTGCCGGGTGTGAAGGCAATCGTTACCGGCGCCGATTGCGACCAGACCTTCGGCGTGCTGCCGATCGCCCGCACTGAGCATCCGCTGGCCCGCGATAAGGTGCGCTATTGCGGCGAGCCGGTTGCGGCGATCGCCGCCGTTGACGACGTAACCGCCAATCAGGCGCTGCGGCTTATTAAGCTGAAAGTGCGGGAGCTTCCCGCTTATCACACGGCCCGCGCGGCGCTGGCGCCGGACGCGATTAACATTCATGAACGCCGCGCGCACAATGTCGAGCGTGATGTCTTCTTCGAGCTTGGCGATGTCGAGGCGGCCTTCGCGGGCGCCGATTTGGTGCGCGAAGGCACCTACAATTGTGCGGAGGTGTGCCAGAACCAGATGGAGATGCACGCCGCGCTCGCCGACTATGACGCGGTGCGCGATCGCATCACCGTCCATGCGTCGACCCAGGTGCCGTATTATGTGCACCTGATGCTGTCGCAAATCCTCGGCATGGACATGTCGCGCATCCGCGTGGTCAAGCCGCATGTCGGCGGCGGATTCGGCTGCCGTACCGAGACGCTCAATATCGAATTGATCGCCGCGCTGTTGGCGCGCAAGGCCGGCGGCTGCGTGCGTCTCGTGGTCAATCGCGAGGAAACATTCATCACGCACCGCGGCCGGCCGGAAACCGATATCCGGCTCAAGATCGGCCTGCGCAAGGACGGCCGCATCGCCGGCGTCGAATGTGAGTGCATCCAGCGCGGCGGCGCTCACTCGGGCTACGGTGTTGTGACGATCCTTTATGCGGGCTCGATGCTTTACGCGATCTACGACTTGCACAACGTCAAATACATCGGCAAACGCGTGCTCACCAACACGCCGCCATGCGGCGCGTTTCGCGGCCACGGCACAGTCGATGTGCGGTTCGCGTTCGAAAGCCTGCTCGATCAGATGGCAGGCGAGATGGGGCTTGATCCGATCGCGGTACGCCGCGCCAACCTGCTGCAGGCGCCGACCTTCACCGACAACGATCTGATGGTGAGCAGCTATGGTCTGCCTGAATGCATCGATTGGGTCGAAGAGGAGAGCGGCTGGAAGGAACGTAGAGGCGCGTTGACGGGCCATAACGGCATCAAGAAAGGTCTCGGCTTCGCCTGCTCACACTACATCAGCGGCGCTTCGAAGCCGGTTAACTGGACCGGCGAGCCGCACGCCACCGTCAAGATCAAGCTGGATTTCGACGGCTCGATTGTCGTCCTTTCCGGCGCTGCCGACATTGGCCAAGGCTCGACCACTATTCTCGCGCAATCGGTCGCCGAAGTGCTGGGTCTCGACCTTGCGCGCGTGCGCGTGGTCACTGGCGACAGCGAGGTGGTGCCAAAGGATAACGGCTCGTATTCGTCGCGCGTTACCTTCATGGTCGGCAATGCGGCCATCGATGCGGCGAACAATCTCAAGGCCGTGCTGATCGCCGCGGCGGCGCGAAAGCTCGACGCCAAGCCGAGCGAGATCGAATGCTTGGGCGAACTTTACCGCGCCGGCGCGCAGGACCAGGGCCTGACTTTCAACGAGGTCGTGACCGAGGCGCTGAAAGACGCCGGCACCATCACCGTCACCGGCAACTATTCGACGATTCCGGAGTCGCACGGTGGCAAGAAATATCGCGGCGCTGCCATCGGCGGGACCATGGGCTACAGCTACGCGGCGCAGGTCGTCGAGGTCAGCGTCGATGAGGACACCGGCGTCGTTACCGTCGACAAGGTGTGGGTGGCGCACGATTGCGGGCGGGCGCTCAACCGGCTCACGGTCGAAGGCCAGGTGCAGGGCTCCGTCTGGATGGGCATGGGTCAAGCGATGAGCGAGGAAGTGGCCTATCACAATGGCCTCATGCTCACCGCCAATATGCTCGACTATCGCGTGCCGACGATCCAGGATTCGCCGCCGATCGAGGTCGGCATCGTCGAAAGCATCGATCCGCACGGGCCGTTCGGCGCCAAGGAAGCCGGTGAGGGCTCGCTCGCCGCGTTTCTGCCGGCGCTCACCAACGCCATCGCGGATGCTATCGGCCTACGTTTCAATGATCTGCCGGTGACACCGGATCGCGTCTTCGCGGCGCTGGAGAAGCGCGCGCGCAACGGCGGTGGTAGCTAATGGACGCGCTGCCGCGATTCGATCTCGTTCGTCCGCGCACGCTCGATGAGCTGATCGCCGCGCGCGTGGCTCACGGGGAGAGCCGTCTGCTCGGCGGGGGCACCGATCTCGTCGTCAACATTAGGCGCGGCATCGTGGCACCGCCCGTGCTGATCGATGTCAACAGCGTGTCGGAACTGCGCGCCATCAAGGCGGATGCGCACGCGCTTGAAATCGGGGCTGCAGTCACGCTTGCCGACCTTGCCGAGCATCCCGAAGTCGTGCGCTACTATCCGGTGGTGGCGCAAGCGGCGGCGCATATTGCCGGACCGACTCACCGCGCCATGGGCACCGTCGGCGGCAATCTCTGTCTCGATACGCGCTGCATCTACTACAATCAGAGCGAATGGTGGCGTGGCGCCAATCACCATTGCCTGAAGACCACCGGCACGATCTGTCACGTCGCGCCGAAGAGCCGCGGCGTCTGCTTCGCCACCTTCAGCGGCGACTTGGCGCCGGCGCTGCTCACGCTCGACGCCGAGATCGACATTGCGGGGCCGACCGGACGCCGCGCCATGCCGCTTTCCGATCTCTATATCGGTTACGCGCGGCAGGACGTGCCGGTGACGGAAACGCAGGGCGACGGAAAATACTATTTGTCGCTGCGTCCGGGTGAAGTCGTCACCGCGGTACGCGCGAAAAACACAGCGGGTCTGCGCTCCGGTTATGACAAAATCCGTATTCGCCGCTCGATCGAATATCCGGTGGCCGGCGTCGCCGTGGCGCTGCGGCGCGAGCGCGACACGCTCGCAGACCTGCGTGTCGCCTTCACCGGCACCAATCCGCGTCCGGTGCGGCTTGCCGGCACCGCGAATTTGTGCGGCGGGCCGCTGGATGCGCGCGTGTTGGCCGGCCTAGATGCCCTGGTGCGCGATCAGATCATGGCGATGAAGACCACCTTCACGCCGGGTCACTATCGCCGCCGCGCCGCCGGGGTGCTGGCGCGGCGCTTGGTGCAGCGGCTATTCGAAGCGTAACGCCGCGATTACCCGCAGAGCCCATGACCGAAAATTTTGATGTCATCATTGTCGGCGGCGGTGCGGCCGGTTGTGTGCTGGCAAACCGGCTGTCGGCGCGCTCGGCGACGCGCGTACTTCTGCTCGAAGCCGGCCGCGATACGCCGCCGGGCGCCGAGCCGGACGATATTCTCGATACCTATCCGCGCTCCTACTACAACGACGCCTATTTCTGGCCCGGGCTGAAAGTGCACTGGCGGCGCCGAGATAATTCCCCGCTCACGGGTTTCTCGCAGGGCCGCGTCATCGGCGGCGGTTCGTCCGTGATGGGCATGGTGGCCTATCGCGGCACGCCGGACGATTACGCCGAATGGCAGGCGCTCGGAGCAACGGGCTGGGGCTGGGACGACGTGCTGCCGTTCTTCCGCAAGCTTGAAAACGATTTTGACTTCGGCGGCGCGCTGCACGGCAAGGACGGTCCTGTGCCGATCCGGCGCACGGCGATGGAGGATTGGGCGCCGCTGTCCAAGGCTGTGCATGTTTTCGCACAGGAGCGGCAGATTCCCTTCATCGCCGACATGAACGCGGATTTCCGCGACGGCTACGGCGCGGTGCCGATGAGCAACTGGCCGGACAGGCGCGGCTCGGCGGCGATCTGCTATCTGGATGCGCCGACCCGCCGCCGCGATAATCTGACGATCGTTTCGCAGGCTTTTGCCACCGGACTCATCTTTGAAGGCTCCCGCGCGATCGGTGTCACTGTGCGGGTCGGCAGCGAACTGAAAGAATTCCGCGGGCGCGAAATCATCGTCGCGCTCGGCGGCATTCACTCGCCGGCATTCTTGCTGCGCGCTGGGATCGGCGCGGCGCGCGAGCTCCGGGAGCACGGTATCGCGGTGCGTACTGATCTGCCGGGCGTGGGCAAAAATCTCGCCAATCACGCCATTCTGTTTCTCGGGCTGTTGCAGAAATCCGGCATGCGGCAGGCGGAAAAAATCCGCCCGCATCCGATGACGTGCTTCCGCTATTCCTCGCACCTGCCGGGCGCGCCGCCGCTCGACATGTATATCAACGTGCAGTGCAAGACATCGTGGAGTCCGCTCGGCGCGCAGGTCGCCAATCTGGCGCCGTCGCTGCTCAAACCGATGGCGCGCGGCCGCGTTTCACTGGCCTCCACAGATCCCGCGGCGCATCCGCTGGTCGAGTTCAATTTCACCGGCCACGAACTCGACCTGCAGCGCTTCATGCAGGGTTTCCGCCGTTGCGTCGATATTCTGGCGCACGACGCGGTGCGCGGCATGGCCGGCCTGACCTTTCCGGTGAAATTTTCCGATCGCCTGCGGCGTCTCAACCGCATCACGCCGGGAAACAAGATGAAAAGTGCGGCGGTCGCCGCATTGATCGATCTGGCTCCGCCGCTCGCCGGGCCGATCTTCTCGACGCTGGCCGACCGCCGCGTCGATCTTGCGGCGCTCGCCGCGGATGACGACGCGCTCGCCGAGCACATCCGGCAGAACGTCGCCGGCACCTTTCATCCGGTCGGCACCTGCCGGATGGGCGCTCCGAGCGATCCCCAGGCGGTGACCGATCCGGCCGGCCGGGTGCGCGGCGTTGCGGGGCTGCGCGTCATCGACGCCTCGATCATGCCGACGCCGCCGCGCGGCAACACCAACATCCCGACCATCATGGTGGCGGAGAAGCTTGCGGCGGAGATGGTGACTGCTACTCCGGCAGGCTGATGTAAATCTGCCCGTCGCGGACCGAGACCTTGACGGGCGTGAGCCGCACCGACGGGTCGCCCGGATGGCAGCCGGTGGCGAGATCGTATTCGTAGCCGTGCCATGGGCAAACGATGTGCCGCGACTTGCCGAAGCGCAGCCCGGCGCTTTTCTTGTCGGGAGTGATCACTTCCTCGACTTTGTTGAAGATCTTGCCCTGGCAGATCGGGCCGCCGGCGTGGGGACAGGTGTTCTCGTAAGCCAGCACCTTGCTGCCGGTGCGGAAGATGCCGACTTCGAATTCGTCGACCGCGAAGACTCGGTAATCACCGTCCGGAATGTCGGCGAGTTTGCCGACCGAGATATCATCCATCGCACCCTCCTTCATTTCACTCGGCGCATGCGCATTATTCGATCCCCGGTGGGCGATGAAACCAGATCGCCACGTCGAACATGTTGAGGTCGGCGGCGCGGATCATGCCGCAGGCGGTCACCACCGTTTCGGTGGCCGTCACCGTATTCTGCGGGAACGGCGCCACGTCGTGGCCGCGCCGCTCGACTTTGGCGGCGTAAACCTTCACCGCCGCACTCAGCACCTGCTGCAGCGCCTTGTCCGAGATAGCGTCGGGCTCGCCGCGCTTGAGCGCGTCGCGCGCCGCCGCGCAAAAGTCCGCGCTTTTAGCGAGGCCGCGCTTGGGCGCCGGCTTCGCGGTGCGGCTTGCGGTCTTTCTCGCCGTCTTACGCCGGAACGCTTTGGCCATTGTGGATCAGGCCGTCACCGGCTCGCGCACCAACGCCGGCTTCTTGGCCTTGACCAGCTTGTGCTTGGGCACTTCGAGATTGAACAAACGCGCCGCGTTGAGACCGAGAATGTTGCGCTTGGCCCGATCGTCGAGGAACGGCAGCGTGGTGATCGAATTGGGCAGATCGAAGTCCCAGTGCGGCCAGTCCGAAGCGAACAGCAATTGGGTGTCCGCCTTCATGGCTTTGAAGGTTGCCTCGGTCAGCTCCATGTTGGAGCGCTCCAGCGGCTGGCTCGAATAGTACATGTCGCGCATGTAGTCGCTCGGTTTGCGCTTGAGCAGCGGCGCCTCCGACGACCTCATCATGTATTCGGAATCGAGCCGCTGCATCAGGAACGGAATCCAGGCCAGTCCGCTTTCGATCCAGATGACCTTCAGCTTCGGGAAGCGCTCCGGCATGCCGTTGATGATCCAGTTCGTCATATGAATGATGTTGTAGTAGACGAACGAGATCGCGTGCATGGAGATGAAGCGGTTGCACTGTTGCATCGACTGGTCGCCCCAGTGAAAGCCGGAGTGGAACGCCAGCGGTTTGCCGGTGGCCTGAATGGCTGAATAAAGCGGCATGTAGCTGTCATGATTGACGGCGCGGAAGCGCGTCGAGGTGACCGAGTAGCCGATGACGCTCGGATTGTCAGCGTACATCTCCACCGCTTTGACGCAGGCCTCGGGGTGATTGAAAGGCAGGTAGAGCATCGCCTTCATGCGCGGCTCTTGCGGCAGCACCTCCTCGGTCAGCCACTTGTTGAAGGCGTTGCCGACGACGACCTCGACCTCGGCTTGCGGATGCATGCCGAGCACCAGCATCGGCGTTGGGAACACGACCATGTAGTCGATGCCGAGCGAATCCATGGCGCGCTGCACCAGCGTCACCTGCTTGTGGGTGCGGCCGCCCGGCACGTCTTCGCCGAGGCGCTGCTGATGCGGAATTCGGCCAAACACGTCCTGATAAAGCATGCCCGGCGTGGAGTTGAGCAGCCCCGGCGCGCCGCCGCGCTCCTTGAACGCGCGCGCCATCTGTTTGTAGACGTCGCTTTCCATACGGTCGACGACATCCGGCCAGAATGCGGTTTCGGTAACATGGGCGTCGACGTCGACGATGAAATAATCGTCGCGCCGCGCCTCTTTGGCGGCGTGCGCCAGAATTTCGCGCGTGTCCGTCGTGGTGGTGATCTTCGGCAGCTCCGTGACGCGCGGGCGGCCGTTTCCATTCTTGTTGCCGGTCTTGTCGCCGTTTTTGGCGCTCTGCTCCTTACGCGGGGTCGGCTTCGCCATGGCTTCCTCCAGCTCGTGGGCGGGGCATCTTTGGGCGCCCGGACTTGATGTCAAGCGTAGCAGAAACTCGTGCGATGCACACGCCATATTGTTTTGCACGAGCGTAATGCCACTTTGCCTTGCAATTCGGTGTGCGAACGGGGCGGACCCGGTGTGCGATCATGGCCGATTGATTTTTCCGCAATGTGGGCGGATCATCGAACAAATTTCCTTGTCTGCTTCCCTCTTGGGGTTGCCGTCGCGTATGGACCGATCCGCCGATACCGCGAGTGGAGCCCAGGTTCGGCTGCGCAATCTCCACAAAGCCTACGGTCAGACTGCGGCCGTCGATGATGTCTCGCTCGACGTTCCGGCCGGCGCATTCGTGTCACTGTTGGGGCCGAGCGGTTCCGGCAAAACCACGACGCTCAATCTGATCGCCGGCTTTTTGACGCCCGACCGCGGCGACATTCTCATTGATAATCGTTCGGTCGCCGACGTGCCGCCGCATAAGCGCAATATCGGCATGGTATTCCAGTCCTATTCGCTGTTTCCGCACATGACGGTGGCGGAGAACGTCGGGTTTCCGCTGCGCATGCGCAGCAGGCTGACGCGGGTCGAAGCGCAGAAGCGCATCGCCGAAATGCTGGCGCTGGTGCAGCTGTCGCATCTGTCGGCGCGATACCCGCGCCAGCTGTCCGGTGGGCAGCAGCAGCGCGTCGCCATGGCGCGAGCGCTGGTGTCGCGACCCCGGCTCCTGCTGATGGATGAACCGCTAGGCGCGCTCGACAAGAAGTTGCGCGAGCAGATGCAAACCGAGATCAGGCGCATTCACCGCAGCGTCGGCACCACCGTCGTCTATGTCACCCACGATCAATCGGAAGCCTTGACCATGTCCGATCTGGTCGTGGTCATGCATCGCGCCCGCATCGCCCAGATCGGCCCGCCGAACGCACTCTACGAGACGCCTGCCAGCGCCTTCGTGGCCGACTTCATCGGCGACTCCAATCTGATCGATGTAACGATTGTGGGTGTGGTCGGCGATCGTTGGACAGTGAAGGCCGCAAATGGCGCACTTATTCATACTGCGCCGCCGGAGTTCTCCGCTTCGGCCGGGGACCGAGCCTTCCTGCTCATCCGCCCCGAAGACATGTCGGTTCGAGTGCAGGAGACTGAGCAGCGAGGGTCGCCGGTGCTTGGTGAGCAAATCGTTGGCATCCTCAAGGAGCGTGGCTTCTACGGCGATGTTTTTAAGCTTGGTATTGCCATAGGGAGCGAGGTGCTCAAGGCGAGGGTCGCGCGCGACGAGGGCGCTTCCTTTGATGTCGGGCAGCGGGTGGCGCTGACCTGGAAAAGCGGCGCCGCGCGGCTCTTGCCGGCAACCGGCGACGATGTGGCGAACGGCCGGAGTCCGGCGCCATGACGGCAATTGCAGAACACGCTCCGGCGCGCGCGCAACCGGTCCAGCGGCGGCAAGCCATGCCGGCGCTGTTGCTGCTGCCGGCTCTGATCTGGATCGCTGTGTTCTTTTTGCTGCCGCTCGTCCTGATGTGCTGGCGCAGTCTTGCGGCCGAGGGCTATTCATTCAAGGCCTACGAAACAGTCTTCACGTCGCCGCTCTACACCAAGGTGATGCTTACCACGGTGGAGAGCGCCAGCATCGCGACCGTTCTCGCGCTGCTTCTGGCCTATCCGTTGGCCTACACGCTGACGATCACCAGCGGTATTTTGCGCGGACTGCTTTTGATGTTCGTGTTCATCCCGTACTGGGTCGACATCATTGTCCGCTCGTTCTCCTGGCTGATCCTGCTGGGCGATCACGGCCTGATCAACACATTGCTCAGGAAGCTCGGCATCATTCATGCGTCACTGCCGCTGCTCTACAGCGAATTCGCCGTCCTGATCGGGATGGTACAAATCCTGTTGCCGCTGACCATCGTGGTGTTGTTCGGCGCCATGCTGCGCATCGACCGCACGCTGATCTCGGCGGCCA